>ERZ1740070.1848-NODE-1848-length-12761-cov-5.823863_pt1 | contig 12761 bp, 3 predicted proteins | sample MGYA00581734_ERZ1740070 | MGnify/ENA primary metagenome ERZ1740070 (study PRJEB43018, sample SAMN04849744) | marine metagenome | isolation source: floating plastic debris | place: Pacific Ocean | collected 2008-09-01 | study: EMG produced TPA metagenomics...
TGAAGATCGCGTTTGACTCGTCAAAGATCACCCCTTCCCAGTTCAGCAGATCCGCCCCGAAGCTGCCATCAAAGCCCGAGAAGGTCAGCAAATCCACAAACCCATCCGCCACATCACTGTCATCGCCGCCATCCAGCACCGTCACACCCGTGATGTCCGCATTGGCGATGGTCAGGTTGTCCGAGCCATCATTCAGCACAACACCCTGGCTGACCGTGGAGCCATCGTTGAAGTAGCTGTCACTGTCGCCGCCATCGTTGAAAATGGCATTCAAGCCGCCGGTCACATCCGCCCCATCCTCCAACGTGATCCGCGTCGTCCCCGCAGGCCCCGCAAAGGTGTAAATGCCGTAGCCGCCAGAGCTGTCCACCCCGCCTGAGACCGTGACGCTGAGGAGGCCCGAGCCGCCGTGGAACGCCTCAATCCCGTTGGTTGCGCCACTGACGTCACCGTAAGTGGTGATCGAGGTGTTCGTGCCAGCCGGATCATTTGTTGTGCTGATCCCAGCATCTGCCGTGCCCGTCACGTTGTCGGCAAACACGATGACGGAGCCGCCATTGAAGTTGTCCACGCTGATCCCGTTGTCACCGCCTGTGACATTCGCCGTGCCAGCGGTGTTGGTGGCTTGGACCAGCAGATCGCCGCTGCCTTCGTTGACAGCATCGATGCCTTCATCCCCACCGATCACATCGCCAAGCGCAGTGATCGTCAGGTCGGTCCCGGCCGCGTCGTTATAGGCCGTGATCGCGTCATTGACTGTGCCGGTTGCATTGTCCGCCGTGATCGACAGCGCGCCGCCATTGTAGTTGGTGGCCGTGATGCCATCCTCCCCACCTGTGACCTGCGCCGAGCTGTCGCTGTTTTGCGCAACAATGGTGAAATCGCCCGTGCCGTAGTTGTAGCCGCGGATCCCGTAGGTGTCAGAGATGACATCGCCATAGGTTCGGACAGAGAGGGTCGTGCCACCCACATCGTTGAGGCCATAGATCGCGTCAAGCTGACCGGTGGCGTTGTCGGCGACGATGGTCACTGCGCCGCCATTGAAGTTGCGGGCGACAATCCCGCCAAAGCCTGTCGTGGTCGCGGTGCCATCGGGGTTGCTGGCTGTGATGTTGAGATCGCCAGAGCCATCGTTTTCCGCATAGATGCCCACGAAATCGCCAGTGACATTGCCGTAGCTGGTGACAGAGAGTTCCGTGCCTGCTGCGTCGTTATAGGCGTATACACCGATCGCGTCCGCGCTCGTGACGTTGTCGACCGTGATGTCCACCGCGCCACCATTGTAGTTGAGCACGTTCACTGCGTTTTCATAGCCGGAAATCTGAGAGCTGTTCGTGGCATTCGTTGCCACAACGCTCACGCCCTCGGAGCCATCGTTTTCGATGTCGATGCCTTCGTTATTTGTACCTGTGACGTTGCCGTTCACCGTGACAGACACGGACGTGCCGGCCGCATCGTTGCGGATATACATCCCCCGGCTATACCCGTAGGCATTGTCGACCGTGACATCCACGGAACCGCCGTTGTCGTTGTCCAGGTCGATGCCTTCATTGGTCTCAGACGTGACCTGAGCAGTGCCATCGGCGTTGGATACCGAGACGGTCACATCACCGGTGCCGTCACTGTCAATTTCGATGCCGTCATTATCATAGGACAGGACCGACCCGTACACTGTGAGCCGCGTGTATGTGCTCGATGTGTCATTGTCGATTTCAATGCCTTCTTCTTCGGCTGTGACATTGTCGGCTGTGATGGTGACACCGCCACCTTCGTCATTGTTGACGTTGAGGCCCTCTTCGTCCAGGGAGGTGATCTGGACTGAGCGATCGGCGTTGGAGGCTGTGACAGTCACCCCCTCAGAGCCGTTGTTGTCGACATCGATGCCTTCGTCCTCATAGGACACGACATAGCCATAAACGGTGACAGACACAGACGTGCCAACGTTGTCATTGTCGACCTCGATGCCTTCATTATACGCGGTCACATTGTCGACGGGGACGGACACAGCGCCGCCATTGGCGTTGTCGACGAGCACGCCTTCGTTATTGAGCGCGGTGATTTGCGAGGAGTTGTCCGCATTGGTCGCGGTGACCGTGATGCCGCCGACGCCTTGGTTATCGATGTCGATGCCTTCTTGGTTGCCGGCCGTCACATCGCCAGTGATCGTGACGGAGACGAAAAGACCGCCTGGATCGTTGTCGATCTCAATCGCCTCTTCGGAGCCGGAGACATTGTCAGCGAAGACCCGAACAGCACCGCCATTGTCATTGAAGATATCGATGCCGTGGCCGTTTTGTGTTGTGACCTCGGCTGTGCCATCGGCATTTCTGACATCGACGAGCACCCCGCCGGTGCCGTCGCTGTTGATTTCAATGGCATCAGAGTTCACCGTTTGAATGGTCCCGGTGCCCGTGACCGTCACGGTTGAGCCCGAGGCATCGTTTTGGGTCACGATGCCGTAGTCGTAGCCGGTCACATTGTCGACCGCGATGACAACCGCACCGCCGTTTTCATTATTGACCCCAATGGCATTGCCATCCAGTGACGTGACCAGCGCGGTGCCGTCGGCGTTGGTGGCCGTTAGAGTTACACCCCCAGTGCCATAGTTATCGATGTCTATGCCGTATTCGTAGCCAGTGATCGTACCGTAAGCGGTCAGGGATATGGTTGTACCAGCAGAATCATTTTCCAGATCAATGGCATCTCCGGTAAGGCCGGTCGCACTGTCCACAATGACATCAACGGTACCGCCATTGTAATTCGTGACATAAAGGCCGTAATCGCCCGTCAAAAGCGACGAATTGTCCGCATTTGTCGCGCTGACTGTGACGCCTTCGCTCCCATTGTTCACTATGTAAACAGCATTGTAGTCGCCCTGCACCGTACCGTTGACGGTCAGGGATACGCCTGTCCCGGCGGCGTCATTGTAGATCAAAACGCCGTAGTTCGGGGCGGTGACGTTATCGACGGTGACGTCAACTGCGCCACCATTGTAATTGTCTATCTCGACGCCATTGTCATTGAGTGACGTCACCTGGCCTGTGCCAGAGGCATTTGAGGCAGAGACGGTGACGCCGCCGGTGCCTTGGTTTCTGACGTAAATACCCTCATCATCGCCCAGGACGGTGCCATAGGCTGTGACAGAAACCGCATCTGAGAAGGGACCATTGTAAACCGCGATACCGTCGTCATTTGAACCGGTGACGTCGTCAGCTGTGATATTCACATCGCCATAGGCATTGTAGACGTAGATCCCGAAATCCGCGCCAAAGACTGTCGCAGTTCCAGTGGCATTCGTGGCGGTCACGTTTGTATCGCCATCACCAAAGGATCGAACGTAGATGCCGTAGCCTGCATAGCCGTTCACGTTATTGGCGGTAATGGTGACCGCATCCGACCCAAAGTTCTGATAGACCCGGATACCGTTGTTGCCCCCTGTCACGGTTGCGCCGCCTGCGGCGTTGGTCGTGGTGATGGTTGTGTCGCCCGTGCCAGAATTCCGTGCGTAAATGCCTGACGTGTTGCCGTAGATCGTGCCCGTGGTCGTGACATCAATGTCCACACCATCGCTATACGCATAAATGCCGTAAGAATTTGTGCCGGTCACGTTGTTCGCCGAAATGGCCAGATCGCCGTCGTAATTCCGGGCCGTTATACCGCTCGCGTCACCAGTCACCTGAGCTGTGCCAGCAACATTGCCGGACGTGACCGTCACACCACCATTGCCGCTACTGCGCACATTGATCGCGTCATTGCCCGTGCCTGTGACGTTGTTGAATGTCAGGGACGTCGTTCCAGTGGCAAGGCCCGCGTAGACGTAAACACCCCGGCTGCCGCTCACAAGCGCATCGCCCGCGGCGTTGGTGACGTCAATCGTGCTGTTGCCAGTGCCAAAATGACCTAGGTATATTCCATCTCCATTCGTGCTTTGAACTTGGCCATCAGCGGTCACGGTTATGTCGCCAGAGCCAAGGCTATAGGCCCGAATCCCCTGACCGTTTGTTGCCGTTACGTTGTTGGCCGTCACCGACAGCGCACCCGGGCCACCGACGAAGGCGTAGATGCCGGCGTTTTGTGCTGTGACCGCGCTCGTACCAGCAGCGTTGGTTGCGTTGATCGTCAAATCGCCCGTGCCGTAGTGGCGCGCGCGGATCCCGCTACTCGACTGAGATGTGACAGTGTTGGTTGTGATGGTCAGCGCACCGGTACTGCCGTCGCTGTAGGCGTAGATGCCATCACTGTCGCCAAACACATTGCCATCGCCGGCCGCATTGGCGGTGTTGATAATTGTGTCACCGGTTCCGTAATTTCGGGCTCTGATGCCGGTGCTGCCGGTCGAGAATACCTCTTGATTGACCGTGATATTGAGGTCCGTGGTGGAGCCGTTGTTGTAAGCGTCGATGCCCGCGCCGACAATCGAGTAGACGTTGTCCGCCGTAATACTGAGTGCGCCCGCATCGTAGTTTCGCGCAGCAATGCCGCGCACCTGGCCAAACACGTCAGCTGTGCCTGCCGCATTGGTTGACGTGATCGTCAAGTCGCCGGAGCCAAAGCTCTGACCATAGATGCCATCACCGGTATAGCCCGTCACGTTGTTGGTCGTGATGGTCACGGCACCCGTGGTGTTATCCGCATACGCACGGATCGCGCTTGCGTACCCTCTGACAGAGGCGTCCCCTGCGGCATTGGTGGCCGTGATCACGGTGTCGCCAAAGCCGAAATGGTTGGTACGAATACCGTAGGCGGTGTCGCTCTCAACCTCGCCATCGACGGTCACAAGGATGTCGTCGCCATCTGAATGGTACACGTAGATGCCATCGTTATCGACGGCGGAGACATTGTTGGCGGTGATGGAAACTGTGCCCGACGCCGCACCATAATGGCCGACGCGAATGCCAACCTGACTGGCACTGACCAAGGCTGTGCCAGCTGCATTCGTTGCGTTGACCGTAATATCGCCGCCCCCGTTCGAGCGCGCTTGGATCCCCTCAGCCACGTAGGAGGTGACGTTATTGACCGCGATCTCAATCCCAGTGGTATTGAAGCCAGCATAGGCGTAGATCCCGGTCAACTGACCGGTCACAGAGGCCGTTCCAGCGGCGTTCGTATTGTTGATCGTCGTGAGACCCGTGCCGAAATTGGTGACTGTAATACCGTTTCCGACAACGCCCCGAACGGTCCCAGCCAGATCAATCGTTACATCCGTGCTGGCCGCATTGGCGTTGTTGGCAACGATGCCATTGTTGCCACCTGTAATCGCCGCGCCGTAGATATCAGTCAGGGTGATCGACGTGCCCGCCGGGTCGTTGCCAAGCTGAAATGCGTTGCCGCCACCGGTTGTGTCAATGCCGAACCCATCCGCCAGCGCAACGTTCAGATCGCCAGGGACAATAAAGCTTTGAGTAACATCTACCGCGTTGTTCGCCGGTCCTATACAGACATAAGCCCCTCCGCCCAGGGCCCCGCAATTGCCCGCAAACGCGCCAGACACCGACAGCGCCGTGCCCAAGGCAATAGAGGATGCACCCAGCGTCAGTGTGCTGCCAACCGTGCCCAAGGTGGGGGCGAAACTCGCCGCGACCCCGGCCACTTTGGTCATGCGACCCCCGCGCAACATGATGTTGAGGTATTCAGGTCGCGCCTGCTCACCCAAAACAACATCACGACGTTTGATTTTACGGAGAAGCTCACGCATAGTATTTTCCCAACATTTCAATGGCTTGAGTCGAAATAAGTACCCCAGCAATCAACTCAAACAAAAATTACCCAAAGATTGACCAGCCAAGACAGCACAAGTCAAGGCAACGGATTGAAGGATGCGCCTGAAGGTCTTGCCTTATGGGGATGGGGCCACAGGCACCCAACGGGCAATCTGCGACCTGCGCCATTACAGCCTTCGATGCGGCTCAGGACGCTTTTTTGACCAAAAGATTGTAGTCAGACATGGCCATATCGGCGACCAACATGTCGAGATCGGTCGACGACGCCCATCCGAGCGCGGCTTGGGCCTTGCTGGCATCGCCCACCAGAATATCCACCTCAGCTGGTCGAAAGAACTTATCATTGATGACAACCACGGCCCGGCCTGTCGCACGATCTCGTCCAACCTCATCAAGGCCGGACCCGCACCACTCAATCTCCATGTCGAAGACGCGCGCGGTGGCTTCCACGAAATCGCGGATGGAATGGGCCTTGCCGGTGGCGATCACATAGTCATCCGGCTGCGGTTGCTGCAGCATCTGCCACATGGCCTCCACATACTCACCCGCAAAGCCCCAATCGCGCCTGCACGCGATATTGCCCAGTTCCAGTGGGCCGGCAAAACCCACCGCGATCTGGGCAAGGCCATAAGTGATCTTGCGCGTCACAAACTCTCGCGAGCGCAGGCGCGAGTCGTGATTGAACAGGATCCCGCTGCTGGCATGCAAACCATGGGACGCGCGATAATTCACGGTCATATGGTGACCATAGGCCTTTGCAACCGCATAAGGAGAGCACGGGTTGAGCGCGGTCCCTTCGGTTTTGAGCTTGGACGATCCATTGCCAAACATCTCGGCGCTGGAGGCTTGAAAGAACCGCGTCTCAGGGGACAGGTTGCGCAGCGCCTCAAGGATATAAAGTACCGCCAGCGCGTTGACTGAGGTGGTAACCTCCGGTCTGTCCCAGGATTGGCCGACGAAGCTTTGAGCCGCCAAATTGTAGAATTCATCGATCTTGTAGGTCTTGAGAAGCTCGGCCACGGCACCATCCTTGGCGACGTCACATTCAATCAGCTCCACGCGATGGTCGATCCCCAACATCTGCAACCGAAAGCTTCCTGTCTCAACGGAGCTGTGATGCGCGCCGATCACGCGATACCCCTTGGACAACAACAGCTCTGCGAGCAGAGCCCCATCTTGTCCGAAGATGCCTGTTATCAGCGCAGCGGGTCCGGTCTTCAATTTTGCGCTCCACCAATTCGATTGTCTGGCGTGGCTGGCCAAAAGACATCCCATTGTCAATCGTCGCGCGTATGTTCCGTCGCGTCCCTTCGCGGCCCCATGACCAAGTGGTACATGTTTGTTACGCCCTTTGGGCTGAGGGGCCGGGCCCGGGCATCATAGGCCCGGTCGGGTTGACACTTAGGTCTAAAATCCGCAGGGTATCGCGGCTGAAATCAGCGCATAAATGACAATAATTTTGCTGAGGCAGGCGTTTGCAAAAAAGCAACCCTTCAACATCCCTCCTGGCCACAGGGGTACGGAAACTCAAGGCGTTGTCGGCACGCACACCCCACGCGTCAGACGCACAAGATGAGCCACATTCGGTCACCGCACAGGACGTTCCCAAAGAACTGGAGTTTGACGCCACCTGGTACCGGACGACCTATGGGCTGCCCGACATGTCAGACGATGACGCCTGGCAAGATTACGTATCTCAAGGCCAGGCTCTAGGGCGCCAGCCCTGCCCCTTTTTCATGCCGCGCTACGTGGAGGGGCAGCTTGCCCATCTTGGCATCGATCCGGGTGATGATCTGATCCACACGTACCTTGCCAACAGTCACAACGTGTCACCGCATATTTTGCTGCCCACTGCGCCGCAAGGTGTGTACCCCCAATCTTTGCGAGACGAGATCGCACAGGCGGGCCTATTTTGCGGCTCTGTCGCGCTGTTGCGATCCTTTGACCGGCACGACATACGCCACAGTATGCTTTTCGACCCGTCCTTTGTGGTCGATGCGGACGGGCATCCGGTGGATCATCCCCTTCGCACGCATCTGGAAACGGGCTGGACCACTGAGGCGCAAACTTCCGTGTATTTTGACCCGGTGTTTTACGGCGCGATCTACCCTCAGGCCCGCGCCAGTGTCGCCGCAGGAGAGTACACCAACCTACTGGATCACTTTGTCAATTGCGGCAGTGCGATGGGCATGGTGCCCTTTGGCGATTTCGACGCAGAATTCTACTATGCGCAGAACCCGGATGTGCACGCGGCCGTAGAAGAAGGTCGGCTCAAAAGCGGCGCTGATCATTTTATCTTTCACGGCGCACCGGAAGGGCGCAATCCGAACCCGTTCTTTGACACAAACTACTATCTGACCGCTCAGCCCGATGTGCCTGGGCAGATGGCACAGATGAACCTAACCAGCGCGTTTGAGCATTTTCTGAAGGTCGGAAAGGATCGCGGATACAAGGCGCATGCGCCGCTCTATTCGGTGCCCGTCCCTGTGATGCATGGCAAAGCGCTTTATGAAAAACGCTGCCGGGTCACCGCACATGACATTGTGCGTTACAAAAAGGTTCTGCGCTTTCGTCCGCCCGGTGACCAGGTGGCGCTGTCGTGTATCATTCCGGTGCATGATCATTTTGACATGACGCTGCATCTGCTGGACCAACTTGCCACCATCACCAACACCACGGATGCCCCGGGCATCGAGGTGATCGTGGTCGATGACGCCTCTGAGGACCTCACGACCGAGCTGGAGCGCTACACCGACGGTGTGGTGATCGAACGACGCACCTCTGCGGGCGGCTACCCCATCGCGTGCAACGCAGGCGCCGCGCGGGCGCGCGGAGACGTTTTGGTGTTTCTCAACAACGACATTGAAATCAACGCGCGTTCTTTGATCGGGGCCGCGCAATATGTGGCGGACCATCCAGATATCGGTGCCCTGGGGCCCAAAATCATTCAGATGAATGGTGATTTGCAGGAAGCGGGCAGCCTTGTGTTCTCAGAAGGTGGGACGCGCGGTGTGGCACGCGATGCGCCGTTTCACACGATCAACGCTTCTGTCCTCAAGGAGGTGGATTTTTGTTCGGGCTGCTGTTTCTTCATTCGGCGGTCGGTCTTTAAGGCGGCAGACGGTTTTGATGAGGTGTATGCCCCAGGTTACTATGAGGAAACGGACCTGTGCTTGCGTCTGGCGGAACAAGGCCTGCCGACTGTCTTCCACCCTGAATTTCATGTCTATCACTACGAATATGCCAGCTATTCTAAGAACCGCCCCCCTTTGGTGAGCGCAGGTCGCATGGCGGTCAATCGGGACCATCTTGTGGACGCGCACGCGCCGCGCTTGGCCACGTTGGCCCCAAATAGCGATGCGGAGACACCCGCCGCGCGCGCAGGCCGCAGGCTGCGCCCAAACGTGGCAGTGTTGGAGGATTTTCTACCTGATCCTGCGTTTGGATCGGGCTTTGGTCGCGCCAATGCGGTCATTGAGACGCTGGTCGACATGGGGTGCGGGGTCACGGTTTTTGCGCTGAATTACATGTTCACCAACCATGCTGATCACCTGCACCGGCTTGGGGTTGAAACCGCGATCCTCGCGGGCAAAGATCACGCGGAGGCTCTCGCGTCCCGGCAAGGGGATTTCGATCTTCTCTGGCTCTGCAGAACCCACAATATCGAACGCTGCGCCGGGTTTGTCACCGCGATGAAAGAGGGCAATCCAGATTTGAAAGTCATTCTGGATACGGAGGCCTTGTCGGCGTTCAGAGAGATCGCCCTTCAAACCCTTCAAGGGCATCCACCGGCGGAAACTGCTGAGGCGCTTGTCGCGGCAGAACTGGCCTCCCCCTACCCCTTGGACGCCATTGTGACGGTCAATCAAAATGATCGAACTGCGGCGCAAGCGGCTGTGGCCTGTCCGGTGTTTGAACTGCCCCATAGCGTGGCGCCTCTGTTGAACGCGGGTGATGCAACCGGTCGAAACGGGATTTTCTTTTGCGGCGCGTTTCATGATGTGCAGACGCCGAATTATGACGGGCTGATCTGGTTTCTCGAAGAGATATGGCCGGCCGTCCGCCGTGAACGCCCATCCGAGACGTTTCGTTTTTCAGGCTTTACCGGGAAAGGGGTCGACCTCGCAGCGCTGGCAAAGCGCCATGACGGCGCGGAGTATCTGGGCTGTCTCGACAGCATCATGCCGGAAATGCACAAGGCGCGCGTGTTCGTGGCGCCCACGCGATATTCCGGCGGCATTCCGATCAAGGTCATGGAATCTGCTGCCTTCGGCCTGCCATGCGTGTGCACTGATCTGTTACGCAGCCAGATCGTGCTTGGTGAAGGGGTCGCGACGGATATGCCTGTGCTGTCCTCGCCCGTGAATGATGCGCAGGCCTTTGCGCGCAATTGTGTGACACTGCTCAGAGACGACGCAGCCTGGACCGCGCTTCAGGCTCAAGGGTTGAGCTATATCGCGCAAAACGCGTCCCGCGATGTGATTGCCGAAAACCTGGAGGCGATTTTAAGCGTCTGACGCCTGTTTAAGCGTCTTCCGCCTGGGCCCCCTGCCCGCGCACCCATTCATAAAGTGCAATGTCCAGTGCCAGCAATTGCCGTAGCCTGTGCAGGGTTGTATCGGGCAACGCATCTTGTTTGGGCCGTGACTTTGTCGTGTTCAAAACCTCAAAATCGACGGTCAAACCCAGCACCCGTTCCAGATCAGCTTGGAAGCCGGGCAAATCCTCAAGACACCCCACCACGTCAAACCGCAACAGGTTCTGCTTGGCGATGTCGAGCACCTGGTCAGGGGTTTGGTCCTGCAAGGTGCGCCTGGCCCACAGATTTTCGCTGACTGCGAAGGTCCAGGTCAAAAGATTGTCCATGGGCGGCACAGGATTGCCCTCTTCCATGTGATCCAGCAGTTCCTCAAGGCTGCGCGTCACCACAGCGTCCGCAAAATGCCCGTTCGGCCGACCGTTCTCAGCCCTGGCTTTCCAATAGTACATGTGAGACAGAAAGCGGTCGATCGGATCGCGAATGACGGTGACACGCTTGAACGGCAATTGGGCCACATCCCGATACCCAAAATGCCCGGTGATGAACCGGTAGTTTTCGGTCTCAATCGTGTCCATCTCAACGTGATAGGTGTCAAACACCTGGTCGGCCGGGAATTGGTCACGCAAGGCCGCGACCATGGACGTGCCGCCGCATTTGGGCACATGCAAAAACAACAGTCGCAGATCAGGGTCATATGTCATGGCAAGTTCCGGGGACCGCTCAGCGATAATGTGCCGCTCAGCGGTCAAGCGCCGCTCAGGTTTGGTTGATCACGACCCTGTCACAGATTGAACCGTTGCTGCAAGCTGTGGCCGAGATTTGGCATCAGGCCTCCGCCCAAAACTGACGCCAGCCCGGATGATGCACCGCACGCATATAGACGTCCGTATCGATGCGCGGCTGGTTTTCTGGCTGGGTCAGGGCCTCATGCATCATCGTGATCAATTGCATCAGGCCATAGGCACCCGGGCGCTCTGTGCTGCCTTCGTCGAGCGGTCGGATGATCCGGTGTCCCGCCGTTTCAAGAATGGTTTCCACCACATCGGCAAAGACGCTGTGAGGGGCAAAGTTCAACGTGAAATGCGCATGCCGGATCCTTTGCATCTCAGATTGATTTACCGCACCTGGCGAGATCGTCCGCACTTCGAGATCGCCTTCGTAGCGCGAGCGCCCGCCTGACGGATCCAGATCCAGCACAATGAAATTGACCAAAGGCTGATCTGAGTTGTTCGCGATCTGCTTCAAGAGCCGTTCGAGGGTTGGGCTCGCGCTTGGCAAGATGACAGTAAAACCCGCCCGATTGGCTGGATCCACCGGCTCAATGGCCTGTAACAATGGAAAATTGTAAATCCAAAACGGCGCGCAAAAGACCATTTGGGCGTTGAATTCCGCGCGCAGCTGTGACGCCACCGGACTGTCTTTGAGCGCGACAAGCTGTATGGACGTCAATTGCCCTGCGGCGGACCTGAGAAATCCCTGCATCTCGGGATGGCTAGAACCATTCGCCAACTGGGTGAGGTTCATCGAGATGCGTGCAAAATCCTGCGTTGAATGCGATGATACCTGCTGAGGCACCTGATCTACCCAAAGGTGCTGCACGCGTGTGCGCCGCATGATGTCGTCAAAAGAGACCCACTGAACGCCGATATTCTCGCCTTCAAAAATCTCATCTTCGCTCAGGCCGGATTTGCACGCCTCTGACACGTAAATCCGCTTGATATCGAGAGGTTTGCAAAAGCGCAGCACGTCGTCGAAATGGTCGAACGTTTCAATGTAGACGGCCAAAGGCCCGTGATGCCTAAAGAACCGAATGGTGCTGATCGTGGCCAAGGCACTGATGGACCGATGCGAGAAGGCCGTTTTGTTGAGGCACATCAGCATAGGCGTTTTGTGCCGCGCCAAGGCCGCGCCGACTTGCGCAAGGCCAATATCCATTTCCTTGACCACGGCCCGATGCGCGGCGTGAGAGGCCTGCTCCAACTCGGTCAGGGCGTCAGGGCCGGCAAAGGCCAGATCAACGCAGGCTTCTGCCATCGCCTCAAAGCTGGGCAGGACATGGTATTTGTGGAACGGCTCATACCCTTCAAAGGCGTGCGCGTGTGACAGGATGGTTTTGCCAAATCCGATCGCTTCGGCGGTCTTGATCTTTTGCCCGGTGGAAAACTCCATTGGCACGACGACAACATCGGCCTCGCGATAGAAGGTTTCCGCGTCCTTGATCCATCCGCGTTTCTCAACAAAGGGCAGATCGATATCGTCCAAAAACTCGCACAATGTGCCCGTGATGATCAGCTTGAGCGGCGGCAGATGGGTCCGCCAAACCGGCGCGACCGCGTTTAGAAACCGTCTGGTGTTGGTCTCATTGATCGAGTTCTTCGCCGCCATCAGCCCGATGCGCAATTCAAAGTCAGCCGGGTCTTTGGGCATCTCGCGCCGCGGCAACGGGTTTGCCGGGTCAGCGTGGGGCACCGTGATCCCCGGTTTGCGCGTCATCATGAGAA
>ERZ1740070.1851-NODE-1851-length-12742-cov-9.248049_pt1 | contig 12742 bp, 12 predicted proteins | sample MGYA00581734_ERZ1740070 | MGnify/ENA primary metagenome ERZ1740070 (study PRJEB43018, sample SAMN04849744) | marine metagenome | isolation source: floating plastic debris | place: Pacific Ocean | collected 2008-09-01 | study: EMG produced TPA metagenomics...
CAGTTCATTTTAATCATTGTCAGTGTCATTCGATGTTTCCGTCATCACACATTGCTCTGATCATGAAAGGGGGGACCATAGTGATTCTTGGGCCACCGCCACATTCACATTAGGGCTGGTACCAATGACATAAACTCCCCAGGAAGAGCAACTAATAACGTATCTAAATTATGCTTGGCTCTTTCATTTTTCAGCCTACATCATGTGAGTGGGTGAAGAAAAACAACAAAATGAAGCGATGCATTGACGAAAAATCGCATGAATTGGCAGTAGTGAGGTTGTTTGTTGTTATTTTTGGTATAACAACAATCACATTGATTATTTTCAGTGAGACGGATTTGACCTCCAGTGCTGTTACTGCATGTATACAAAATTACGTCAACATCAAGGTATGGGCCAGCTGCTGTTGGATATTTTAAGTATATTATTTTAATCAATTACATGTAATTAATGTTCATGTATGTTTATGGGAGAGCCTGGAATTGGAATTGGAGCGTAGCAACGCTATAGCATTCTTATAGGTATTAACCATAGGCATAAAACAACTATAAAGTAATGCCTATGATACTGGTGGTGGGACTGGGATGTAAGTTACTGATTTCTATATTCCTGAGTACTGTGCAGCTACCAATATGCGTCTTCAATAGTTTGTTGAAACGGTCTTCAATTGAGAGAAGGCGCTGATTTGGGATATTTGTTTCATTGGTCGCAGATTTCTGCTCATTTGTTACTGCCCAATCACATAGTGCAAAAACAAATCAGTCACACTGTAAAGTGAAACTAATTGCTGTATCCTGTTACAGAGCATCATTACAGTGTGACTGGTGCACAATAACTGTGAGGACGGCCTTCTGATTGTTGCTTCTAATCCATTTGCAATAATAAATCAAGTGTCGGTATTCTTTTATCCGCAGATCAAACAAGACCTGATAGGTCCGAATTTCAGGAGTTGAGAGTAACAGACGGAAACATGGGATTGAAGGCTACGTTAACAACAGCTATGGCTACTGCTTATGTGGAGCCAGTTATGTTCCTCTACATGATATGTCTGTACTACCTTATTCCTGCAGTTAACAGTCTCTATCTATTTAAGGTGATTCAATAGCCTGTCATCACTTACGTGTAACTTTGGACTGGGTGTTAAAGTGAAACTGAACAATTTGACCTGTTTACATCGTGTTTCACCACACTTGTACCAATGAAATACCCCTCATTGCTTGTACTTTTGGAAGTAAGGAAACTCATAGATGAAAATTTAACCTCACTTTTCTTCATGTAGACTCTTGATTGATTTGATCGATTTAATATAATATATATAAATAAACGCAATATTTTTAACCTTCTCCCCACTTTATAGCTTTGTGAGTCGGACAGTTAAGTGATGTTTATTTAAATTTAGGTGTGCAGAACGGTGTATGGCTATAACCAGTCCCTTTGTGAGGATCTAGTAGCTGCAAAGATAAGCCCAAATTTTACAGAAGCTGAACACGCTGTATCACAAGACACGTCTAAATGGCTCTTTTATCAGACGGTGCTGTTTTCATTGCCGTCTGCTGTAGTAACACTACTCATGGGGATATATGGAGATCGGTATGGTAGACGTGTACCACTCATCATGCCTCTCTTTGGGCAAGCTCTCGGTGTGTATGAAACTGTGTACACATAGGATTCGTATACATTAGTTATTTCAGTTATCCCAAAAACTGTGATACCTCTTGAACAGATACTCACTTTTGCATGGCTTTGAATTCCACCTTCATAGGTAAATTCAATAGGTACAATAGGTAACTAGGTAAATTCAATAGGTTCATAGGTAAATTCAATAGGTAAATAGGTAAATTCAAAATGTACATTATTGCATCAAAATGTATATGTAAAATCTCATTGAAATTGAACTATTTTTTTTGTGAAATGCCAACATTTTTAAAAGTTTTACCAATTTTAATGGTAATCTCTGCCTGTGTACCTTGTATCAGACACTTATACCACAAATATCGAAAATTTTGAATTGAATCGAAAATTGCCCTATCAGAACTGAAAAATTTAAAATGAGACAACCGAGACTAAACTCAAAATCAAGTCCACGCAACTCACAACAAAAATCCTGACAGCAATGCTATTGTACAGTATATCTGAGTGATGTCAATTATAAGAGGCGCAAAGTATCTTGTTTGTATATCATAATACATGTATGTATTATTACTATGCCTGTAGTACTGACGAGCTTTCTTAGTATAGTATGAGGCATTTGATATCATGTGCTTCCAAATATTTCCATACCAGTCTCAGGATATTTCTGTTGTAATGATTGCTTATTCAGCCAGCCTCCACCTGATTGACTTTCATCTTCTAACAATGAACAATGAGATTATTAGTTAATGTTATAATTGTAGGTGCGTTGTATTATCTACTGATGTCTAAGTTTGAGAATCTGAGTATAGCATACATGCTGGTTGGTCCAGCAATCACAGGTCTCAGCGGAGGATTCGCGACTATCATCATGGCTACTTTCAGGTATGGTATATGTCCTCTCTTGACATGTGAATTTCTACTTATTGCTGGGCCTCCATATATCGGTTTCAATCTAAGTGATTTTCCGCGTGAAGAGCAAAATAAGTTCTGTATGATTCAAAAATCCAAAAATGCAGTGAGGCCAATCAGTGGCAATGCGTTATTCTGTGATCATGTATCTAAAAAAATATCAATTACATGTACTACAATGCTCATATTCATGTATACCATTTATTGAATTCATTGAATTAGAAAACGTATCAGGCGTTTAGAATTTGCCATTTTCACTGCCTCACACAGTCAATAGCATCGTCAATATATATCTCTTATTCAACATCTGGCCACTAGGGCCAATTGCGTCTTGCCAGCCCCCTGGTTTCACCATCCCTAATAATGTCAAGTGCTAAATTTTATGAGCGGATAATGCATGTAGTTCTGGTAGTTTTGGTTTCATATCTGTCTACAATGGAAAAGACACCTAGGCTTCTTCCACTTATCTTTTCCTTTTGCTTTTGCAAGCTTTTTGTTGTAATTGTGATGAATGACTTTTACAAAGTTACTGCAAAGAGGGTGCAAAAGCAGTAGTCGAGGATTAGTTTTAGCCTAGGCAAATGTAAGCAAGAGAGTCAAATATTACTAAATAACACTTACACTCCGGAATGTAATGGTGTTTGTAGCACCCAATTGTTAATGCTATATTAGTTGTCTGCCCATGATCTAACTCAATATGCTCGCATGAAGACCTATGTATGCATATTTTCAGTCACCTTGCAGCAGTATCCAGTGACAAATATCGTACCATAAGGATTGTAACACTACAAGCAGTCATGGGCATCGGGACAATGCTAGGCTCCTTCACTGTTGGCCAGGTTGTTGATCAATCTCACGGTTAGTTAGTTGTTGTAAAGGCTAGTAGAATCTTTGTTGCTTGGGTACGTATTATTTCAGTTAACCGAATTGGTTTCGCTCTACCACTCTGATTTCATGGTGATTTCCCAAAATATTTTATTAATCAGCATGATCGTTTTTATGATATACATCAGTGAATTCAGGAGCCACGAATTCATGTGACATCTCAAAGATGCTATATTATGTAGGTAGTTTTGTGCTACTCCAAACTTATTGTTGTAGATGCACAGAAGGGCTGGGTGTCAGCGTTCACAGTGATAATAGCATTGTCAGTTACATCAATACTCTACATACTAATCGCCTCACAATTCATCACCCAGATTCCCTCTACTTATCACAATACCAGTGAACTCAAGTGTGCTGATAGATGTGGCTATGCCTGCGGGTAAGAAAACTCATATTAACTTCCATCAACGGTGGATGGTGTACCGCAAAGCAAAAACTGCCCTATTCATTTGCTGAAACAGCATGATGGTAATATTGTAATATGTAGAAAACTACTCTGTGCATGTGCAAAATGTGGCATGGGCTGGTCTTAGATTAAGTTAAATCCATTTTGCCTGCATTGGAGTTGCTCCCCCTCAACTGTTCACGTCTGCAGCTTTAACAGTCGAGGAGGAGCAAACTCCGATGGATATGGAAAGGATAGATACTTTATCCCTGACTCCAACATGAGTCTGAGAAATATTTTGTTTTGTTAGAGCAAGAAAAGTGTGAGAAAAATGTAAAAATAACCTGTTACTAATTGTCAACGTATGTACAGTATTATAATCAAACTTGATCTAGGTTTGTCTCTACTTCTCCAGAGGTTCTACAATCTACTCATAGCTGTAAATTTGACATGATTTAAACTTGGCATCTAGTTCAGAATGTTGACAATGCAGATAGCCCTCTTGATAAATTGAGCCGGGAAGTAACAATTACCGATGGCTTGTAAACTCGAAGCAAAGTTGACTGGTCCGCAGTCGATCACCACACTGTGAGATTGGCCATCAAAACACGGCTGAGTTTAAAAACTTGTATGTTCCTTTACTAATTTAAATATATTTTTACGCATATTTTTTTGACAGGATAAGGAAAGTACTATTTACAGTCTGTGAGAATTTCCCGAGTTTGCTGCAGTTAACTCTCCTTGCGATCTGGTTTATTTGGGTGACTGGACTCGGAGAATTTGATGTGTTGTATTCTTACACGCAAAGAACAGGACTTGATCGTACCATATACGGTTACTATGCGGGTCTGTTACATTATTATACATATCAACTGCGTGCAAATATCCTAGCCTGTGTAAGCCTATGTCATGGAAAATTTGAAGTCTCGCATAAACTGCCAGTGAACTTTTTCATTGGTTTGGGAAGATGATTTTGCAGACATACGGACAAAATGTTTTTAATGTAAAAGCAGGCAATATCAAACTACATGGTAATTTCTGTTCTATTCAGCTGGGATTTCCTTAGTTAGAGCATCTGGAATGTAGATTTTTATGCTATCCAATTTGACTGCTATCCAATCTTATTTCTATCCAGTATCCAAAACATCCAATTTTTAGCACCAAAAGAAAGTAGCTATAGCTTATTGGCCTTATTATTAATATCAATATTATACCATGAACTTCCCCTGATGACAACTTCACTCTGCTGTTTATAAATGAGAATATGGAGTAGTGATGTTAGCACATCTTAAAAAATAACAAGGTACCATCAATATTTTTTCAAAGCTTTCTCACGACAAATTGATCATGTCAGTTTTAAGGAACCCTGTCGGTACCCGGGCAAGATGTCACCTTGATGAAAACAAATATTCTCAACAACAAACCTTCACAACATTCCATAAGATATAACACCTTGCTATAATTAAGTTTTCAGAAATCTCTGTATCATAGGCAACAATACGGATGTGTGGTCGCTGGATTGGCAAGCTTTTTATCAATTTGCTCGGATAAATAAGCACTGTATACACATTTAAGCTATCTTTCAGGCTGTTTGACACAACCAATTCAACCAACAGGTGTTGCACCATTGAATCTTTGACTTACACTATGTCAGGGATAGGGCGGGAATGACTGACCTGGTCTGACCTGGATTTCAGGTTTGAGGCTGCACCCGGCTGGAAACTCCTTTGAGTGCTAGTAAAGCTCCTGTAACTATTTATTTCAAGCATACTCACATCAGATCCTGCTCGAGCACTGATTGGTCATCTGACTTAGCCTGAAACGTGTTTGCGGTTGATCATTAATCATAGCATGACTGTCTTTACCAGTAACTCTGCCAGCCAAAGGAGACAATCCCGGTCCTACCCCGGTTTTAGCTCCCGTATACCGATTCTATGGTGATATTTTTAATACTGTTTGAGCCCCAGTCAGGTACTGCTTCGTCAAAAGTAACACTTGAATTTGGCCTTAACTACTCAATCATGTGATTATATTTTTCAGGTTATGGTGCTGGGGTTCAGGCTGTTGCAGGCATAATATCAGTGCTTGTATTTAAGAGAGTTCTTCATATGCTTGATACTACTCTTGCTTTGATCGGGTTGTCTGCTGCTATACTAGAGCAGCTATTTCTGGGATTTACTGGCTTTTTCAAAGACGGTAAAACAACTGTAAGTATGCAGAAGAGCAGAATGTGTCGCAGGGACTGATGTAACAAAATCCTTCACTGTTGTATTTCTGTCTACGGACTAGATTTATACATACATGACACCAGACAAGCATATCAAGTACACGTGAATACAGTGTAGTTTGCTTTTTACAATTAATAGCTTAGCTCAAAGGCACAAGGTTTCACATATATAACAACACCATTAGAGATGTTCTTGTTGAGAAGGCGGAGATGACTTCACATAAATAATAGATAGAAAAGAACGCTGGATTTTCCGCTGTCACATTTCTCTGCATGATGTCTAATCAGTGTTCTATTTTGTTTATAGGGATTCCTCGTGTTTTGGTGGTTGAGCCCGGTCGTTGGTATGTTTAAGATTGTTGGCCCGACTGCACTTCGGAGTATAGCTTCTAACTTTGTAGCGAAATCTGAGCAGAGTAAACTGTTTGCTTTTATAAGTGGTTCTGATGTATTACTACAGCTGGCTACATCTGGTAAGTTGATGGTAATCTTATCTACCACCTATATCTTACTCGATCTTTTGATCTTTTGTGTTCTGTAACAGCTGATGATTGTAGCCAATGACACACTGCTGTTGTTATGAAAGTCGAATCAACCCCAGATCATCAACATAATTTGCTTTCAGAATAAGAACGTTATTTGCTTTCTGAGTTAATACTTTCTCAATGATTCCTAAATATCGGCACTCAGCGGGTGCTATCATGTGATATCATCTGTTGAACTTTGTATGTGTTCTATAACACTGATGAACATCTTCCTGAATTTGTTCAGGCAACTAAGTTGTTGTCTGATCATCATTGTAACATGTAATCTGTATTATTCTCAGGTTTATATCAGTACCTGCTGTGGCCTGCTACTGAGGAGCACCATCCTAACATGAGCTTCTTCATTAGTTCTATTATAACTCTCATCTCATTCGGACTGACTCTTATCATTAAATTTAAGTCTAAACCCGAGTCTGCTACCAGCGAGAGTGATGAGGAAGGTCTCGTATAGTGCTGGTTTTGAAATTGAGCTCAGTTGATATTTCAGCTTTCAATCAGGAGCATGTCAAATCATCAGACTCAACATTTTATGAAACAAATGTACTTTGTGCCAAGTATTTATTCTATATCATGAGTTCTATGTTATATATTTCATCGTTAGACTGTGAAAAATCGATCAAAATTCAGGCTAATATACAAAATTTGGATATTTTTTACATTTAACAGATATGTCTAGAGAAAAAAACCTCATATTTACAAGGTCCTATTTTACTTGAATCAGAGAAAGTGCTTGTAATTGGTACGATAGCATTAAATGTTATCATAAGGTGATTATGATCCATCATAATATCATTGGGACCATCATATTATAATGTATATCGTATATTGTCATGATGAATAAAATTCATGTAATAAACCCAATATAAAATATCAAGGGTAATCGTACCACCATCATTTTTGTACATTTTATGATCGTTACATTTCATGGGCTATAATATTGAATTTATCAGAGAAACTGCCACAATCAAAAACAAGTTTGTTGAGACACAAGATCATTGGGATTCCCACTGAATCTATGACGCTTTTTTTATGTACCCAATACAACAGCCTGCACACATGGTGACATGTTTTCCGCACTTAATTTAGCAAATGTGCAGTAAAAGAGCGCATGAAATTTCTAATTGGATACCCCTGATTACAAACATTCAAGAGAATAAGCAGATGAGTTGCATATGAGCCTTAGCTCTAGTGAAGCATGGGCACCTATCTATTTTGAAGATTGTTTAGCCCACTTGGTACAGTAATAGATTTAAATGTGAGATTTCGACCAGTTGGATGTCGAGCTGTAGGGGTGTTTTGCTGTGTTGCGTGGTATATAGTAGATGATATAGGGGCTGTTCTTGCTTCTGCATTTTGGGTAGCTGTAGCAGGTCGAGATCTGGTTCTCTTCTGTTTAGAATCGTGAATTAGGTCAGCGTAGTAATCAGAGTGATGTGTCTTAATGTTGTCATCTTTAGTCTGCAAATATGGGTAAGATTTTTTATATTTGTCAAATAGATATTGGCGGGTTTAAGTCATTTTCATCATAACCTTCATAACAAGTGTAACTGCTGAGTGCTGAGATCTCCGGTGTAGGTATATACAAAGGCTGAAGATTAGGATAATTTCCAAATCTCAAATAATTTTACTGACTTCAATTTCATAAGTTTTAATTGATGAGTAATAACGTTAAACGGACATGAGTTTTTTTAAATAACAATAAAACAGGGTAATCTGTTACATGTGAGTGTTGATTGCTAATGACATTATTATGTTATAATTGTTTATTTTGTATAAAGCGACTCCTGTGAATTTCTGTAGGGTCCGCACTAACGCAGATTGGGGGTGTCCGGTCTGAATGCCACTGACAAAAGGCCAAGGTATGAAATGCCACTGATTTATGTGTTTGGGGTTTTGGGATTGGGGCGAGCATTTTGTGTATTAGGGTATTGGGCGATGGCATTTTGTCAGGGAGACCCATTCTACGTTGACTGCACCCAGCAGAGGCAAATCATAGGGATATATTCATATGAGCATGTCGACCATGAACCTACAAACCAGTATGACATACTCACATTGAGGTGTTTAAGTGATTTGCAGAAGGTTTTGATCCTTGCTGCATATGGGTCATTTGGTAAGAGCAGGTTGATTTTTGAATCATCACTATTTTTTGATATTGTAGATTCTGCCTCATCGAATTCTGGGTTGTTAGCAGCATCAGTGGTTGTCTCAGCGTGATCTGCTGTTGGTATTTGTGTTATGAACTGTCCTGTATGAGCCTGTAACATTAAAACTTATAATAAAGAAGTGTATATTGAGCTGAGTGTATATTTGTGACCCATATAGGTAGAGTTGGGGAAAAAGTCATTTACTGCCTCTGCCTGGTACATTTACATGTATATTACAAATGAGTAAATTGGTCAACATCCTTTAGTATAGATTTTCTTTTGGCAATCGTCATGAGCAATCTTATCAAAAAACTTCCACAGACAAAGCAAGGAGTTAAATGACTTGGACAAAGAATATCTCAACTGCAACCTTTCTTACACCAAACTTTTTAACAGCAAAATGTTTCCCGATGGAAATGGCAGTTGCAGTTATCACCACCACTGATAGACTACACACAGACCTCAATGAACAAATTGTAATGAGCAAGGATCTGGTCGGTAAACAATATTTAATGTGCTGTCAAAAAATTCCTTGGTACCTGGAGATGCCAAAAACTTATGGCATTGTGAGTTGCCTCCCTTTGAAGATTTATTATGCCACACTTGCGAGAGAGCCAGCTTTGAGGAGCCATAAAACAGGGTTTTTCAGTAGTTAAGCTGAAGTCGCTGCATAAAAAGGTTATATCCCATCCTTCTAAAGACCATGACACTATTTAGTTACGGCAAATGTGGATCATTCAAGGAGTTGGAACAACTCTTAATGCTATTAATTTTTAGCATTTTTAGGTGTCTGATGATAAATTGACTGCCAAAATATTCTTTCGGCAAATGTGTCTCCAACATCTGTGTCAGGGTTTTTTTATACCTCTACCCTTTCCTTACTTTCATCATCGTTTGAGTGATGTTACAATGTTTAATTGCTTTCAATATTTTGTTTTGGTGACATTTGTAACAAATATTATACATACTCTCGGAGTGTGTGCTGTTTTTACCCTCCTGCTCTGAGCAGTTGCCTTCTCACTCCAAGGTCTTAGTGGCTTCTTTGTATCACTTCTACTGTTATCCAGGCAAGACAGACGCGTTTGACTGTCAGTAGCCACGGTATTCGGTCTAAGTAAAACCCTCGTCGGTCTGCATGTCGCCGATGACTGTATGTCTCTAACAGTATGCTGTCTCACATACGATGTCTTTCCTGTAACAATATATCAATACATTCATATATATGTATAACAGGGAACATTTTGTTTGAACTGGATTCATAGGCGTATTTAACTGGCTTTGAACTCTGATCCTCTAACTTGGAAACTTGAGGACAGACTTACTAGCATATTAGGGAATTTCTGTCTCTATGGAAATATGGAATTAGTAGCTATATTTTCAAGGTTATGTTGTGTATACCCTACAGGACAAAAACATTCATTGGAATAAAAGTTTTCGAAATTTGCGACTGCCAAAATGGCTAAAATTAACAACCCTTAAAAGTAAAATCCATACATGTACATTTACGATTTGAGTGATGGCCCCACTGGGATTTGATTCAAAGAACCTCAGATTTAAAGTCCAACACACTATGACTGAGCTACAGAGCCAGTCGTTCATCAATTGAAAAGAGTGCTAAGGTCATTTGCGAAACTTTTAACCCATGAATATGGAGAGATGACAACACCATCGCAAATTTTTCTACCATGCAATTGAAGTTCTTGTAGGGTAATATCCTCAAACCCTTGCTTGCAAGCAAATTTGTAAGCATTTTGGATGTTTCAAAGCAGATATTGGTGGGTTTTTTCTGCTGTTACAGGTATGAATTGGTCAAGAAATGTTTATAATGGCAAGAAATGACAGAAATGGCTTTGGCGCTCAAGCAATTATGCTTTTTGGTATAGTTTCATGGGAATTTTGAAAAGCTAATAGGCTGATTTGGAGAGATCTTAAAAAAATGTCTCAGATTTCATATCTAATATATAATTATAATAAAATATAAATGAAGCTGCTGCGATGTGAATTGATGTGATAGTTGTTTGTGAGTCAGCTTTTCAGCAATTCTCTACCATTGGTATAAACAGAGTAAAAAATTACGCTTACGTTATGTGTATGGAAGAACCCTAGCGGAAAATCTATAATCTTACAGATATCTATGTTAGTATTTTCTAGCTTAGTTCCTTGGAGAAAGAAGTCCAATGTATTGGTGTATACAATAGATTATTTATTTATTTGACTGTTTATATTCAGAGCACTGGCGTTGCAGGTGTTACATGAATCAAACTCGCTATCTTATCACTGGTCACAAGGCAGCAACCAAAAAACCAATAGCTGCGTGATCAGAAATCAGATCAAATATTTGTCCAGATATGATATAAGTGCATGACAACCAACAACATTAATAATTAGTCTAATCAACGTGTAAAAATTTACAGTATTGCTACTGAAGTTTCCAATCAGCTAAATTGCTGATTGATTTTTGAGGATCTTTGTCGACTGTATTATAATGTGCCATATAGCTAAAACCCGGTCTACCAGAATTGCTGTTAGAGCAGTAGATTGTTGTCAGAATCATGTATCGGTGAATCCCTCTAGTCAATTAAGTACATGTATAATGGATGTAAATTTTTGACATATAATAGTATTATGATTTGTAGAGGCTATAACATGCACCCCTTACATATTCCATGGTCATTGCAAGAGTCCATTTTGCACCCTTCTGCTACTAAAAATAGCATCATAAGGAATTTAATGAGTAAATTTTTAACAAGTGTGTGTATGTACAACCCACCAACCCACCAACCAAACCCAAAACCCCAAACCCCAAACATACAAAGATATTTTACTCATTAAATTCCTTATGATGCTAAAAAGGGTGCGAATTTGACTTTTGCCATGGTCATTTGGTCATTCAAGTACAGCCATTGGTCTCTTTTTTACATTTATAAATCACGAAAAGACAATTATTCAGTAGACACCAAAAAGTACAATTTGTCCACCCCAGGAGTTAAGTATATAATTCCTTGATCTGGAAAAAAAAATCTTCAAAATTCTGTTTTGGAATCTTTAAGGCAACATAACATACCCTTTGCTGATGACAAAGAGGTCAGTGGTTTTCCGAGACCCGCAGAAGATGGTGCTTTGTATTGAGGAGCAAGCACCTGTTCCATACTGTCAGCATATACTGACTTGCTTGTTCTGAGAGCTCGCTCTAATCCCCTGTCTCCTGTCATCTTAGCTTGAATAAGTCGACTGTTCCACAACTACAAAACCAATGTTAAGAGAGGTAATCTTTGTATAGCTAAACGCCTTCAGGTAACCTAAGGTGTCTAGTACAATGCATTTCTAGATCCAGCTAAGAAAATTTAAAACCTGTATTCCCTTCATGAGGTCTTATTATATGTTTATAATGTATATTATTTTTTGAGATATATTAATATGATTGAGAGAGAACAGACCATGACTAGATACGGTGTGTTGGATAATGGAGCAGGGGTTTCTTCATCAGGGTGTGGCACTTTGTATAGCTATCCACCACTAGTCATCCCAAACAGTGATTTTTAGTCACAATACTGGTATTACAAATTATAAATCAAAGATTACAAAACAGTAACACATACTAAAAATTATGAATTTTTACAAACAAGGAGGTCTAAACCCTAGTCACTCAGTGTTCATGTGTTAATCTTTGGCCTACTTTCCTCCAAACATTTTGTGCAGCGAGCATTTTTATGGCCGTATTTCATCAGTCCTGGTCCAACCAAACTCCTTCTCCTAAAACTGATGAGTGTTGTCAGGAAAACATACTGATATCGAATTCCGTAGCCTGATTTCAACACGTCTTTGTGACTCAGATTCAGATATACACATAAGGTTGCTTGAAAGCACGGAAAAAAACTTAGTCCTAAGGTAAAAAATAGTAAAATAGCAGATTTTGCCATTATAACTCTGGTCGCAAAGCTTTACCATTCTAACATTAGATATCAGAAGGGATACGTAAAACACACCTATGACCCTTTGCACCAGTCAATCG
>ERZ1740070.1856-NODE-1856-length-12724-cov-10.480306_pt1 | contig 12724 bp, 14 predicted proteins | sample MGYA00581734_ERZ1740070 | MGnify/ENA primary metagenome ERZ1740070 (study PRJEB43018, sample SAMN04849744) | marine metagenome | isolation source: floating plastic debris | place: Pacific Ocean | collected 2008-09-01 | study: EMG produced TPA metagenomics...
GTTGGTAGAGCGCACCCTTGGTAAGGGTGAGGTCGTGGGTTCAAGTCCCATGGGTGGCTTTTTTCGAGGGATTTCTCGAAACGTTGGGTGAAATTTTGATTTAGGATTTTTGATTGCACGAGACATAAATGATGGACGGTTGGCGGCGTAGCCAAATCAAAAATCATCAATCAAAAGTCAAAAAATGAACGCGTGGTCCCTGACCACAGAACCACGGAGAGTTTTTCAAATGGCTAAAGGTGTATTCGAACGGACCAAACCGCACTGCAACGTCGGCACGATCGGCCACGTTGACCACGGCAAAACCACGCTGACCGCGGCCATCACCGCCGTGCAAGGCGCCAAGGGCCTGGCCGACCACGTCCCCTACGACGAAGTCGCCAAGGCCTCGGCCTCGGACGGCCGGCGTGACGCCACCAAGATCGTCACCATCTCGACCGCGCACGTGGAATACGAGACCGAGAACCGCCACTACGCCCACGTCGACTGCCCCGGCCACGCCGACTATGTCAAGAACATGATCACCGGTGCTGCCCAGATGGACGGCGCGATCTTGGTGGTGAACGCCGCTGACGGCCCAATGCCACAGACACGCGAGCACATCCTGCTCGGCCGTCAGGTTGGCATCCCGTACATGGTTGTCTTCATGAACAAGGTTGACCAGGTCGACGACGAAGAGCTGCTGGAACTGGTGGAAATGGAAATCCGCGAGCTGCTGTCTTCCTACGAATACCCCGGCGACGATATTCCAATCGTTGCAGGATCGGCTCTGGCCGCTCTGGAAGACCGTGACGACGCGATTGGCAAAGACAAGATCGCCGAGCTGATGGCCGCTGTTGACGAATACATCCCGACACCTGCCCGTGCGGTTGACCAGCCTTTCCTGATGCCGGTCGAGGACGTGTTCTCGATCTCTGGCCGCGGGACGGTTGTGACCGGCCGTGTTGAGCGTGGCGTGATCAATGTGGGTGACGAGATCGAGATCGTCGGCATCCGCGACACGCAGAAGACGACCTGCACAGGTGTTGAAATGTTCCGCAAGCTGCTGGATAGCGGTGAAGCCGGCGACAACATCGGCGCGCTGCTGCGCGGGATCGACCGTGACGGTGTTGAGCGCGGTCAGGTCCTCTGCAAGCCAGGTTCTGTAACACCACACACGAAGTTCGAGGCCGAGGCCTATATCCTGACCAAGGAAGAGGGTGGCCGCCACACGCCGTTCTTTGCGAACTACCGTCCGCAGTTCTACTTCCGCACGACAGACGTGACCGGCACGGTTGAGCTGCCTGCGGGCACCGAGATGGTGATGCCGGGCGACAACCTGAAGTTCAACGTGGAACTGATCGCACCGATCGCGATGGAAGACGGCCTGCGCTTCGCGATCCGCGAAGGTGGCCGCACCGTCGGCGCCGGCGTCGTATCAAAGATTGTAGAGTAGGATACGAATATGTGCCCCAGCAATCCAAAGCGAGGCGAGATTGCTGGGGTGCAAATTTGACATATGACTGATGCCACCAATCTTTTTACGTCTGTTCCCAGTATTTTAGCCGGTGGGCTAACTGGAATACGTTGTGCAGCATGTCATAATGACGAAGATAACGAGTGGGTCATTGTTAAGGGACCTGAGGCAACTAGGTTCCGTTTCAGCTGCTGTGCATCATGTGGCACGTTGATGCTTGAAAACCCTGAACAGGCTTTGTCATCTTACACAGACACGTATTATTCGTTTACAGATACACGCGGTTCGAGAATTGAACGGGTCGCTACTCGTTTCCGAAATCGGTTTGAACGAACTGGCGCTGGCACCTTGGGACGCCTCATTTCAAAGATCTGGCCAGGCCCACGCCATCGCAGCATTCGCCCCTTAGTAGCTGAACAGATTTTGCCGTCATTTGATAAGACAGCAGACATACTAGATGTTGGTTGTGGCGCAGGTGACTGGCTGAAAGAGCTGAGGAACGAAGGTTTTAGTTCTCTGGCTGGCTGTGATCCTTTTTTGGAACGTGATTTCGATGAGAAGGGAATCACTTTGCGCCAAGGTGGACCTGAAAGATTTGACAAGACTTTCGACGTCATCACTGCTCACCATTCGTTTGAGCATGAAGCAAAGGGCGAAGCGTTACTTGCTTCTATGCGAGATCAATTGTCCGATGAGGGTGTATTGATTATTCGTATTCCTCTCGCCGCTTCTTATGGGTGGGAGAAGTATGGAGGGCATTGGGTCCAGTTGGATCCACCCTATCACGCATGCCTATATTCGGTTGCGGGCATGACGACGTTAGCAAGCCGCGTTGGCCTGGAACTGATAAAGACAGTTCACGACTCGACACATTTCATGGTTACAGGCAGCGAAGCACACGTTGCAGGATTGCGATCACACACCCAACAACTTGCGAATAAACGTTTGCCACAAAAAGTGTTTTCGCGCCGTCGTGCGAATATGATTGCGAACTTGTGCAACATGCTGGGAACAGCCGATCAAGCCGCCTTTTATTTCAGGAAGAGCACCTGAGATTTCATGTGCGTATGACCAAAATCGTCACGGGACCATCAGAACTGCAGCTTGAGCAGAGAGTGAATGCGACCGTTTTTTGAGGCGAGCAGCCGTCATACGCATATAGAAACCCTTGCCGCGCACGGCGTTCGTCGTTGCCGAAGTCAATCCCTGCGGAAATGGGCCTTATAGTCTTCACGATCTTTGATTTGCCGGACATAGCGCCGATCCATCCTTGCCATTAGCGCGACGATCCATGCCCAGGCCAGAACAAAGTTCAGGACAAACAAAACACCAATCAGAAAATCCATAAATCAGGTCCCACACTTACGCCCCTACGCACCGACATAGGGTGAATTGCTAGAGTGTCGCAGGCTTTTCCTGATTTTCGGTAAAGGTGGCTGCCGGACCTCCCAAACCTTGCCATTTGCTCTGCATCGCGGCACATCCTGTCAGACCCGTATCGCGGTATCGCAACTCCGAAAGGTATAGCATGTCGTTTCCGTCACCCGAGTAGCTTTATCCTGTGACATTGCCGGACGGTACGGTCCACAAAGGGAACGTATTCCTCAAAGCCGCTATTCGGCACGCGTGTTGGCAGGTGGGCGACTATACCTATGCAAACGAATTTGACCCACCAGAGAATCCCGAAGACTGGGCCAGCAGGCTGGCCCCCTATCTATTTCCCTCCGCCGCCGACAAGATCATCATCGGTAAGTTTGGACAGATTGCCCATGGCGTGCGGTTTATCACGGACGGTGCGAACCACGCGCGCGAAGGCTTTTCGACGTTCCCCTTTGGTATTCACCAGCCCGAGCGGTTTGGATCCTATGCTGCCAGTTTGCGTCCAGGTCGCGATATCACGCTAGGGCATGATGTCTGGGTTGGTACCGGGGCGCGTATTCTGGCGGGTGCGCAGATCGGCAATGGGGTGATCATTGGAGCAGGGGCTGTGGTCAGTGGCGTAATCCCGGATTACGCCATAATTGCAGGCAACCGGGCGACGATTTTGCGGATGCGGTTTGACCCGGACACGATTGCCGCACTTAATGAGATCGCATGGTGGGACTGGCCTATTGGCACGATACTGACGCATGAGGCTGCGATAACAGGTGCTGACCTGGCAGCACTAAGGGTTGCGGCTCGATGATCAGGGGCCTTTCGGCAGATCTAGCATCATATCCGCCCGTGCGCTCGTCTCCAGCATGAAATCCTGCATGTTCAGGCGAAGTGTCTCCATCTCTGCGGTATCCATTTTGCGTGGTAGCTTGCGTTCAAACCGGGCGTAGACGCAAGAGCCGCGGGTGAATGGCAAGGGGATCAACATGCGGTCCCAGCTATCGGCCCGCCTGTGCCGGATGGTTGAGAATGCATAGCAGAACACCGGCCGTCCGGTCGCGCGCGCCCAGTCGATGGGCGGGTCCTTGAGTTGCAGCGCGGGGCCTTCGGGGCCGTCGGCGGTGATGCCGATACTAGTACCGTCCTTGACCAGCTTCATGATCTGTCGGGATGTGGCGGTGTTTGAGCGTTTCTCGTTCATCTCGAACGGGAACAGCCCTTGCTGGCGCTGCATGGCACCCACGACCCGACCTACCGGAGAGCGGGTGTGGATGCTGGACAGCTGTCCATGCCTCAACGGCCAATGCGAGGGGCCCAGCAACAGCCGACTGTGCCAGACCACCAGGATCACCGGCCCCTCGGCCAATGCGGCTTTCAGTTCATCCAGCCCTTCCACCTTCCACCTTGTGGTCCGGTAGCAAAATCCAAAGAAAAGACGCGCGATAAACCCCAGCACCCAGGCCAGGCTCTCTGATTTTTCAAGCCGCTTGCGAAATTTCATGCTCTGGGTGCCGTCTTTGTCGTGGCGTCGCCCTGTTTCATATTTCTACGCGCTGGCACAAGTCCACCCTTGATCCTGCATGCGTTTCAGACTAACCCGTCAGCCGGTCATAGGGGTATAGCTCAGTTGGTAGAGCGGCGGTCTCCAAAACCGTAGGTCCCGGGTTCAAGTCCTGGTGCCCCTGCCAGACCCGGATTAAAGCCCGCCGGAGGGTCATTTTTCCCACATGTCAGCTGATCCCTGCACCATTGCCTTTCATATTGGCGCACATAAGACGGCAACGACCCATTTGCAGCGGTCGATTTCCAAGGTCGCAGAAGGGCTGGCGACAAGTGGCGTGCGGTATTACGGACCAAAGAATTTTCGGCTTCCCGGACGGTCGATTTTTGCTTTGTTTGGTCTGAAGGATGAAAATCCAGCACCGCTGCGTCGATCCCCGCTCGCTCAGTTGGAACTTCTGCGCAAAGATGCTGATCACTTGGCGCTTAGCGAAGAGAACTTCATCGGGGTGTTGAACAGCCCACGCAGATTGCCGGTGCTGCAACGCTATCCCCATGCTGCGACTCGGATAACACGGCTTGCACAGGCGCTTGAGCGGCCTATCGACGTGCTGCTGGGGATGAGGCATCCCACCACCTTTTTGAATTCCGCCTACTGTCAGCAATTGATGGGTGGACGGGTTGTTCCCTTTGAGCGCTATGCTCAGCTCAACACTGTCGAAAGTGTTGACTGGCTTGATCTGGTGACGCGCTTGCGTGCAGCCGAAGGGGTCAATCGTCTGACGGTATGGTGTTACGAAGACTACGCGGCCTTGTTCGATCAGATTTGTGCCGCGTTTGTCGGTGAAATGGCTGCGCCGCAAATCACTGCGCTGCCGCGCCGTATTCATGAAGGCTTATCTGCAGAAGCCGTGGCGCAGACTTTGCAGCGCCACAGCCAGGAGGACCCTGAAAAGTTGGGATTCGCGATGCGCAAGACGATGCCTGTCGGCACGGACCACCCAGCCTTTGACGGATTTGACCAAGCGTCGCACGCCGCCGGTGATGCAGCTTATGCGCGCCAGATTTCAGGTATTCGCAGCATGCAAGGGGTCAGCTTTCTGCAGCCGGCGTCCGACTGATCACAACGTGACGATACGCCATGCGGGACGGGCTTGAAATCAAAGGGCAGAGGCCGTATGTCCCACCTGTTTCCAAAAAGGACGTCCGCTTATGGCCATCGCCAACCCCGTTAAGTTCATCCAAGAAGTGCGTGCCGAGATCGCCAAGGTTGTCTGGCCGACACGGCGTGAGGTGCTGCTGACGACTGTGATGGTCTTTATCATGTCCGCTCTGACGGCAATTTTCTTCTTTTTGGTGGATTTGCTGATCCGCAACGGTTTGTCTGGGGTGCTGTCTTACTTTGGCGGCTAAGCTGCCGGTAATCTGACCATCGCCTCTTGAAAATAAAAGGCGGCGGCGGTATCAGCCGACAACTTCCCGAAAATGGCGTGCGGCGAATCGAGCTTCACGCCGCTTTTATTTTCGGGACTGGCGGGTGACCTGTCAGATTGAACTGGAATTTGGACCCCATTGGGCCGCTGACGACAAGGTACGCAAGACATGGCGAAACGGTGGTATTCGGTAAGCGTTCTGTCGAACTTCGAAAAGAAGATCGCAGAGGAAATCCGCACCAAGGCGGAAGAACGTGGTCTGGATGAACAGATTGACGAAGTACTCGTGCCAACCGAAGAAGTTATCGAAATCCGCCGCAACAAGAAGGTGACGGCGGAACGCCGGTTCATGCCTGGCTATGTGCTGGTGCACATGGAAATGTCAGATGAAGGCTATCACCTGATCAACTCGATCAATCGCGTGACTGGTTTCCTTGGCCCTCAAGGCCGCCCAATGCCCATGCGCGATGCAGAGGTTGAGGCGATCCTGGGCCGCGTCCAGGAAGGCGAAGAGGCCCCACGCACGCTGATCAATTTCGAGATTGGCGAGAAGGTGAAGGTCAACGATGGCCCGTTCGAAGATTTCGACGGGCTGGTCGAGGAAGTGGACGAAGAGAACCAACGCCTGAAGGTGACGGTATCGATCTTCGGCCGTGCCACGCCGGTCGAGCTTGAATACACGCAGGTTACCAAGCAGTAGGTCTCTGGGCAGCATGGATTTAAGAAGGGGTGCATCAGCGCCCCTTTTTTATGATGTCTAGCGGCGGCTCCGAGCCCATACCTACCAATCGGTGATATGCTAAGCTACCGGAATGATGGCCGACAGAGAATACGATTTCCGCAGAGTGAAGATAGACGATCTGCCATTGCTGTTGGAGTGGCAGGCGCGGCCACATGTCTGCGAATGGTGGGTTTCAGACAATCCGTACGATCATAAGGAGTTAGCCGATCCTCGCGTGTCGCGTTGGATCGTATCCATGCATAAAAGTCCATTTGCGTTCATGCAGGATTACACTGTGCACGGCTGGGATGATCATCACTTTGCGCAACTTCCGAAGGGCGCGCGCGGAATCGATCAATACATCGGTGACCCCAAAATGATCGGCATTGGACATGGCACTGCATTCATCGGAGCGAGGATGAAGGTTCTCTTTGAAAATGGCACACCAGTGATAGCTACCGACCCTCACCCTGACAACAAACGGGCGATTGCAGTTTATAAAAAGCTAGGATTTGTGCCTTCGGGGAAGCCTCAAGAAACGCAGTGGGGTCGCATTTTGCCAATGCTTGCTAAACCGTGAGTTCCACGCAATGAACAGCAGCAATGTCCGGCATCGCTGACATTGGCTTTGTAGGACAACGGCCGCGTTTTGTGTGATGCACTCTTAGAAATCCCTTGCAACAAAGATGATTCACCTCTAATCGGCACCTCTGTCGCGCCAGTTTGGTCCGACCATCCGCTGTGGGAGGTGAGACGCACGCGTGCGTCTTACCGAACCACACAACAAAAAGCCCTGCGGTCGCGACCAAGGGGCGTTGGAAAAGGAGAAGGCCAATGGCCAAGAAAATCGTCGGTACGCTGAAACTGCAGGTGCCTGCAGGTCAAGCAAACCCATCCCCACCTGTGGGGCCTGCGCTGGGTCAGCGCGGCATCAACATCATGGAATTCTGCAAGGCATTCAACGCCAAATCTGGCGATCTGGAGCCGGGCGCCCCATGCCCAACCGTGATCACGTACTATCAGGACAAATCGTTCTCGATGGAAATCAAGACGCCGCCTGCGTCTTACTACATCAAGAAAGCCGCCAAACTGAAATCCGGGTCCCAGACGCCTGGTAAGGCTGTGGCCGGTTCGATCACTGGCAAGCAGGTGCGTGAAATCGCAGAAGCGAAAATGAAAGATCTCAACGCCAACGATATTGATGGCGCCATGCAGATCATCATGGGCTCTGCCCGTTCTATGGGCATCGAGGTGAAGTAATGGCAAAGTTCGGTAAACGCACAACTGCAGCCCGTGCTGCATTCGAAGGCAAGAACAATGTGACGGTTGAAGAGGCCGCAGCATTGGTCAAAGACAATGCCAAAGCCAAGTTCGACGAAACGGTCGAAATCGCGATGACGCTGGGCGTTGATCCCCGTCACGCTGACCAGATGGTTCGCGGTACGGTCAGCCTGCCTCACGGCACCGGAAAAACTGTCCGCGTCGCCGTTTTTGCACGTGGCGAAAAGGCGGATGAAGCAAAGGCTGCGGGCGCAGACATCGTCGGTGCGGAAGACCTGATGGAAACCATTCAGGGCGGCACTATTGACTTTGATCGCTGCATCGCGACGCCTGACATGATGGCAATTGTAGGTCGGCTGGGTAAGGTCCTTGGCCCACGGAACCTGATGCCAAACCCACGGGTTGGCACAGTGACAATGGACGTCAAACAGGCTGTCGAAGACGCCAAGGGCGGGCAAGTGCAGTTCAAGGCAGAAAAGGCCGGTGTTGTGCATGCGGGTATCGGCAAGGCATCTTTCACAGCCAAGCAGATCGAGGAAAACATGCTGGCTTTTGTTGAGGCCGTTGGCAAAGCCAAGCCGTCGGGTGCAAAAGGCACTTACATGAAGAAAATCGCTGTGAGCTCTACCATGGGCCCAGGCGTTTCGATTGACGTGGCATCCGCAACTGGAAACGCCTGACCTTTCGCAGCACTTACCTGGATGCAGAAAAGCCCCTCGGTAGAGGGGCTTCTTTATTTCGTGCCCATCGGGCGGGTCAGTGGCGATGTGACCACTCTCAAAATCAGGCCCGGTATCCACTGGCCAACAAAATTGATGCGATTCCGACCCGTCTCGTTGACGAAGGGTTGTCCGAACTTAGCTTGCGTTGGGCGGTACAAACCGGCCCGTTTGCCAAGATGTCCTGCGGGAAACGGCTGAGGAAACAAGCATGACCGAACGGGCGTCACCTGCAGGCACTTTCAACTTTGCATTGCTTCTGGGTGCTAATGCTATTTTGGGCTCTGCCTTGCCCATGATGATCATATTGGGTGCTTTGGCAGGGCTATTGCTTGCACCCACACCTGAGTTGGCCACTTTGCCTGCATCGGTTTCTACGCTGGCTGGGCTGGTCGCTGCAGCGCCGTTTTCGCTTTTCATGGGCAGATATGGGCGGCAGGCGGGGTTTTTGTTAGGTGCGGTGATCGCTGCGATTGGGGGTGCTGCAGGTGTTGCTGGCCTTATGCAATCGCATTTTCTGCTGCTCCTCTTTGGACATTTTGCACTGGGCGCGGCGCTTGCCTGTTTTCAGTTCTTCCGCTTTGCTGCGGCAGAGGTGGTCAGCGTGCGGTGGCAGCCGGTGGCGATCTCGTTGATGTTGACCTCTGGCCTCTTGGCTGCATTTGCTGGCCCGGAAGTGTTCGCGCGCACAAAGGACGCGCTGGCCCCCATCCCCTTTGCTGGCGCTTATGCTGCGATCATTGGCCTGAGTTTGTTGGGGATCTTACCTCTCTTGCTCTTGCGTGGCCTGCGGCGGGTGACGCATGTGGATCGAACCCAGGTGACCTCTTTGGTCAATGTCTTGGCGGTTATCCGGCGTCCTGCTGGCGCAGTTGCCATTGCCAGCGCATCGGTTTCGCAAGGTGTTATGGTGCTTTTGATGGTCCCAACGCCGATTGCCATGGTTGAGTGTGGTTTTACCGACGCGAATGCAGGGGACGTGGTGCGTTGGCATGTGGTTGCGATGTTTGCGCCCAGCTTTTTCACAGGATTTCTCGTCAAACGTCTTGGCGCAGGCACAATCGTGATGATTGGCCTTACAATGCTGGGTGCCTCCGCAGTCATCGCGGCAACGGGTTTGTCGCTTTCACATTTTTATAGCGCGTTGATTATTCTGGGGGTGGGCTGGAACTTTGGCTTTGTGGGCGCAACCAGTCTTCTGACCGAGGCGCTTGCCCCGCATGAACGCGCAGGGGTGCAGGGGTTTAATGATACAATGATTGCGCTTGCCGCATCTGTATGCGCATTTGGATCCGGAGCACTTGTCGCTGGCGCTGGTTGGACGGTGCTGGCGTTATCAGCGCTGCCCATTATTGCGGTGATGGGAAGCGCACTGCTATGGGTCGCGCGCAAGCAGCAGGCCGCAATGTAAGTCAAGATTGCGTGACGTGCATTAAGCGCGCGTCAGATTTAATGACCTTGTCATCATGACAACGGCCACCTTGGAAGACTGATAGGCCGTTGATGTCTAAAGCCAGATGCGCAAAGAGCGCGGTGCTTACTTGTGACGATTGCATATCGACAAAGGACTGGCCCTGTGTCCTTTGCGTTTGTTGGTGTAGATGTGCTGTTCAGTGCCCTAACCAAAACTGTGTCAGAGACGAACGACGCCAGAGGCTTGGCGGTGTGCAACGAGGTAATCTGCCAAAGCTGCTTCTCCAATTGGATGGGAAAGCGCGTAGCCTTGAAAGATGTCACACCCCAGTGCGCGGATCACTTCGATGTCTTCTTGTGTCTCCACGCCTTCGGCCATGGCTTCGATCCCAAGATTCCGTGTCATATCAAGGATGGCTGCCACGATACTACGTTTTATGCGGTCATTTGCTGCCGCCTGAATCAGACTGCGATCCACTTTCAGCCTGTCAGGCCAAACCTTAAGCAATCCGGTAATTGATGCACGCCCACTGCCAAAATCATCGGTTTCAATGCGGACGCCCATATCGCGCAAAGCCTTGAGGTTCTCGGCAAACTGCGGTGTTGCATGCTGTTCGTCAAAATAGATCGTCTCAAGAAGCTCGATAGCCAAGCGATAGCTTCTGTCGACCCAAAGCTGATCGATCTCTTTGGGTAGTTGCGGATCCATAAGACGGGCGGCACTGATGTTCACGGATATGGAGGGCAGGATGATACCGCTTTGTTTGAGGCGTTGAACTGCCCCGATGGCCTGCTGCAGCATTTGTCGGTCGATCTCAGCCACCAGACCCAGTTCAGCGGCAGCATCGATGAACCGTCCGGGTGCAAGAAGCCCTTTTTGAGGGTGTTGCCAACGCACAAGTACCTCGGCGCCAATGACAACACCTGTGCCGACATTCACTTGCGGCTGAAAGTACGGAATGAATTCGCCGCGCTCTAGCGCAAGGGGAATATCGCCAGCCAGTTTGCGCACCGCACTGACTCTTGCTTCCATCTGTGCTGTTGACTCACATACGGTGTTGCGTCCGGCGCGTTTTGCCTCGTAAAGGGCAACATCGGCGTTTGCTAGCAAACGATCAGCGGTCGTCTCTCCAGGACGGGCAATTGCAAATCCAACGCTTGCCCCAACCGAGGCACGCTGTTGGCCGCATAGGATCGGATCTGCCATTTTCTCGACAATCGTGTCGCCAATCCAGTTGGCAACGTCTGACATCGCGTCAGTCTCCATGATCACAAGGAATTCGTCCCCGCCGACGCGGTACACTTTCCCTTTATCGCTGACCACCGCCGATATGCGGTTTGCGGCTTCGATCAAGACCGTGTCGCCCGCGGCATGTCCCAACGTGTCGTTGATCCATTTGAACCTATCAAGATCGATTTGCATAAGTCCGATGCAATCAGACGATCCTTGCAGCACTTCGGACAGGTCGCGTTCAAATGATCGGCGGTTCAACAAACCCGTTAGGGCATCTCTGTAAGCGGCGCGTTCCAAAGCGCTGCGTGTTTCATCCAATTCTTTGTTGCGCTCGGCAAGGGCATCATTGGACTCAAGAAGGCGCCGCATGGTTTCTTTTTCGGGAGTAATATTGTGCCCTGTGCCACGATAGCCGGTGAAGGCACCGTCGGCGTCAAAAAGCGGCTGCCCTGCAACGCGCAACCACAAAACCGACCCGTCAGTGCGGCGAGCAATAGAGTATTCGAAGTTTTGAAATGGCCGATGCGCGTGTAGATCTGCAATATGCGCGTCCCATTTTTCCTGTTCGGCCGGATCGCCCGCAAAAATGTCCCGTCGCCGTCCCAACACCGTGGCAGTCGGGATTTTTGTGACTTCCTCCATCCGCGCTGAAAAATAAGTAAACCTGTGCTGCGCATCGGTTTCCCAGAACCAATCCGAAGCAATGCCTGCGAAATCTTCGAGATCGCGGATTTTATGATCTTTGTTTGACGCCATCGCGCTAAAATAATCATCAGGTATTGAATAACTGGTTATCATCGTGACAGGAACGCTGCCCCAAAGAAAGGCTTGGCTTTACGTCAAGCTGCGCGTAACACACCCGTGCTGTGCATAACTTGATTCGTATGCGCAGACTTCGTCCGAGACGGTGGGTTGGCCATATGCCAGTAATTCCTGCCTGAGACGGGATAGACCGCAATGATCTGAGGCTCTCCTCGGCTCCAACGGCTCAACCCCCGTAGATATGGACATCGACTGTTGGTGCGTGCTTGCGCCAACACAAATGTGAGCCGGTGCCTGCGTTGTCAGGTGCCAAACTTGGAGTGAAACTGTGGATAGAGCACAAAAAGAACAGCTGGTCGAAGATCTCGGCCAGATCTTTGAAAGCTCTGGCGTCGTTGTGGTTGCCCACTACGAAGGCATGACAGTTGCTGAAATGCAGGATCTGCGCGCGAACATGCGTGAAGCGGGTGGATCTGTGCGCGTGACCAAGAACAAGCTCGCCAAGATCGCCTTGGAAGGTAAGCCTTGCGCCAGCATTGCAGAATACCTGACAGGGATGACCGTGCTTGCCTATTCCGAAGACCCAGTGGCTGCGGCCAAGGTCGTGGATAAGTACGCCAAGGAGAACGACAAGCTCGTGATCCTGGGTGGTGCAATGGGTGATCAAGCACTGGACGTGGCTGGTGTGAAAGCCGTTGCCGGGATGCCATCGCGCGAGGAGCTTATCGCTTCCATCGCCGGCTGCATCGGGGCACCTGCATCCAACATCGCCGGGGCCATTGGCGCGCCTGCTTCGAACATCGCGAGCATTCTTTCGACCATCGAAGAGAA
>ERZ1740070.1857-NODE-1857-length-12720-cov-4.729649_pt1 | contig 12720 bp, 11 predicted proteins | sample MGYA00581734_ERZ1740070 | MGnify/ENA primary metagenome ERZ1740070 (study PRJEB43018, sample SAMN04849744) | marine metagenome | isolation source: floating plastic debris | place: Pacific Ocean | collected 2008-09-01 | study: EMG produced TPA metagenomics...
ACATCTCATGGAGCGACATAGACAAGCGCTGTGCGAACAAACGGCTTTCAAGCAAGAGTTTGGCCGCACTAGGCAATCGGAGATCACACGGATTCAGCGGCAAAAACACTTTCAGATGATTTGGGCTATCCAGAATTGGCGCAAACTTTCTCCAGAAGGTTTTTCGTCAAACCATCCGATACATCTTGCAAGCCATCCTCGAGAACTGCGTGGCGTCAATCAACGGAGATTCGAAACAGCCGCCACTGCGTTTGCGCGAGCAAATCTAGCGAGCGATATTCTGATACAGACTGGCCCGGAACTTCGGAGTAACTCTGCCCAGGCTATCGAGAAAAGTGTTCAGGCAATCAGCGAAGAAGTGGAAGCGGTGTTTGGCGGATCTTTGGGGGCGGACCTTATGCCTGAGTACTTCCTCTGGGATGTACCGTTTTTACACGCAGAAACCCTTGAACTCATTAAGCACTTGTAAAATATAAAAGATTTTTTGAAAAGAAAAGATTTTTGGAGTACTTACGCCTCCGACTGCGAATGTGTCATTCAATGTCCTGCTTCGAAATAAGAGGGCCACGGAATGGATGACATCGCAAAGGACGTTTTGCTACGAGTTGGCGAAGTCGCTGATATTTTAGGTTGCTCCAAGAGCACGGTTTGGCGGCAAAGCTCCGCCGGAATTCTGCCCGCCCCGATAAAGATCGGGCACACGGCACGATGGAGCGAACACGAAATCCAGGAAACCATAGAAACAGCCAAAGTAAAGCGTGACTGTAGTAGCTCCCCAATTTGCGCACCGGGTGCGGAAAAGGTTGTCAAATGAACATCGCTAAGGCGACACGCCAAGAAAAGAAGCTGGCTGGCAACGTTAAGGTTGCCTTTAACAACGGTAGCAAAGGCCGGTTACGCTCTACCGTTCGGGACTATGTTAACTCGTACTCAGCGAGGTTGGTTGCCGCTGCGGAGGCCGTCGACAGCTGCAAGCGCAAAACACATAAGGATGTGCTACAAATCGCACGGGAAATGAATGTCTGGCGGTTTTGTGATGAAAGGGTAGATGTCAATGTAGCCTTTCGCCAGGTACCGCCTCAGAGAGGGCAAAACGCCCAGTATGATATCCGCGCTCGCGTTACATTGTCATTTGGCCCTGAAAATCAAGCCCGGCAAATTCTTGTTCGAAACGTACTCAAAGCGATGTGGCGTACATCGCAAGCCCAAACCATGCTTGACGGCGGCAGAACTCGAGCTGCACGTTTGGTTCAGGATTTCTATGCCGAAGGCTATCAACACACTTTAGAAGCAGACATCTATCGGTGCTTCCCTAGTTTCGACAACAGAGGGATTGGAAACTTCCTTTGCTTGCCCGAAAAAGTGACGAGACACGTTCTTGGTGCTTCATCACTAAACCTTCATCCTTCTAGGCAATGTAGGAAGGAGGTACTTTACCACTCCCCATCTTTGCCGTGCACGCCCATGGAGCAATTCATGGAAATGTTCGGTGAGGATTGGGACCCAGCCCAGTTGGGTTTGATCGAAGGCTCGAAAGCGTCACCTTTCGCAGCAGAATTGTTGCTGGCACCGGTATGTGAGGCGTTGACCAAAAGTGGATTGGGTCGCGTCGTCAACTATGCTGACAATTTCCTTCTGATGGCGAAATCGAAAAGTGAGCTCAAAAAACTTACCAACATACTTCGAAAGGGGCTCCACACTCACCCCGCTGGGCCGTTGCAGGTAAAAGACCTGCGTAACGTCACAAAACCTCAGATGTCGTTTGAGTTCCTAGGGTACAAATTTCTTCCTGCTGGTGACTGCCTACGCAGCACCTGGGGTGAGAAAGCGGAGACAAAGGCCAGGAAGCTGCGCATGTACGGACACCGTGTACTGACGTCTGGAATGCCAATCAAAACAAAACAACGGGAATTCGACCTTATTCGGCAAAAGCACTGCGGCATCGTCGGCGCATTCCCAGAGTGGCGTGAGGGAAAGAGTTTCCACCAAACGAAGATACGAGCATTAGGTCGTCACCTGAAGCGAAATACGGGTGCGACAACATAAGGCTGGCGATCACGCCCAGCGCATGACCCAGAACTTCCCAAACGATTTAGAAGAAAAACGCCGGAGGCAGAAGATGGGCGGGCCAGGATCAGGACGATATCCAACTCTTCAAGCACCAGCTTTGGACAGCATGCCAAGGTTATCAATTGACCATATTACCCGGCTTTCAAAACTTAAGCCCGGTTGGATCGGTGAAGTCGACCTCTACCCTGTTGGGTCGGTAACTGTTCTCATAGCAGAGGATAACATCACTATTTCCTACTACATTTCTTCAGGAAGAAGGCTCTCACACACCTTGGAGTTGGAAAAGAACCCCTGCCAGTTTGGAGGGCATAGAGGGGCTGTGAAATGCCTAATGTGCACCGAGCGCAATTTTGGGTGCATCAGCGCCGCCAGAACGCTGTTTGTCAGCTCACAGGGACCAATTTGCCGCCGTTGCATGGGTTTGCCCTATCGATCCCAAAAAGGCGACCCGTTGGCCAGCCTCTATATGAAATTAAACCGATTACGCTTCTCGCTTGGCTGCGCACCCGGTGCGGGGCCTTTGCTGCCGAACAGACCCAAGGGAATGCACTCAAGGGTGTACCAAGAGATCATCCAAGACATTAAGAAAGTGGAATCGCAAATTGCAGAAATTCTCAGTGTGCGTGAAACGCGGTTCACGCTTGCCATAAGCAAACTCGCCTCTAAAGTCTGAGCTGAAAGGGCGGAAAGCAGAAGTTCGCTGCGGATGCGACGCGGCTTGCCCGTGTATCAGAAGCGGACATTCGGCTAGCTCTAAAGTCTGGTTTGAGACGGCCCGATTGCGTCAGATTTCGATGGCCTCAGCGATCGCCAGTGCATCTTCAAGTTCAACGCCAAGGTATCGCACCGTGCTGTCCATCTTCGTGTGTCCGAGGAGCAGCTGAACAGCTCGCAAGTTACCCGTCTTCTTATAGATCTGCGTCACCTTTGTCCGCCTCATCGAATGTGTGCCATATGCGCTGGCCTCCAGGCCGATTGAGGTCACCCAATCGCGGACGATCCGCGCGTACTGGCGGGTGGAGATGTGCAAACGCTCGTGAAAGCGACCTGGCCAAAGGTACTCGGAGCCAACCATGAGCTCGTCTTCCATCCACTTCTCGACCGAAGCTCTAGTGCCTTCAGATATCTCAAAGCGCACAGGTTTCTGCGTTTTGCTTTGCAGGACAGAGGCGCGCTCCTTGATCTGACTAGATGCCATGACATCGACAACTTTCATCTTCACTAAGTCACATCCGCGCAGCTTGCTGTCGATCGCCATGTTAAACAGAGCGAGGTCTCGATGGTTTTCCGAAAGTTCCAGTCTGACGCGGATAGCCCAGACATGTTTCGGTTTCAGCGGCCGTTTTTGTCCAACGATGCGGCCCTTGTTCCAAGCTGGGCGCAGAGCGCGAATGGCCGGTAGGTTTGGTGTCTCCATAACTGATCCTCCGATCCGCCATGCCCACCCACAACGACAACCCGATGTTGACGAAAGCAATGTATCACAGGATGCTGCGCGGCGTCCGACGGCAGCAGTCGAGCCCATATCGGTCATTGCGATTTTCTGTTGCGCGGACACGAAATACATATTTTTCCGCAATCGTATCCTCGTTACATTCGCGATGCTGCGCTCAGACCGGTCATTCGAGCAAAGCGCAGCAAAATTCTTTAAAGCAATTCACAAGTCGAGGACAATCTCGACTTTGGATCTTCGACCCTCGTCAACTCAGCATCCATTGGCTGCAACAGCGGAGTATTCCCTGCGTTGCAGATGGACTAGTCACAGCGGTCATTGAAAAGCAGCGTGACTGGCCAAATCCATCTAAGTCTTTGGCTGTAAACGGGACCTACCGTCGACCTGGGGGATTTCCGTTATTAGTTTTTGGTGCTTTGCTTACACAGCAAAGGCTCGGATCTATAGCAGGGCGCTTACTACATGGCAGTTCAAGCGCTTATCGCGGTCATTGCCAGTCGGTTTTCAAGGTCTTAGTCTGGGGTCGGGACTTAAATTGCAAGCCATATGCCAGCGCCCTGTTGCACGAATAGGAAGACGGCATGGCTTGGACCGATGAACGCGTAAAATTACTCACGACACTTTGGGGCGATGGTTACTCTGCCAGTCAGATCGCCAAAGATCTTGGCGGCGTGACGCGCAATGCGGTGATCGGAAAGGCGCACCGACTTGGTCTGTCCAATCGAGCCGCGTCTAAATCTGCTGGCGCCAAAAAGCGCAAACAAGCAAGGCGGACGCCCATGCCTGGTAAAACATGCGCGACGACGCAGACGGGAAACGAAACAGCGGCTTCGGCGCAGATGACAACAAATCAGCGCGCCAAGCTTGCGCAAATCATCCCTGCGGATAAACCTTTACCACCTCAGACTTCTGCAAACGAGGTCAGCCCGGAGGCATTGGCATCCCACCGGGAAGTCATGAAAAAGGCGCTGAGGCTGAGCTTGATGGAACTGACCGAAAAAACGTGCAAATGGCCGATCGGAGATCCATCCGCTGACGATTTCGGATTTTGTGGACTGCCCGTTGAACAGGGCAAACGCTATTGTGCGGCTTGCGCAAAAATTGCATATCAACCGGCTTCGGCGCGGCGCGATCGCAGACGGTAATCCCTCAAGCGAAGACCGAAAAAGTGAAAGCGCAGGCGGCTACCAAGGGGGAAAACGATCAGGGAACTTTTGGTAGTCTTGCTGCAGTTCGGCGTCGGTGATCAAGCAGTCATCAAGCGATTTCACGATACTCGCCTTATCAATCTCGTCGTCGCTGCCGATAAAGACGATTTCCTGGCGCCTGTCACCAAACGGTTCGACCCATTCCTGTTCGATGAACTCGCGCATATCAGGCGTCCAGTCCTCTTCAGGGATGGTTGAGTACCAACGCCCGGCGACCCCGTAATCCACAAGTTTCCCCGCCAACTGAAAGTTGCCCGCCTGATCCATCCGGGTGCACAGCCAAAAATACCCTTTCGACCGGATCACGCCGGGCATCGGTGTGCCCATGAACTGGATTAAACGTTCTGGCACAAAGGGTTTGCGAGCGCGGAAGACAAAGGAGGTCAGGCCAAAAACGTGGCAAAGACTGTGGACGCTCCCATCACCATGGCTGTGGCTGCTATCAGCATCCCTGCTCTGGCCCGTTTCCCGCTCAACTTCTTTGACCCAGGTCGGATATTCCTGCGCCCGGTCAAAATCGAAGGAGTTGGTGTTCATGATCTCAGCCAGATCAACCTTGCCATGGTTGGTGTCGATAATCTTGGCCTCAGCATTGATCGCCCGCACCATCTGGTGGATTTTGTCCAGCGTTTCCGGGCTGACAAGACCTGCTTTGTTGATCAAGATAACGTTGGCAAATTCCAACTGGTCAATCATCAATTCGACGACAGAGGTCTGATCATGGGTCTGCAGGCGCGTTTTGCGTTCTTGAATCTCCATTTCATCGGATTCGTACTGGTCGATGAAGTTGAAAGCGTCGACAACGGTGACCATCGTGTCGAGGTGGGCGACGTCTTTGAGTGATTTGCCGTCATCCATGGGGAAGGTGAAGGTCGCCGCGATCGGCAGCGGCTCTGAGACGCCGCTGGCCTCAATGATCAAGTAGTCGTATTTGCCCTCCCGCGCGAGGGCGAGCGTCTCATCAAAGAGATCGCCCCGAAGCGTGCAGCAAAGGCAGCCGTTTTCCAGCTCCACGAGTTTTTCCTCGGTTTCGAGTATCTTGTCGCCGATCTGTTTGCCGTCGATATTCACCTCGGCAATGTCGTTGACGATGATCGCGACACGCTGCGCGCGCTTTGCTTCGATGATGTGGTTAATCGTCGTCGTTTTGCCGGAGCCTAAAAAGCCGCTCAAGACTGTCACAGGAATTTTGTTCAGCGACATAGCCTAGCACCCAGTGAGTAAGTTTTACGGTCAGGCTGGACGGCGGCGCTTTCAACAAAGCACCGTTCTGGCAAATGTTTTATAGTGTGACATATGAACCGGCCGCAACAGTGTCATGTGGGACTCGCTATAATGGGCAAGGCTTTGGCCCCCGGACGCCTCCACTATTGCGGTTTGGTGTGCGGTATCGGAAATTCGCGTATCCTATTATATACGACATGCGCTTTTCTTTGCGTTTCTGTCGTTTGTGGCTATTGCCTCATAAAATAGAGGGCGTAATTACCAGATAAGGCACAAAGACTGCCGTCCAGGAATGCTCTGAGCTTATACTCGGACGCGACCCAGCTCGATCTCAACTGAATGAATAATTGGCCTATACAGTAGGGTTGTAAAACGATGTCAGATCACGATTGCTCTCGCAAACCCTCGAAGGCGGCAGGCGGTTGGGGCGCTTTGAAAAGCGTCGTGCGCCAGTTGAAGGGCAGTGGTGCACCCGTATCTGGGGCCAAGACATTGTTGAGCCTGAACCAAGCTGACGGTTTTGACTGTCCCGGCTGCGCTTGGGGCGACCCTGAACATGGTTCCTCGTTCGAGTTTTGCGAGAACGGCGTGAAAGCCGTCACGTGGGAGGCGACGCGCGCGCGCGTGCCACCTGCATTCTTTGCCGATCATTCGGTTTCGGATTTGCGCAACTGGACAGATCATGACCTTGAGCATCAGGGCCGTATCACGCATCCGATGCGCTATAACCCGCAGACCGACCATTATGAAGAGGTCTCGTGGGAAGATGCCTTTGCAGGGATTGGCGCGGCGTTGAATGCGCTAGAGCATCCGAACCAGGCTGAGTTTTATACATCCGGTCGCGCGAGCAATGAGGCTGCGTTTCTGTACCAGACCTTTGTGCGGCTTTTTGGCACGAACAATTTTCCCGACTGCTCGAACATGTGTCACGAAGCGAGCGGTGTGGCGCTGACACAAGCGATTGGGATCGGCAAAGGCACGATCCACCTGGAAGATTTTGATCATTGCGATCTGGTTTTTTGCGTGGGTCAGAACCCGGGCACGAACCACCCCCGTATGCTGACCAGTCTGCGCGAGGTGGTGGAGCGTGGCGCGCAGGTTATTGCGATTAACCCGCTGAAAGAAAAAGGGCTGACACGCTTTGCCGATCCGCAGAACAAGCTTGAAATGGTCCGTGGCGCGTCGGCCGCAACATCGACCCGCTATATCTGCCCCCGGCTTGGCGGGGATATGGCGATCTTTCGGGGGATGTCCAAAATTGTTCTTGAAGCGGAAGAGGCTGCGCAGGCTGCCAATACACCGCCCGTTCTCGATCATGCCTTTATCGCTGAACAGACCCATGGGTTTGATGCATGGTGTCAGGCTGTACGATCCACCTCGTGGGATCAGATTCTCGACCAATCCGGCCTGACCTTGGAAGAGATCACAGAGGCAGCAGAGATGTATATGAAGGCCGACCGGGTGATCACCGCCTGGGCGATGGGGATTACACAGCATATGCATTCGGTCGCGACGATCCGCGAAATTGCGAACTTTATGTTCCTGCGTGGCAATATCGGACGTCAGGGTGCCGGCCTTTGCCCTGTGCGTGGCCATTCGAATGTCCAAGGTGACCGTACTGTGGGGATCAACGAAAAAGCGCCCGCTGCTTTCATCGATGCGATGGAGGCGGAATTGGGCGTTACGTTGCCGCGCGAAAGGGGCCACAACGTCATTCAAGCGATTGGTGCAATGCTGGATGGCAGCGCCAAGGCCTTTATCGCCCTTGGGGGCAATTTTGCCCGCGCTGTGCCGGACAGCCATATGGTGGCAGAGGCGATGCAAAGGCTGGACCTGACAGTCAATATCGCGACCAAGCTGAACCATGGGCATTTGATGCCCGGCAAGGCCTCTTACATCTTGCCCTGCCTTGGCCGGACAGAGATTGACAAGAACGCAGCCGGTCAACGTCAGATGGTGACGGTTGAGGACTCGATGTCGATGGTCCATGGCTCGTCCGGGATCAACCTGCCCGCGTCGCCTCATCTGAAGTCGGAGGTCGCCATCGTCGCGGGCATAGCAGAGGCGACCGTAGGGGCAGACATCGTCGATTGGCGCGGCTTGGCGCAGGATCATGACAAGATCCGGGACATGATCGCGCGTGTCCTACCAGTCTTTGGCGATTTCAATACGCAGGTCCGAAAACCGCGCGGCTTTTGGCTACGCAACCCGGCGACCGAGCGGGAATGGCGGACAGAAGCGCGGCGCGCCACATTTGGCGTTGTCGATCTGCCTGACAGCACCGAATGGCAGCGTGTGCAAGGACAGGACGCGCATTTCGTGCTGCAGACCTTCCGATCCCACGATCAATACAACACAACCGTTTATGGGATGGACGACAGATATCGCGGTGTTTACGGGGCCCGCAACGTTGTCTTCGTCAACAAGCGCGATCTTCAAGGGCTTGGGCTGAAGGCGGGTGATATGGTTGATATTGTTGGCACATACGATGATGGACAATATCGCGCCTGCGAAGGGTTCCGGGTCGTGGAATACGATACGCCGCGCGGCTGTATTGGCGGCTATTACCCCGAAATGAACGCGCTTGTTCCGCATCAGATGGTTGGCGACAAAAGCGGGACGCCAACATCGAAATCAATCACTGTGCGCTTACAAAAGGCGGCGGGCTGATGGACGCGTCACAGGATACCTTTCTTGCCCTGACACTAGACATTGCCAATGCCGGGCCCGCGTACCTGACAGAGCTTGGCCCGATGGTCATCGCGGCCGCGATGCTGGACGTGGCAGGGGACACCCGTAGCTTTGCCCGAAAGTTTGAAGCGCCCCACGCGCTTGTCCTGCGGGAATGCGTTCATCTGGATGATGCATTGGGTCTGCTGTCGTTGCGCGATAAAGGCGATAAGTCAGGACGGGTCTTTTTTGCGCTGACAGAAAAGGCGCGCCAATTGTGCGAGGTGGCACAATGACCGCGCATGACAGCCGGGCTGAGACGGGTGTGACCCGGATTGCGCAGACCCGAGAGGGGACGCAGATGGAGGTGATCGTCGAAGCGCCTACCGCCATGTCCTTCAACGGAACGACCGCCGCCGTGATGATGGGCACGCCAAGCGACCTGCGCGACCTGGCCTATGGGTTCGCGCTGACCGAAGGATATCTGACATCGCTGTCCGAGGTAGAAAGCTTTGAAGAACTGCGCCATGACAAAGGATATGAAGCGCGGTTTTGGGTCACACCGGAGCGGGCGCAGGCAATCGCCGCACGCCGCCGTGCCATGGCGGGGCCCGTTGGATGCGGCTTGTGTGGTTTGGAAAGCCTACAAGAGGTTATGCAGCCTTTGCCAGTGGTGCGTGCGCCACTTCGTTTGACTGACGGCGACATAGCAAAAGCCATGCATGACCTCTATGCGTGGCAACCTCTTAAACACCGCACGCGGTCCACCCATGCAGCTGGATTTTATGAGCCAGGGAATGGGATCGTCGCGGCACGAGAGGACGTGGGGCGGCATAACGCGCTCGATAAACTGATCGGGCATCTGGTGCAGACGGGTCAAAGCGGAGCGCAGGGGGCAATTGTGATGACATCGCGTATCTCGCTCGAACTGGTTCAAAAGACAGCGATCTTTGGCAGCCCCATGCTGATCGCTGCATCCGGTCCAACAAGTTTGGCCATCGATACGGCCAAAGCAAGCGGCATCAGCCTGATCGGGTTCTGCCGCGGCGGCGACTATGAGACGTTCTGCTGAGCCTTCTGGGCTTGCGTGTTTAGGATATCGCAGAGCTTTCGCGCTTCTGACATCAGCGCCTGTCCATCACCCCGTTCGCACAGCATCAGCAGCAGTGTTCTGGCGGCCGTCAGGTTTTCGATCCTCAAAAAGTGCAGAAATTCGATCAGCAGTCTCTCTTCTGGTGTCAGAAAAATGTGGGCATGCGGATCATCTGGTCGGACGAAAAGGAAAGCGCTTTGGCGCACCTGCTCGATATGTTGGATCATGCGCCACATGCCCTGTACAACCATAGCCGCATCACTGATCGACAGTGTGTCCCGCGCGATCAGATGCGCCAGGCGCCATTGCGGATGATCCGGTTTGTTGGGCCGCATAAATAGGCAGCGGGTCAGCCGCAAAAGGCGATAGTCAAGGGCGGTCATGCGCAGCGATTGGGCCGTTTCACCCCCAGCATTGGCCACATGCATGGTGACGTGGTCAGGTTCGGTTCGTAAAAACATCAGGCGCTCCAACAAGACGGGGTTTGTCCTGGCGAATGGCAGCGCTGGGTGACGGGTGAATGCTGCAGTTGCGAAGGTGTGTCAAGTTGCTGGAAGCAGACAGCGCTAGAATGCTGTCATTTGGTGCGGCAGTTGACCACCGCTGGGTCGAGCTAATTCGTTTGCAAGAAGCTACATGATCAGCTATTCGATCCGAACTAGCATCAAATCGCTTTCAGGCGATGGCCAGACTTATCCCAAATTTTACTGTCACGACCGCGAGACGCCTCGCGCGTTTTGCCCATGCCAAGGAGCAATGCCTTGACGGCACAGCCGCCAGCGCCAAGCCTTTATGACCCAACGCAGGAACACAGCGCTTGCGGTGTGGGTTTTCTGACCCGTAAAGACGGTGTTCAGTCGCATGACGTGTTGCTGAAAGGGCATGAGGCCCTGTGTGCCGTGCCACATCGGGGCGGGATGTCATCAAAGGGTGTTGGCGATGGGGCAGGTGTGTCGGTCGATCTGTCGGTTGGTTTCTTTTCAAAACTGACGGGTATGAACCTAGCGCCGGGGACTTTTGGCGTCGGCAACTTCTTTCTGCCAAGCGATCCAAAACGTGCGGATGCAGCTGGCATCCTGATCGAAACGGCGCTGGTCGAAGCGGGTTTCAAAACGCTGACGATCAGAGAGGTGCCGGTGAACCCAACGGCGATCCCGGAGCGATCTGCAGCATACCAGTTTCCGATGGCACAATGGGTTTTTCAGGCCGAAGATGGCGCGACAGGGGCAGAGCTGGACCGCTGGATTCATGCAGCGCTGCTCGCTATTGAGGCAAAGGCCTATACCGACCCCGAGATGGACGGGCTTTATCCCGTTTCCTTGTCCGCCCGCATGCAGGTGTTCAAGGGGCGGCTCAACTCGTGGGAGATCATCCCGTATTTCGCCGATCTGTCTGATCCGGATCACGCCGTTCATACCATGTATTTCCATACGCGGTTTTCGACAAACACCGATCCGCATCCATCGATGGCGCAGCCATTCCGTTTGATGGCGCATAATGGTGAATTGAACACAGATAAAAAGAACCGCCTGTCAGAGGCTGCGATTGCCCTAGCGCGGAACAAGGCCATCGTGCGCCCCAAAGGGCAATCCGATAGCTGCCGCCTCGATCAGACGTTAAACAGCCGCGTCTACGAGGAAGGTCTGGATCTTGTCACAGCCGTCGTGGCGATGATGCCGCCGGCTTGGGAGAATGACACGCGGATTTCGCCCAAGGTGCGGGCGATGCTCGAATATTTCTCGCTGTATGAGGAAAAGAACGATGGCCCCGCCGCTTTGATCTTTGGCGATGGCAATGTGATTGGCGCCCGCCTTGATCGGCTTGGGTTGCGTCCTTTGCGGTCGGTCGAGACGAAAGAGTATCTGGCGGTGATGTCCGAAGCGGGTCAGATCAGTTTCCCGCCTGATCAAGTGTTGCGTCGGGGCCGGGTCGAGGCCGGTGGCATGATCTATTTTGACCATGCGCAAGGCCGTTCGTTTGAGACGCATGAAGCGCTTAAGATTTTGGCCGAGGCCAAGGATTATGCGGCCCTGCTTGCCGCAGCGCAGATCAATATCGACGACCTGCCAGATGCCCAGCAAGATCCAAAGACAGCGGCCACCCGTTATGAAGGTGACCTGAACACTGCCGCCCGTTACGTGGCTTACACCCTCAATCAGGAAAGCTTTAAGTTCCTGATGGACCCGATGCTGCAAACCGGCGTCGAAAAGGTCTCTGCCATGGGATATGGCAATGCCATCAACGCTTTGTCTGACAATGAAGGCGGCATGGCTAAATATTTGAGTCAGCGCTTTGCGCAGGTGACGAACCCGCCGCTGGATTCCATTCGGGAATCCGATGGGATGACGTTGCGCGTCGCCTTGGGTGAAAAGCCGCATCTGGGCGTCAGCCGCTCACGGCAGATCGTCGTCAATTCGCCTGTTTTGCGCATGGCGGATGTTCTTAAGATCAAAGCCCAAACCGAGACGCCGTGGGATCGGTTTGATACGCTTTATGAGCCCATCTTTGACGACCCGGCGGCGAATGAAAAAGCGCTGACCAATGCGACTGATGCAGTTGCCAACGCTGTCGTGGCGTTCGCCCGTGAAAAAGGTGGTATCGCCATCCTGACGGATCGGCATGTGTGCCGCACCAAAGCCCCACTGCCGATGACACTCGCCGTCTCCGCGATCAACCAACGCCTGATCGAGGAAGGCATGCGGTTCAAGGTCAGTCTGGTGGTAGAAAGTGGGCAGATTTGCTCATCTCATCATATCGCCTGCGCTTTGGGCTTTGGGGCCGCCGCCGTCTATCCCCTGGCCGTGCGGCGGCGGGCTGAGGACCAGTATGGTGACGATGCGACTGCGGCTTTTTTCAAGTTCAAGAAGGCGTCTGAGAAGGCCCTGATGAAAACAATGGGCAAGGTCGGTCTGTGTACTGTCGAGAGTTACTCGGGCGGCGAATTTTTTGAGCCCAACTGTCTGGACGCGAACGCTCCGGTCGTTGCCAAATATCTCCCCGAC
>ERZ1740070.1861-NODE-1861-length-12693-cov-3.962178_pt1 | contig 12693 bp, 12 predicted proteins | sample MGYA00581734_ERZ1740070 | MGnify/ENA primary metagenome ERZ1740070 (study PRJEB43018, sample SAMN04849744) | marine metagenome | isolation source: floating plastic debris | place: Pacific Ocean | collected 2008-09-01 | study: EMG produced TPA metagenomics...
CTTTCAATGCCGCATTCGCCTCGCTGGTACAGAGGCAAGCTATGGCTGCTGAACTCGGGGACCGGTGAGTTTGGCCATGTTGATCCGGCGACGGGTGAGTTTACTGCGGTGACCTTTTGCCCTGGATACTTGCGAGGGCTGGCCTTTGTGGGAGACTTTGCGGTGGTTGGCCTTTCAGAACCTCGTCACAACAAACGCTTTCAGGGCCTGCAGCTCGACCAGTCTCTGGCCGACAAAGGGGCAACGCCTCGATGCGGATTAGGTGTGATTGATTTACGCAGTGGTGACCTAGTGCACACGCTTCGCATAGAGGGCGTAATTGCAGAGCTGTACGATGTGGCCGTTATTCCGGGCGTACGAAGGCCCATGGCCATTGGCCTTCGTAGCGATGAAATCCGCCGGGTAATTTCGGTAGGTGAGCCCTCGTGATCATCGGGCCATTACTTAATGCATCATTCGCACTAGACCCTGCTGACCCACCAAAATTTCACGCAAAAAGCTAACGATGCCCACCCAGATGATAGGAGAAATGTCGACGCCGCCAATTGGGGGTACCAGCTTGCGCACGGGAATTAAAAAGGGCTCTGTGGGCCAAGCGATGACAGACCAAGGCAAGGTATTCAGCTCAATTTGCGGATACCAAGTGAGGATGATTCTAAAGAGGAATAGCAGCGTGTAGAGGCCCAAGACAAGGCTTAGAACTAGGGCGGTAATGTCGGTAGGCATGACGTGGGGAGTAAGAGTACAGGTAGGCTGACAAAATAGAGTGCTTTTACCAGTTTAATACGTTGTTACAGCTATTCTCATCTTTTCAAGGACGGCAATTGCCGATATTATTAAGGGTAATTAACAATTGTTTCCGTTGTTCCTTGCGCTCAAGCCAAGGCTTCACCCTATGACACCTTCTTTAACCAACTTTATGCTGAGCCTACTCGCCGGTTTGCTCATCATCGTAGTGCCCGCAACGATTGCTCTCATCTTTATTAGTCAAAAAGATCATATTACGCGCTACTTAGCCGTTGAAAGCACGCTAGTTTGGCGCGGCTGAAGGTATGTGTAGGAAGGCAAACAGATTTGCCTTCCTATTTTTGTGTTTAGGGGTTGCGATGGCGAAGCCCTTCCAAGAGAAGAGCGCACCCAACATAAAATCCACCCGCGGCTACCGGTCAGCGCTAGAATAAGGGTTTAAAGGGGTGCTTCTCGTGCTATCTATGAGGGGCATCATGCAAAAGCCTTAGAACATATGGCCCAAGGCGAAAGCCTTAAAGAACGTGGCCAAAGCTATAAGAGGATTCGGTTGTGAATTTTGGAACACCTGTTCCGCTGTTAATTGGGATTATCTTGATTCTTGGTGCCTTGGCACTATTTTTCCTAGATAAGGTCAAGCCAGGATATGAGCGAGATTCGGATAAGGTATATGCCGTCTTGCTGCTAATTTCTGTCCTGTATTTGCTGGCGCACCTAGATATGGAGCTTCTGGCATATTTTCAGCAGCTGCTGATGGGCGGCATGCTCACCACGCTATTGATTGAAAGCATTCGCAATCGCGAGCCGCTAGTGAGGGCAAATGATCCGATGATGAATCGTCGCCCACCGGGGCCCCGCTACGATGAGCGGCCACCCGTACGCCGAGGCTACCGCGCCGAGCTAGACGAGCGTCCTGAATTTCGCCCGCGACAGCAGCCGATGATGAACCCAGCCCAGCAGCCCTATCGTCAAGATGGCTACCGGCAAGACGGCTACCGGCAAGAGCAAATGCGCCCTCCCTACGAAGAATTCCGTGGCCCCGCTGGTCGCTTGCAGCCTAGCCCACCTGAGCGTGGCAACGAAAGAATGAACGGTGGCAGAAATGCTGGCGGACCACCAGACAATCGATATTCTGACAATAGTCGCTACGGCGAGCGCCCTCCCGCACAGCGACCACCTGAAGGGTACAGAGGCCCGGCGGGTGCACCGCCCATACAGGAAGCGAGAGTGCAGCCAAACGACCCAATGTCTAACGGACCTTCTAATGGGCCCATGGGAGGACCGCCACCGGGTCAGCGCTATCCTAAGTCGCCAATTGCAGGCAATCGCAATGGTAATGGCGGAGCAAACGGTGCGGACAATGGTGATTCGTCGGCACGCGCGCTCAATATTCGCCCTCGCAGCGAAGCGCCAAATGCAGATGATAACTATCGGCCCAATAACAGGCCCGAAGGCGCGCCATCTTAGAATCCATTGACTCTTATAGCAAACAAAAGGCCCAGTTTCACTTTTAAGGAACTGGGCCTTTTGTTGTCTCGCAAACACCTCGTGAACAAACTCACCGAGCATACCTCCGCACATTTTCCGGCACCGAAACCGCATTCCTCAATCGAGGAGCATCCACCGGCTCACCCGCTGTAAGCCCCAGTGGCAGCACCCCCGCCCACACGGGCAGCGCATAATCATCTTCAGCATCAATCGGTGGCCCTGTGCGAATTTTGGCGGAGGCTTCAGTCAGCGGCAGGCTAAGGACCACCGTTGCAGCCAATTCTTCTGGTGTGGGCGATCGCACCTCATCCCACCGCCCCTTCATCACATGCTCGGTAAAGGCTTCGAGCGCCGCCCGCTTCTCCTGTGGGTCACTCACCGCCCGCGCCTGACCAAACACCACCACCGAGCGATAGTTCATAGAGTGATGATAGGCCGAACGCGCTAGCACTAGGCCATCGAGCAGCGTCACCGTAAAGCAAACGTCAATCCCCGTCATCAGCGCCTTTAGCATACGGCTCGCCCCGGCACCGTGAATGTAAACGCAATCATCCACCCGCCCGTAGGCCGTCGGAATCACCACGGGCTGGCCATTCACCACAAAGCCCACTTGGCAAACCAACCCTTCGTCCAAAATGCTGGCAATTGTTTCAAAATCGTAGTGACCGCGCTTAGGTACGCGTTTTACCTGGGTCTTGGCTGTTTTCATAGCAATCCTTTCAAGAGGGAATAGGCCCTGCAATAACAGGTCGCCATTGCAGGGCCTGTTATTGCTAAGCTAAGCGACAAATTGGCATTCTAAAAGAGCCAATTTTAGACAGTATAATAAGTCCACTTTTGGCTATGACGGAACTGATGCAATGGAAACGCTTTTCACGCTGAATCTTCCTGCTCAAAGTAGCGCTCCCCTTCATCGACAGGTTTATGAGCAAATTCGCACGGCAATTTTGACGGGGAGATTGCGATCGCAGCAAAAACTCCCCGCCAGTCGCCAGCTCGCCCAGTCCCTCGGCGTCTCCCGCACCACCATCACTCAAAGCTACGACCAGCTCATCAGTGAGGGCTACCTAAAAACGCGGCGCGGGGCGGGTACCTTTGTCTCTGCCGAAATTCCTGACGACCTGCTAAATCCACCCGAGGGCGCAAAAACACCACAGCGATCAGCCCAATTACCCAGTCGACTAGCCAGTCAATTACCCAGTCAAAAATCGACTTCACCACCGCCACTGTCTGCCTACGGTCAGCGGCTCTCTACCACAGAACAGCCGTCACAGCAAACTCAGAACACGCTCAGCTTTCGCTACTGGCGACCCGATTTATCACTATTTCCTGTGAAACAGTGGCAGCGTTTGGTCAATCGCCACAGCCTTAGCAGCACAGCGTGGATGACCTATAGCGATGAACCCTTGGGTTACGAGCCTTTGAGAAGTGCGATCGCAACTTACCTCTCCCAAGCTCGTGCTGTAGCGTGCCAGCCCGAGCAAATCATTATCACGCAGGGCACGCAACAGGCGCTGGGGTTGATTGCACAGGTGCTGCTGAATGAAGGCGATGCGATCGCAATCGAAGATCCCGGCTACCTCAGCGCCCGCAAAGTCTTCAGCAGCCATGGCGCGCTGCCTGTTCCCATTCCGGTAGATGAGCAGGGGATCACTGTTGACGCGTTAAAACGCACTGGCCAGCTGTCGCCAAAACTCGTCTACGTTACACCCTCTCACCAGTTCCCAACCGGTGTGCTCATGTCATTGCCCCGGCGGCTGGCGCTACTGGAATGGGCGCAGCAAACCGACGGCATGATTGTGGAAGATGACTACGACAGCGAATATCGCTATGGTGGCAGACCGATTCCAGCGCTGCAGGGGCTCGACACATATCAGCGAGTGCTGTACGTAGGAACATTCTCTAAGGTAATGTTTCCAGCATTGCGACTGGGGTATATGGTGTTGCCACCTTCGTTAGTGCCAGTGTTTCGACGGGCTAAGTGGGTGTGCGATCGCCAGTGTTCGCTATTGCATCAGGCGGCGCTGGCTGAGTTTATTAACGAGGGGCATTTGGCCAAGCACATTCGATGGATGCGCACGGTGTATGCCCAGCGTAGAGAGGTGTTGGTGAGTGAGCTGCAGACGCTGGGTGCAGTGGAGATTTTGGGTGATCCGGCGGGGCTGCATGTCATGGCTCGGCTACCAGAGGCTCAAAAATTCGCCGCTCGCGCTGCGGACAATGGAGTGAGCCTATTTTCAGCAGCGCCTTACTACTGCCTTGGTGTAGACATTTCTCCAGAGGTGTAAAGTGTGCGGGAGCGGGCGTTTGTTTTTGGGTTTGGTGGGTTGAGTGAGGGGGAAATTAGGACTGCGATCGCACTCATTAGAGCCAAAACCTAGCCCAAAACTTATAACCCTTGCTTCAGCAGCGAAAGCGCCGATATGCCCGTCATTGGCTTAGCAAAAAGATTGCCCTGACCGTAGGTACACTGCATTTGCTGTAGCTGCTGGTACTGATCAACTCGCTCAATGCCCTCGGCCACAACGTCCAGCCCCAGCCCTTGAGCCAAGCTTAAAATAGACCGCACAATCACCTGGCTTTGTGTACTGCTTTGACTGTAGCTTCGACCGTAAATATCCTTTGAACGCTCATCTGAATGCTCATCTGCTGACGGCGAGTGATCCTCTGTATGACTCGTCTCCTGATTCATTTTATTAATAAAGGACTTATCCACTTTCAGCACATCTACCGGGAACTGATGCAAATATTCCAGTGAGCTATAGCCCGTGCCAAAGTCGTCCAAACTTAGCCTTAAACCCATTCGCTTCAGCTGCCGCAGCGTGTCTATCGCCTGTGCCGGATCGGCAATGAGTACCGTTTCAGTAACTTCTAGGTTGAGCTGAGAAGGGGGAATGGCGTAGCGGGAGAGGAGCGATCGCACAAATGACGCCACATCCGGCTGGCTCAGCTGCACCCCCGATAAATTAATGCTGAGGTAAGGCGTCAGCTGCTGCGATCGCCACTTTTGCAGCTGCAGGCAAGCCGCCTCCATCACCCAGCGATCCAGCGCCACAATCAGCCCCATCTCTTCAGCCAGTGGCAAAAATCGATCTGGGCCGAGCAATCCCAACGTAGGATGCTCCCAGCGAACCAGCACCTCGAACCCAACCGTCTCAAAGTCCACCGAGTTAGCGTCTGCATGGGCCTGCAAGCTCGTACTGCCAGCCCCCTCCCCCTTCAAGCTTGCACTCTTCAGGCTGACAATTGGCTGATAGCGCAACCGTAGCTCTTGGCGATCGATGGCACGTATCAAGTCATGTCGCATCTGCAGCTGATAGGCCTGCTGGGCCGCGAGCTCAGGCGCAAACAGCACATAGCGGCGGGAGGGAGCTACAGCGGCAGCCGATATTTTTTTGGCTTGCCCCAGCGCAATATTTGATTGGGAAAGCAGCTGCTCAAACCTAACAACCGAGCTAGCATGCACCGACCGTGCAATCGGCGGCGCAATCAACCGTGCGATCCCCAAGCTAGCTTGTACCTCTATCGTCTGCGACTGAATGTAAAACGGCTGATGAATACTCCCTAAAAGCCGATGTGCCAATGCTTTTGCAGAGGACTCACTGCACGAATTCAGCAGCAGTGAAAACTCATCGCCCCCCGTCCTGGCCAGCGTGTCTTTCGGGCCTAAACAAGCCTGCAGCCGATGACCAATTTGCTGCAAGAGCTCATCACCCACAGCATGACCAAACTCATCGTTTACGTACTTAAGCCGATGAATGCTGACAGATAGCAGGCCAATCTCAGCATTAGGGTGCGCCTGCATCAGCCGCTTACCCACCTTAAACAAAGTCTCTCGATTACTCAAAGACGTCAGCGAGTCGAGCGACAACAATGACTTTATCCGCTGATCCCGCCGCCGAACTAAAGAGGTAAGGCGGCAAATCCTGAGCCAAAAGAACGTTAGCAGCACACTAAAGGAGCCCATCATTAGCGTCATCCCAATTGCAGGAGAGCCTAGCGACAAAAGATGAACCGGCATGGGATCAATACTTTGCAGCCGGGCGGGCGGGCGCTCTTCGGTTAGATAATGAGGAGCCGTCCCCTGCGGATGGCCCAATAAATGGTCGCCGATGACGGGATGATGAGAAACAGGATAATGGGCCAAACCGTAGCTATCATCAGGCGCTAGCAAATGATAGGAGCTAGGCTGAAGATAGTCGGGCTGATTCGCGTGTAATGACATAGAAGATGCTCGATGGAGCAAACAGCTAAAGCACTGGCAAAGTGCTGGCAAAGTACTGACAAAACATTCAAGCAATACCGGCAGGACACTACCGATGAAGTAAGTGCTTCAAGCATCTGCAGTGCGGGCAAAAGCATCCCTATGGCTTTCGCTTGGCGCCTAGCGCCCGGCCATTGGTGAGAGGGATTTGACCCCACTGTAGTGCAAAGTGCTCAAACCATATAAAAATTAAGGCTCAAGCGGCTTCACACAAATCGCCTTTTTGCTGTTCTTTTTGCTGTTCACTATTGAGAATGGATAAGCGAGTGCGGGTGACGATGTTCAGCTCGTAAGCGATGCCTTGCCGCAAAATCTAGCGCTAGGCAACCGCTTCTCTCTCAACGTTCAAAGAAATCATTCAGGAATTTGTTCTGACGGTTTGGTCCATTTTATTAGACCACTGATTAGGCCATTCCTCAGGCCATTGCATAGGGGAGTGACAACAAGTATCTCCATGCGATACCTACGTATTATTACGCAAAACATGTCTGTAAAAAATGTCATCACGGTAAAGTTGTCGTAAAGTCCACGTATATAACGGTCATGTAAATAAATAAATCAGACCGTTACAGATGGGAAAACGAACATGCTCAAGCCGCCTGCAGGACCACAGTCATGCCGCTGAGCGATATCCTGTACAGGAGATGACCGCGTCTACTTTTCACTTCATCTTTTAGTTGTTCGTCGAAATGCAGATTTATTTGGACTACAGTGCAACGACGCCGCCCAGATCGGAAGTGCTAGCCGCCATGCAAACGACCATGCAGCAGCACTGGGGCAATCCGTCGAGCCTGCACTACTGGGGAAATCGGGCGGCGACGGCTTTGGAGCGATCGCGCCAGCAAATCGCCAGCCTAATCAACGCCCCCAACGCCAGCGACATCGTTTTTACAGCAGGCGGCACCGAAGCCAATAATCTGGCCGTGCTTGGCATCGCCCAGCGCTTCGCCACACCACAGCACATCATCACCTCTAGTGTTGAGCACTCAGCTATCGCTAACCCCATCCGTCAGCTAGAAGCAAAGGACTGGCAAGTTACCTGGCTCCCGGCAGACAGCCGAGGCATGGTCAACCCCATCGATCTCAAGGCCGCACTTCAGCCAAATACGATACTTATTTCTATAATCTATGGTCAAAGCGAAGTAGGTACGCTACAGCCCATCGCCGAACTGGGAGCGATTGCCAGAGCCAGCGGCGTTCTTTTCCACACCGACGCAGTGCAGGTTGCAGGCCGTTTGCCCATTGATGTGCAGCAGCTAAATGTTGATTTACTTTCTGTGTCGAGTCACAAAATATATGGACCACAGGGAGCAGGTGCGCTCTACATTCGCCATGGCAGCAGCAGGCCGTCACCCTCTGCTGATCTCACGTCAGCCCCCCCCTCGGCCGCTGACGCTGTACTTTCGCCCATTCTCCACGGCGGTAATCAGGAGCAGGGGCTCCGCTCCGGCACCCAAGCCCTGCCAAATATCGTTGGCTTTGGCCTCGCTGCCGAACTTGCCACCGCCGAAATGCCAACCGAAACCCTGCGGCTTATTCATCTGCGCGATCGCCTCTTCTCTCTTATGGCCGACACTCACAGGCTCACCCCCACCGGAGACCCGCGCCAGCGACTGCCGCACCACGTCAGCTTTTGCCTTCCCCACACGGGCATCACCGGCAAACACCTCGTGCGCCAAATGAACCTGGCAGGCATTGGCATCAGCGCTGGCTCCGCCTGCCATAGCGGTAAACTTAACCCTAGCCCCATCCTCACCGCCATGGGCTACAGCGAAGAAGATGCCACAAGCGGCATCCGGCTCACCCTAGGTAAGCACACCACCGAGGCCGACATCGACTGGAGTGCAATGGTGCTCAATCAGGTATTAGAAAGAGCCTTCGTCAAAGCAGTTGCCGTTTAAAAAAGAAAAGAAGAAAGAAAAACACATGTCCATCCCCACCACGCTGCCTGAAGCAACCGAACAGGCAAAAGCTGCCGCTGAAGCTGCCCTTGCCGCCGGGCTAGGCCGCATTCAAGTCGACATGGCCATCCCGGAGATCAAGCATCAGCCCATTGCCAAACAGTTTTTATCTCTACTCGAAGGCAAGCAGTTTAAGATATTTTTTCCCGATGCTGGGGCGGCGGCTCTGGCTCGCCGAGATTGGGAAAATCCAGACTTTATGATTAAAGGACTGGGCGAACTAAGCGAGCCTGTGGACGATGACGATGACATCTACCTGGTTGTAAATCCTTCCTCAGTAGAGGTGGAGATTGTAGAGTCGCTTTGTAATGCCGCGCTCGATCGTCCGGTGATATTGCTTAATCCTAGGCTCGAAGATGTGTCTGTGGTCGGAATTGGCTATGCGGCTCGTCAGCTGCGCGATCGCTTCCTCAGCCAAATAGAAACCTGCTACTACGTCCGCGCCCTCGACGGCGGCGCACTCTATCGCAGCTATCCTGGCCCCTGGCAAATCTGGAAAGAAATAGCACCAGACCAATACGAGCTAATGCAAGACTTAGCCGCTCGGCCATCCGGGGAAGACATTGACCGCATTCTGTACAGTGAAAGCAGCGACTCTGCAGCCGGGGAAGCCACAGCAAGCGAATCTGGCAGCAAACCCCGTAAAAAGGGACTCTTTGCCGAACTCCAGCAGTTCTTAAAAGCGCTCAGTCAATAACAGAAATCCCTTTCTCACAAGATCTCATTCCCGCCTCCAAAGCATGTCTTCCTTCGTTATTCTCTACTGGTTTTTGGTCGCCGTTATGGGGGTTGGCCTCATCGGCGCATTTGTCCCGGCCCTACCTGGTGCGGGGCTTATTTTGGCGGCTGTCGCAGTGTGGACCTTTGCTAGCCCTGTGACCGTTAGCTTTGTGCCGTTAATTACAGCAGCGATCGCACTAGTGCTCAGCCTAGGGGTGGGCTACCTAGCCACCTACCTAGGGGCTAAAAAAGTAGGCGCTAGCAAATGGGGCCAAGTCGGTTCTATGATTGGCCTCGTCGTTGGTTTCTTAGGCCTGCTGCCTGCCTTGCCCGTTGGCGGGCCGCTGCTAGGCATTTTGGTAGGCACCATGCTGGGCGCTTTTGCAGGTGAATTTCTTTTTAGAAAGGAACTTGAGTTTGCTCAGCGCGTTCAGTTTTCTAGCAAAGTGAGCTTGGCCGTTGTCGTCAGTTCGCTAGTAGGCACCCTGCTCGAAGGGCTATTAGCGCTCACCGCCATCATCGTTTTCCTACTGAGTACTTGGCCGCCGTCATTTACGCCCTAGGCTCGGCGGAAAGGCCTGTTGAAAGCGATTAGTTAAGAGCGATTAAACACACAGAATCACTGATGTAACATTTAATACTTTCAGTAAAGTCTGTTTTCTTTGTCTGCACAGTCTTTAAACAAAAATCATTGTCCGTCTACGAAATCAGCAAAAGCGGCCAAAAGGTACGGGTATAAATCAATTCTTATCAATTTTTCCGTGTTCTCTTCATCATAACTTTTAGAAAATAGGTTCATTAGGAAACAAAAGTAGGGCGGATTCTCTCTTAAATTAGAAAGACAGGCGCGTAATTCTACTGAGAACTCCGTACTTTTACGAGCGCCCGTAATTTTACGCTTGAACGCTGGCATATCATCGCTGGCAAAGTTCTGCGGTAAAGCTCTGTAGTCAACGATGGACCGCACTAAGATGAATCCCCTCACCGCAGTCAGCCGGGCAAAAATCAGTCGCGTCAACATTCGCTCTGTCAACATTCGCTCTGTAGGGATTAGCAGTCTTTCCGCCATCGGTCACATACGGCCCAGCCGAACGCAGGCAAGCAAAGTGCAAACGGCACCGTCTGTAAAGGCACCGTCTGTAAAAGAAAGAGCAAAGACCGAACAGCTAGATATTGAACAGCACACTGCGATATTGGAAATGGGCGTTGCCATTTGGAACCAGTGGCGAGTGAGCGAACCCTTCACCATTCCAAATTTACAAAATGCCGACCTTAGTGGCCTAGCACTCGAAAACGTCAACTTAGCAAAGGCTAACTTGCGCGGTACTAAGCTCGATAGGGCCTATCTGTACGACGCGGATTTTCAGGGAGCCGACCTGCGCGGGGCCAGCCTCAATCACGCGGTCCTCATTGGTACCAACTTCTGCAAAGCCAACCTGTCTGATGCCTGCCTAGCGCATGCCTACCTAGCACAAAGCGACCTCAGCAGCAGCAACCTCACAGGGGCCACACTCACAGAGTCAGACCTGCGATTGGCGCTAATGGCCAAAGCCACCTTGGCAAATGCTCGCATCGCAGATGCTGATATGACGGAAAGCTCGGGCCTTACCCCTTTGCAGGTTGAGAGTGCGAAAGACGCTCACTTAGCGCTCTTGCCAGCTGACCTAAAGTATTTACCCGAGGCAAGCTGCCTCCACCCTAAAGAAGCCACAAAAGAAAGGCAGGAAGAGAAAGCAATCCTTGAGCAGACTGCAAGTAATCAGGACAGTCAAAAGCAAGGAAGCAGCGTAGCGTTGTCCCCAGCCTCTTCTTCTATCGTTCCAAAAGTTGTACAGGCTTTAGACCCGAGCTTCCGTCGTTTGGCAGTGTAGCAGTAGCGGTTTGGCATTAGTATTTGGCATTAGTAATACAGCAAACGGTGACGCTATACGCTTGCGGGCAGAGGGCTGTAGCGAATATTGGCCTTGCGGAGTCGCTCAACGGCTTCACCTAGGCGATCGCACTCCGCAATCAGGCTAATGCGCACATAGCCTTCACCCCCCTCACCAAAGGCGGTTCCTGGGGTCACCACAATGCCTGTCTTTTGCAGCAGAGAGAAGGCAAAATCTGCTGCGCCAATGCCCGCCGGACACGGCACCCACAGATACATCGTCGCTTCGGGAATAGCAACCTCCCAGCCCAACGTAGAAAGCGCCTTCACCAAAAAGTCTCGCCGGGTGAGATAGCGCTCCTGCACTTCCTCTAGATATTGATCGGGCAGGTTGAGCGCGGTTTCTGCCGCCGTTTGTATTGCCGAGAAAATACCGTAGTCCAGGTTAGTTTTTAGCGTGCGTAGGCCCTGAATGATGTGTCGATTGCCCACCACAAAGCCCACTCGCCAACCGGCCATATTATAGGTTTTGGAGAGGGTGTGAAACTCTACGCTGAGTTCCTTCGCACCTGGAATTTCGAGCAGGCTGGTAGGCTGGTAGCCTTCAAAGGCAAGCTCTGCATAGCACAGGTCGTGAATGAGCAGAATTTGGTAGCGCTTGGCAAAGGCCACGATCTCTTCAAAAAAGGAGCGGGGTGCGGTGGCGCCTGTAGGGTTGTTGGGATAGTTGAAGTACAGGACTTTTGCGCGCTTGGCCAAGTCTGCTGGAATGTCGTTCAGGTCTAACACCCAGTCATTTTCGGCACGGAGGGGAATGGCGTGAATGTCTGCACCGGCGATCGCAGGCCCCCGAAAGTGAGCCGGGTAAGACGGTGTAGGCACCAAGACCACATCACCAGGATTGATGTAGGCCATTGCCAAATGACCCAGCCCTTCTTTGGAGCCCATCAGTGGTAGGGCCTCACCGTCTGAGTCGAGGGTGACGCCGTAGCGGCGATAGTACCAGTCGGTAATGGTGCTGCGAAAGCTGGCAGTGCCTTCGAAGGGGGGGTAGCCGTGGTTGCTTTCGTCTTTGATGGCTGCGATCGCAGCATCAATCACCGGAGCAGGCGTGGGCCCACCGGGGTTCCCCATACCCAAATCAATTAAATCCACGCCCTGTGCCCGAGCGTTGGCCTTTAGCTCATCGAGCCGAGCAAATACATAGGGTGGCAAGGAACTCAGTCGCTCTGCTGGTCTCAACCAATCTAAAGTCATGGGTCCGCTCTCCACTGTGAATCTTGTATCGCCGAGTCTGGTAGCGCCCTTTAATCCAAGGAAACGCTACCTAAAGATGGTTTATTAGAATACCGCTTTACCTCTATCCTTGCCTAGATACACTTTATTCCAACCAGCCCGTACCAAAAGCCAAAACACACACTATGCCAACAGCCCAGTTAGCAGCGCACAACATAGGAGACTTAGCCGATAGAGTGGTGGTCGGTAATGAGCTGCCTTTGTTTGAGCAGGGTGAATACATTTTGGTGGTGCTGAGCCGGGCGCTGCGGGGGGCAGATAATGCGGTAATTGATGGTGCGATCGCCCATGCAAATACGCTCTCGCTGCCGATTTTGGTCTACGGCGAGCTAGATGAAGGAGCTCGG
>ERZ1740070.1862-NODE-1862-length-12688-cov-6.742183_pt1 | contig 12688 bp, 12 predicted proteins | sample MGYA00581734_ERZ1740070 | MGnify/ENA primary metagenome ERZ1740070 (study PRJEB43018, sample SAMN04849744) | marine metagenome | isolation source: floating plastic debris | place: Pacific Ocean | collected 2008-09-01 | study: EMG produced TPA metagenomics...
GAATCATTACCTCCTCAGCTTCATCGTTCATATTAGTAATCAAGGAAAGAGAAACAACCAATTCAAACAAGAGGTAACGACAAATGAAATTCAACAAATTAGCTGGTTTCGGAATTGCATCAATCTTATTATTCGGTAGTGTCGGACAATTAGCAATCAGCGCTCAACCAGTACAAGCTCAAAGAACAGGAAGAAGTGTTAGAGTTGCAGCGAAATCCACATCGTTAATTGCATCGGGTAACTTTGTTAATCAAGAAAAAAGAACAACGGGTAAAGCTAAAATTGTAAATGTTAACGGAAAGCGTTATTTAGAATTTGATAGAGGATTCAGCACCGGAAACGGTCCCGATGTCAAAGTTATTTTACATAGAAACAGCAGCGTACCTTTGAATATCAAAGAAGGAAATTACATTACATTAGGTAGAATCAAAAGCTTCAATGGTAAACAGCGTTATGCAATTCCTAATAATGTAAACCTTGCTAATTACAAGTCTGTAGGGATTTGGTGCGAAGAATTTAACGCTACCTTCGGTTTCGCTAGTTTGAGAGGTGCTTAAATTTTGGAAATCTAAAATTCACTTTTATCTGTATTTTTATATGTAGTTTTATTTTCTTATTGCTTTCACACCTCATACACTATTTTTTTCAGCAGAATCCTTATCGGATGCTGCTGATTTTCTTTATAACTATTTAGTATTACTACCAACTGACTGAGAAAATGGAATATTAAACGTTTGAATAATGGTCAGTGGATTGTTATACTCCCGAATTGCAGTAATCTTTCCGTTGTTGATTTCAAAAGCGAAAACATAAGTATTTTGATATGGTTTCCCCGTTCCTTTCAAGGTGAAGTTACCACGAGCTTCTACAAACACCGTTTTCCCACCTCTAACTTCATACACACGCTCGTCTACAAACTCCATTTGCTCGAAGCTTTCCGAAATCTCCCTAATATTTGCAATTACCGCATCTCGTCCCTCAAATGTTCCAGACGTATTCGGTAAAGCAAATAGATTATCAAAACTTGCATCTGATGCTAAAAGCCTTTCAAATCCTTGAAAATCCATGTTTTCAATTCTTGCAATCGCAGCTTCAACAACTCTGACAGAACGAGAATTTTTACGAGCAGTAACTGTTACACTCGAGCCAACAACAATCGCAGCAGTTAAAGCACCTACAGTCCACAAACGAAGTTTCATAATACCTCCTAAAAAGAAATAGTGAAATCTTTTATAAAGGCTAAACCCTGGAGTATACTCCACTGTCAAGTGATATTTTAAGTTCTTGTGTAATTATTTTTATAATCAATATGCTAATTGGCGAACTTGCTAAAAAAAACAGGTCTTTCAAGAGATACGATTCGTTTTTATGAAAAAATCGGACTGGTTACTCCATCTCAAAGGAAGCCAGGAAGCGGATACAAGGAGTATAGTGATGTCACAATCGAGCGGTTAATTTTAATTAGTCAAGCAAAAGCTTTGGGTTTCACACTCAATGAGATTAAACAAGGAATTAATGCATGGCAAGATGGTGAACTATCCCAAGACGAGAAAATTCATATCATGCAGAGCAAAATTGAACAGGTGAATGAGAAGATGGAACAACTTAATAACATCAAAGCTTATTTGATTACTAAGTTAGACAAAATAAAGCAAGGGATATTATAGATAAATACTCCTTTTAATTATCTATCGAATTTTCTAAAGTAATTGTTGTGACTGCTGACTTTAAGAAGAGTGGTAGACTATCCTAACCCAAATGGTGCGTGACGCTCGTTATAAAATTGTTACTACGTAGAAAAATCGTCATAGCGTCACAGCACCCTACAGTTATTCAATCTCTCGTTCCAAAAATTAAACCCAAGATTCCCACCAACCAAACCAAAACCCACGGTAAACTGTTGAAATTGTAAAGGACATTCCTTAATAATCAACTGTGTGCTATGGCTAATTTTTTATTGGAAGTCGGAACGGAAGAGTTACCTGCAAGTTTCCTCAGCGGTGCTTTGAGTCAATGGAAACAAATGATTCCTGAATCTCTGAAGGAAAATTTTCTCGATAATGAAGGGGTGGAAATTTACGGTACTCCCCGGAGATTGGCTGTGTTAATCAAGGGTTTACCGGAGAAGCAAGCTGATAGGGAGGAGGAAGTAAAGGGACCTCCCGCTAAAGCTGCTTTTAAAGATGGTAATCCAACGAAAGCTGCTGAAGGTTTTGCGAAGAAGCAAGGTGTTGATGTCAGTCAATTGGAAGTTCGTCCTACTGATAAGGGTGATTTTGTTTTTGTTAACAAGAGTATTAAGGGACGTTCTACTGCTGATATTCTGACGGAAGCAATTCCCAATTGGATTTTTAAGTTGGAAGGTAAGCGGTTGATGCGTTGGAGTGATGGGGATTTAAAGTTTTCTCGTCCGATTCGCTGGTTAATTGCTTTATTAGACGAAAAAGTTTTACCGATTGAAATTGAAAATAATTCGGAAGTTGTCAAAAGCGGTAATTCTTCTCGTGGACATCGGGTTTTACATCCGGATGATGTGACAATTTCTCAACCTACTGATTATTTGAGTACTTTGAATTCTGCTTCGGTGGTTGCTGATACTCAAACCCGAGTCAATACGATTAAAAATCAGGTACAGGAAGCTGCTAAGAAATATAGCGGTTACGCTCAGATTTATCCGGATTTATTGGAAGAGGTTGTAAATTTAGTTGAATATCCTACTGCTGTTGTAGGTAATTTTGAATCGGAATTTTTGAAGTTACCACCGGAAGTAATTACTACGGTGATGGTTTCTCATCAAAAGTATTTTCCTGTATTTAAAGCCGAAAATAGCAAAGAGTTACTTCCTTATTTTATTACGGTTTCTAATGGCGACCCAAAAAAATCGGATATTATTGCTAAGGGTAATGAAAGGGTGATTCGCGCTCGTTTATCCGACGGTAGATATTTCTACGATAATGATATTAAGCAGTCTTTGGAAAGTTTTTTACCTCAATTGGAAGCCGTTACTTTTCAAGAGGATTTGGGTTCTTTACGTCAAAAGGTTGATAGAATCTGTACGGTTGCTGATAAAGTTGCAAAACAATTAGGTTTAGATTCTCAACAACAGGAATACGTTCAAAGAGCAGCTTTATTATGTAAAGCCGATTTGGTTAGTTCGATGGTGTATGAATTCCCGGAATTGCAGGGAATTATGGGTCAAAAATACGCTTTTAAATCAAACGAACCGGAAGCTGTAGCAAACGCGATTTTTGAACATTATTTACCCAGAGGTGCGGATGATATCTTACCGCAAACTGTTGCGGGTCGAGTTGTTGCTATTGCTGATAGAGTTGATACTTTAGTAAGTATTTTCGGTTTGGGAATGATTCCGACCGGTTCCTCCGACCCCTTCGCATTACGTCGAGCCGCGACTGCTATTGTTAATATTACTTGGGATGGTGATTTAGCAATTAATTTACAGCAGCTAATCGAATCAACAGCAGATGATTTCGCGAAGCAATATAACAAAGATAAAAATAAATTAGTCACTGACCTAGAAGAATTCTTCTTACAGCGGATTCGTACCTTATTACAAGATGAGAAACATATCGACTACGACTTAGTTAATGCTGTTTTAGGCGAAAACGACAAAGAATATACCCAAAGAGCATTACAAGATTTGCTCGACGTTCGCGATCGCGCATTATTCTTACAAGAAATTCGCAACAACGGTACCTTAGATAAAATCTACGAAACCGTAAACCGCTCCACCAGATTAGCAGCCCAAGGTGATTAAGCTACTCAAAAATAAGACCCCAGCGAAGTTGAAAAAAAGCTCTTAATTCAAAAAACATCGGAAGAATCATTTTATAATGCCGTCCTTGGTTTAGTACCTCAAACCCAAGCAGCACAACAACAGCGAAACTACCAACAACTAATATCAGGACTAAGCGAAATAGCACCAACCGTGAGTACATTCTTCGACGGCCCAGAAAGCGTGTTAGTGATGGATGACAATCCGGATATTAAGAAAAATCGTCTGTATTTACTAGGGTTATTACGTAACCACGCTCGTGTTCTAGCTGATTTTGGCGCAATTGTAAAAAATCTGTAGTGAAAATCAACAAAACATGGTGTAAATTATGCCAATAAACGTTACTATAGTCATGCTTAACCAGGGTCTGCTTACAGTCTATGCCTAAAGCTCATGTAATTGGATTAGGAAAATCCGGTGTTGCTGCGGCAAGATTGTTGAAAAGAGAGGGTTGGGAGGTGGAAATTGGTGATACAAAAACCTCCCCTGACCTCCTCAAACAACAACAAGAACTTGCTGTCGAGGGAATCACGGTAAAATTAGAGTATTCCCTCAAACTCGACGATACCGAACTACCAAAATTAATTGTTGTTAGTCCCGGTGTACCTTGGGATATTCCCCCATTAATAGCAGCGCGAGAAAAAGGAATTGAAACAATTGGGGAAATGGAACTTGCATGGCGCAATTTAGGTTCCATTCCCTGGGTAGCAGTCACCGGGACTAACGGTAAAACTACCGTCACATCACTAATCGGAGCAATATTTCAAACAGCAGGTTTAAACGCACCAACTTGCGGAAATATTGGTCTTGCTGCAACTGAAATTGCAATCGAGAATAAGGAAAGAGGACAAGAGGACAAGAGGACAAGGGGACAAGGAGAAAATGTAGAGATTGATTCCCCTACTCCTCTAGAGTGGATAATTGCCGAACTCAGCAGTTATCAAATAGAATCTTCTAATTCGTTATCTCCCAAGATTGGGATTTGGACAACACTGACACCAGACCATTTAGCTCGTCACAAAACTGTAGAAAATTACTACAGTATCAAAGCGCGTTTATTAAAACGTTCTCAAATGCAGGTTTTTAACGGTGATGACCCATATCTGAGAAAGATGGGTGAAACTGATTGGAAAAATGCTTATTGGACGAGCGTCAAAGGTAAGGATAATTTAATTGGTAATAAAGGTTTTTATATAGAAGATGGTTGGGTTGTAGAGACACAAATTGCATCTACATCCGAAGACCAAAAAATTATGCCTACTTCCGCTTTAAGAATGGTGGGAGAACATAATTTACAAAATCTTCTGTTATCAGTAGCAGCAGCAAGATTAGCAGGAATTGAGAAATCAGCAATTCATCAAGCCATTCAAGAATTCGCTGGAGTTCCTCATCGTTTAGAACATATTCGGACTTTGGAAGGAATTGACTTTATTAATGATAGTAAAGCGACAAATTATGATGCTGCTGAAGTTGGTTTAGCATCGGTAAAGAGTCCAGTGATTTTGATTGCTGGAGGTGCAGCGAAAGCTGGTAACGATAAACCCTGGATAGAAAAAATTAAACAAAAAGCCGCAGCTGTATTGTTAATTGGTGATGCAGCACCGATATTTGCAAAGCGTTTTGAAGAAGAAGGATATACCAATTACGAAGACATGGGAACGATGGAAAAAGCTGTTGCTCATGGATTGAAATTAGCCAAGCAGCATGACGCAAAGGTAGTATTATTATCTCCTGCTTGTGCGAGCTTTGACCAATATGCGAATTTTGAAGTACGCGGTGATGATTTTCGTAAGTGGTGTTTGGAATTGTAGATTCAATTATTTTTTAGGATTTATAAACCCGGTTTTTGGAAAAGCCGGGTTTTTTATCGTTTTGTATTTTCGTAGGTTGGGTTAGACACGATTTGGAATTATGGAATAACAATAATTTGAAATATCGTGTCGTAACCCAACATCATAATTTTGAGAAATACAAAGATTTTGAATTTCAAAACTATCACAGTTTTAGTCAAAAAAATCAATTTATTAAATCAAAATAATTTATCATCTTTTCTCATCATCTAAAAATAAAATCGAGATTTTAACAATATTGGCTGACTCTAAGTCTTAATACTGATTGATAGTTAGCTATAAAGTATAAATTCAAATTTTTTCTTAATTTTACTCAACACTTCGAGATTCAAGTACATAATTATTGGGTTTAATTGTTGTAAAAATATATAAAACAGCCCATTAATGAGATTATTGTCATTATTATTGAGAACAAAATCATTAAAATAACGAATTATCAAGGTTTTCTATAGGTGTTAAAAAGTGATGTATTGCTTAAGTGGTAAAAGTTTATGTATAATCTGTATGGACGTTTATATCGTTTTTTCAATCTTTATTCTTGTAAATTGAGTTAGACACGAAGAGAAATGTGAAAAATAGCGAGAATATTTAATATCGTGTCGTAGCCCAACATTAAGATTTTGGGTAAGTTGAAATATTTTAAAATACTAACGATTAATATGTTGGGTTACGAGGCAATTTTAATTATGAAAGCTGTCATTGTTTGTGCGTCTAACTGAATCTATTGATTATTAAAAGCATGTTTCATTCTGATATGTCGTTGTCTAAAAGTAGATTCAAGAATCGGTATACCAACAACTTTGTCAATCAAATTCCCTAAACCAAAGCTAAATTCAATTTTATCGGTGTAAATAGTCTTTTTTCCTTGTGATTCAAACAAATGGCTATGACGAAAATATTTGTAAGGAAAGCTAGAGCGTAAAACATCAGTAAATAATTTATTCGGATGATATTCAATAATTTCTGCTTTCCAATATAACCAAATTGATAAAAAACGGAATTTAAATTCAATAATAGAACCATTATCCCAATTCTCTTCTGTATGTATCCATTTAACGGACGGGAGGAAAGTGTTTTTCAAATCCATCAGGGGATGTACAGAATGCAAATACTTTATCTATAGGAGCATCAATTTGAATAGTCTTCGTGTAGTTCATCTTGTACCGATATTTTCCATCAATTAGACTTATTCAAGCATTTATGAATTGGTAACGCACCATTATCAACATCTGTGGTGCGTGACGGTAATATGAAATCATTTAGTGATGTTTAATAATTAATCATAACCGTCACACACCCTGCAATTGCCAGACAAATATATTAAATTCCTTTAAAACCAACTTCATTATCCATCTGCTTAGCTAATTTATCTCGATTAGCAAGACGCTTGTTTTCTTTACGAATACCAAGTTGACTGATAAAAATACCAAGAATTACTATACCACCACCAATGTATTGGGCAAGAGTTGGAACTTCTCCTAAAACAAAAAATGCTGCTGCTATTCCGGAAATAGGAATAAAAGAACCAGCTAAAGAAATTTTGGAAGATGGAGAACCATTCAAGCCGATAAACCAAAATGATTGTCCTAATGCAACAATTACCGCACCATAGAGTAACATCCACTGCCATAATAATGGTGAGAAAATATCGGAGAAATGATTCGGTCCATAGAGAGTTATTGCTGCAAAAAAGAATATGATAGACCCTAAAACTGTACGAAATAAACTATAAAATCCTGGTGAAATATTATCTAAACTCTTTTTACTTAAAATTGTCGCAATCGCTAAACTCACAGCACCGATAGCAGTTAAAAGTTCTCCCAACCCTATAGCTAAGAATCCTTCTGCACTCATCATATTTTCCAATAAGGTTTGTAGAAGAACTATTGAACAAATTCCAATAAAAGAAACTACTGCTCCAACTACTTGTAAAAGATTAACCCTCTCACCTAAGATAAAAAAAGATAAGGCTAGAACTAATGGAGGTTCAAGTCTACTAATTAAAACTACATTAGTTGCTTGAGTACGAGCTAATGCTTCAAAAATTAACGCCGGTGCTAAAGCTCCGGATAAGATAGAAACACCAGCTAAACTAAACCAATCTCTTTTAGAAAGATGTTTCCAATAGCTAGGATGTAATTGTCTGCCATAAATTAAAAATAATACTAATGCAGCACAGATATTACCGACAAACAGAACATTACAGAAAGAAATTGGGTTTCTGCCATCCATCAAATTTTCTGCACCAATTTCTGTTAATCTTTTGGTAATTGCATTAGCTGCGCCAAAAATAATTACAGCTATCCATAAGAATAAAGAAGCTGGGAGACGTTTAAATAAACTGGTTCTTTTGTTTGGAATTTTAGTCATGAATAAAGGAAGTAGAAAGGTATTTTAAGTTATAAGTAGCAAGCAGCGAATATTTATTTGACAGAAATAGTAAGATTATCAAAATTATTTTCTAAATCTGAACTTTCTACTTGCTATTTATTATATATTTTGAATTCTTAACTCCTAACTTCTACATACTCCTTGATTAATCATCAAATATCAAGAACAATTTTTTCAGTTTTCGGTTGAGAAATACAAATCAACACTTCACCATCATCGGGAGTACCGCTAGGTTCTTCTTGATATGCAACTTCTCCCGATTGAATTTTGCAACTACAGGTTAAACATACACCTACACGACAGCTAAAATCAGGGTTAATTCCATTAGCTTCTGCAAATTCTAATATCGTTCCATCTCCTTTATTCCAAGTTAGAGTTTTACCGGATTGAGCAAATTCAATTTCTGCTGTTTCTACACCATCAACAGTTGTAGAAGATTCTGAGTCAGCTTTTTTAGGAGCTTTACTAAAAGATTCAAAGAAAACTTTATTTTCGGGAACTCCCCATTCTTTTAATCCTCCTCTTAAAGAATCCATAAATGCTGGAGAACCACATAAATAAAATTCAGCGTTTTCATGAGCTAGTTCTTTAATCAGATCAATATCAACATAGCCAATACTGTGACAGTTTCCTTCATCGACCTCTTGGGGACGGCTGTAACGATAATGTACTTTTAAATTGGGATTTTGCTTACTCAAACCCATCACTTCTTGTTGAAAAGCGTGAAAATTACCATTTCTCGCTCCATGAACAAAGTAAACTTGACGCTGAGGATTTTCAAAAATACAGGCTTTTGCCATACAATACATCGGAGTTATCCCCACACCATTACTAATAAGTACGACTGGTGTTGATTTCTCTACATCAAGATAAAATCTTCCATTCGGTGGTTTTGCAGGAATTATGTCACCTTCTTGAATGGAATCGTGCATAAAATTAGAAGCAATACCCGGAGGAACATCCAAATCTCTGGGAGCAGGTTCGCGTTTAATTGAAAGTCGATAATATTGATTTGTTGGACTATAGTCGGAAAGCGAATAAGTACGGATTACAGGTTTATCAATCCCTGGAATATCTAATTTGATAGTTAAAAATTGACCTGGTTTAAAACTGGGAATTTTAGCTTCATCCTGGGGTTTGAGATAAAAAGAGGTAATTTCTGAGCTTTCTTTTACTTTTTTGAAAACTACAAAATTACGCCAGTCTTGCCAACTTTCATCTGTAACCTTAGCTATAGCTGGAATTGATTCGGATTCAGATTTTTTATTTGTTTCTTTATCCTTCAAAACATAGCTTAAAACAGAACCAGCAGTAATACCAAGTAAAGAAGAGCAAACACCGAGTTTATTTAAATCTCTATTTTTTGGATTAATGATACCGATGGCTGCACCAGTTAAAATTGTTGAAATAGCAAAGCCCATACTTGCATATACAGTAGTCTTAAGCCAGGGATTATCAATTTTTCTAAAACTTTCAACCATGCTCTGTATTCTCCTGAAAGAGAAATTAGACAATATTGGGTTGTATATTAGTATGAAGCTTCTATCTTCTACAAGGTATATTTTAGGGTTGTTGATATGAATTAACTTTTTAATATTAAGTAATATGAAGGACAGGTTAGAAACCTATCCCACAAAAGTTTTTCAGTAAAGTATCAAAGCTCATTAGTTTGATAAATTTGCTGAATTTCTTCTAAAGTATTTATTGTACGTATACCTTCCCTAATTCCAGTTAAAACTCCTATATTTTTAATTTGAGATATTTCTGGTATTAGAAGCATGAACTAGAGGTAAAAGACCTAGTTAAATTTCTGAGTGGCTTTTTACATGTAAAGTTCAAACACCTAAACTTGGAAACTACTCAGCATGTAGGTTTACATATATTGATTACCAATGAACATAAAGATGCGGTATTATCAGTAGCTTTTAGCCCTGACGGACAACTATTAGCTAGTGGTAGTTTAGACGGTACTGTGAAAATCTGGAAACAGAAAACAGATTTATAAAATTAATTCGTTTTATAAACTAATTAACCACTTGCTACCGATATCTGCTGATTTTGGTATATTGAATTATTCACTCAAAGCATCAAGTTTAGCCAGTATTTTTAAGCCTTCTTCTGGATTACCAGTTGCAGCCATTGCTTTAAATCTTGTATTAGCATCAAATTCTGCTAAAGCTAAAGTGGAAAGTTCTTCAATCAACTTATTAATACTGATTCCTTTAGCTTGAGCAAGTTCTTTTAATCTACTATGTTTTTCATCTGGTAAACGAATAGTTAAAGTTGCCATTTTTGTTTAACTCCTGATTATTTCTTCGGGTTTTAATATAGATAAGCTAGGAAATAGCAATTGTGCATTTTGGAAATCTTTAAGATTGTGAGTAGCTATAATTTGAGAATTTCCAGCAACAGCTAATTCAATCAAGTGATTGTCAGCTTCATCTTTTAAATTAGGTCTCCATAAGTAGTATATGGATACCCATTGACTTACACTCATAAATGATGCAAGTAAAGCAGAAACTTCTTCATTATTTAAAGGACATTTAACGATAATTTCTTCTCGCTGCATAACTGACTCATACTCAGAAAATAAAGCATTTCCCATTAAAGGCTGATATTCACCTTTTAAGCAGCGTCGAATCAGTTCTCTACTCGAACCAGTAGAGCTAATGAGCGCACTAATAAATACGCTGGTATCAACTACAATCTTAGTCGTCATGCAATAATGATAGCATATACGCTGTCATAACTGTTTCAGTCAAGCAAGATTTTTGCATCTTAAAGTCTACAACAACTGTAAATAGCTATAAATATTACAGAAATTACCAATTACCAATCCCCAATCCCCTAAGTCGTATACTCAGCATTAATTTTCACATAATCGTAACTCAAATCGCATCCCCAGGCTTTACCTTCACCCTTACCATTACCGACGCTAACTTCAATTATTACCGGATTATCTACTCTTTGAATTTTTACTTTATCTCTATCAACAGTTAAATCATTACTATTATTCGTAGCGACAACATCTTTTGGTAACGAAGATGATTCTGCTGTTTTGATTAAATATTCGCTCGCTGCTTTTTTATCAAACTGTTGGGGTTGTCCTTTTTCCATTAATAAAAAATCCCCCAGCTTAATTCTCAAATCACTCTGCTCGAAAGGTACACCAGCACGTCCAGCAGCAGCTGCAATTCTTCCCCAATTTGGGTCTCTGCCAAAAATTGCAGATTTCACTAAAGATGAACCAGCAATGTTTTTAGCAATTTGTAAAGCTGCTCTCTCACTAGTTGCTCCGCTCACTTGTACTTCTATTAAACAAGTTGCTCCTTCACCATCCCGAGCAATCGCTTTGGCTAAATACTGACAAACTTCAGTCAACATTGCTTCTAATTTCTTCGCTTCTGCTCCCATTTCTGTAATTGCTGGAGTCCGAGACTGTCCGTTAGCCAAAGCAATCAAACTATCATTGGTACTGGTATCCCCATCAACGGTAATTGCATTAAAACTCTTGTCAGCAGCACGACCAAGCATTTCTTGCCATAATCCAGGAGAAACCGCTGCATCGCAAGTCACAAATGCCAACATTGTCGCCATATTGGGGTGAATCATTCCCGAACCTTTACTGATTCCACCGATTCTTACGGGTTTATCATTTATAGTTGTTTCTAAAGCAATGGATTTTGTGACTAAATCGGTTGTAATTATTGCTTTTGCTGCTGCATCCGAACCGGTTTCCGAAAGTGATTCTACTAACTTAGGGATACCTGCTTTCAAACCATCCATCTTAATTCTTTGTCCGATTACCCCAGTGGAAGCAAGTAAAACAGAATCTGAAGAAATATTAAGTGCTTGTCCCAATTTCATCGCACTTTCAACCGCATCCAACCAACCTTGTTTACCCGTAGAAGCATTAGCCTGTCCAGCATTACAGAGAATTGCGCGAGCGCTGGTAGAGGATAATAACCGCTGACGACAATAATCAACACAAGCCGCTGTTACCTGAGACATTGTAAACACACCAGCGGCGATCGCCTCAACATCTGAAACAATTAATGCTAAGTCCATAGCACCTGAAGGCTTTAGCCCAGCAGCAATTCCGGCTGCTTTATATCCTCTAGGAGCCGTAACACCACCCTTTATTTCCTGCCATTCACTCATTGTCCTTCCCCCCGCATTTGCTTCTCTGCAATCAGAGGGGATTATATCAATTATTAGTTCGCCCTTAGTGGTAACTTATTAGTTATTAATGCGGATTGGGAATTGGGAATTGGGAACTAGTAATTGGTAATTGTTAAAAGAATAATTTACTTACTACTTCCTACTTCCTACTTCCTACTTCCTAGTTCCTACTTCCTACCTCTTACTCTCCCCATTCCGTATAAATACTCAAAAAAAAAGAGAGAGCCATTCGGCTGCTCTCCAGATCATCAGGGTGCATCTACTTAACATAGTATATCATTATTTGCCTAGGGGGTGTTACCCCTCAGTTAATTTTCGATTAAATTTTGGTAAAGGAAATTTCTTTCAGTTCTCTGTATTATTATCTAGAGGCGAAAAAAATAATAAAAAAAAGAGAGCCACTTGGGTAGCTCTCCGGATCATCAGGGTGCATCTACTTAACATAGTATATCATTATTTGTCCAAGGGGTGA
>ERZ1740070.1864-NODE-1864-length-12684-cov-6.471059_pt1 | contig 12684 bp, 12 predicted proteins | sample MGYA00581734_ERZ1740070 | MGnify/ENA primary metagenome ERZ1740070 (study PRJEB43018, sample SAMN04849744) | marine metagenome | isolation source: floating plastic debris | place: Pacific Ocean | collected 2008-09-01 | study: EMG produced TPA metagenomics...
ATTTGATTTCAATAATGGCGGTAATTTACCGGGTAATAATAAAGTAAAGTATTCCTATTCTGGTACTAATACTCGCAAAAAAACTCAAGTTGTTAACAATGATAAAAAAGCGAACGGTAAATGGAAAAATGGTGAAATGAAATGGGCACCTACTGGGGTGATCAACCCTGATACAGGGAAGGCATTCACAAATGAAAGCCAATATTTACAAGTATTTAAAGGTAAAAGTGTGGTGATTGAAACTGTGGAAGAAGGGGATACTTTTAATTACTTCGGTTTAAATATGGGAGCTTTGAGTAAAGGTAACATTTTTGAATTCTTTAATGGAGATGAGGCTTTAGTATTCAATTATATGGATAAGCAGGGTAACGCAAAAAGCACAACCACTTTAACTGAGAATATATTAAGTAGTCTGGCTCCTACGGCAGCAGATCAGCATGGTGGTCAGAAAAATGGTTTCTTCGAGTTCTTCTCTGAAGGTATGGATGATAACTTCGATAAGATTGTAATTTCTCAAACGACGGGTGGTGGTTTTGAGACTGATAACCACACATTCCGCATCGCAAAAGGAAAATATGCACAAGCAAGCGTACCGGAACCAAGTATTGCTTTAGGAATGTTAGCCTTTAGTGGTGGTATGTTCCTACGTAAGCGCAAGCAAAAAAAGTCTGTTGAGTAATTTGCGATTGCTTAATTTATCTTTGACATCGCTTTCATAATCGTTTCAATTAATTTCAATAGTGGAAGCATCTTTCCTCTCAACAAAAAGGAACTTGATGCTTCCACTATAAATTTTAATTAATAAGATTCCAAACAATTTCCCTTCTAAGTTCTGTCCTGCAACCGAAATATAGGGTTTGCAGGTTTTTATTTCTGCAAAATGGATTGACAGATTATTGATAACTGTCAATCCAATTTTTACTAACTAGCAACTCTCGGAGCTTTGACTATATCATCATTCTTAAAGTCAAAACCTGCTTCTGTTAAGCGAGCGCGGCTAGCGTGCCATATATGTCCGCAGAGAAATAGAGTCGCTAACACAATATGAAAGCTTACCAACCATCCGCGAGAAGAGACTAAATCCGGTGTGGATTCTATCATCTTTGCAGGACCGTAAAAGACTTCGGGATAAACGGTGTCGTTGAAAAAAGCAAAAGTCGCAGCCAGAAAGCCCATATATGCTATAGCCCCTAAGCTGTAAGATAAATAAGCTTCTCCAGACCAAACCAAAATTTTCTCAGCCCAAGGAAATGGTTTACTTTTAATGTGCCAAATACCCCCACCGATGCACATTAATCCAACCCAGATATGACCACCAATTACATCTTCGAGGTTATCTACAGCAGCCATACCTGTAGCACCGTGAGCCGGAAATAAGTAGCTAAAAATTCTAAATGGATTCAGGGTTCGACTACTAATTAATCGCACGTCTCCACCCGTTCCTATATTCGGGTCATATATTCCACCACACAACATCGCTTTTGCGACTAACAACCAAGCACCTACACCTAAAAGAATCAAATGGATTCCTAAAATTGTGGTCATCTTGTCTTTATCTTTCCAGTCATAGCCAAAAAATCCCATGTAGCTGGAATCTGACCGTAATACGCTCGGTCCCTTTAATGAGTGGAATATACCACCCGCACCTAAAACGGCTGAAGAAATTAAATGTATTACTCCAATAATGTAAAAAGGCTGAATATCAGTTACTGTACCCCCAGCACCAACACCCAAACCGAGACTTGTTAAATGTGGAAGTAAAATTAAACCTTGTTCGTACATTGGCAAAGCTGGATTGAAATGCGACAGCTCAAACAATGTCATCGCACCAGCCCAAAAGACTATCAAACCTGCATGAGCTACATGAGCGCCCAGTAGTTTTCCTGATAAATTGAGCAAACGAGCATTACCACGATACCAGTCAACATCAGTAAAGCTATATGTCTGATTTTGGAAAGAAGTTACAGTCATTCTGTTGTGGATTTTAGATTTCAGATTTTGGATTGTCTACTACCGCAGATAATCTAACGGTTGAAAATTAGTTTAAAAGAAAAAACATTCTGTAAATCTATAATCCGAAAGCTGACTTAATTTGAGCGGTCCAAGCCGTGATTCTTTCCTCGCTCAAGTCAGATTGATTGTCATCATCAAGAGCAAGTCCGCAAAATTTTCCGTCTCTCAAAGCTTTAGACTCACTAAATTCATATCCATCCGTGGTGGTATAACCAACAGTTTTCCCTCCTCTTTCAGAAATCTTCTCCTCTAATATCCCCATCGCATCTTGAAAATTTTCATCATATCCAACTTGGTCTCCAGTACCAAAATAAGCTACTGTTTTACCACTAAAATCAACCTCATCAAGGTCTTCAAACAAGCCTTCCCAATCACTCTGAAGTTCGCCGATATTCCAAGTCGGACAACCGATAATCAGACATTCATACTCATCAAAATCACCGGTTTCTGCTTCTGCAATATCGTGCATTGTTACACTATCACCCAAAGCATCCCGAATCATTTCCGCAGCAGATTCGGTTTTACCAGTTGTTGTACCGTAGAAAAGACCAATTTGTTTTGACATTTTTTAACTACTTGCGCGTGATTGAAAATAAGTTAACTGAGAAAAACAAATAATTACAACTATTTACTGCTAGATGCATCCTTCTTAGATACAATAGACCATCAGCATGTAAACGAAATTGTGCAATATTCGTTTATTTATCTACCGTTTAGCAGACAGAGAGAATTCTTAAGCTGTCAAGCTTAATGAATATTCCTCTCAATAATTATTTATCAGCATATCAATAATTTAAAAATAATTAGCAACTATTTGGTGAAGTTTTGTAAACATGCCGATTATTTTTAGAGTTAGTTGTATTTAGCGGTAGTTATAAAGCTTTGTTTCCGACGAACATTTGCAGCGAATCGTAGGCTCCGAGGGTGTCTCAATGTTTTTTTTGCGCTGACTTTTTTGAGAAGAATTACAATTAACGGTTTTCATCTCAAAATCAATACATCCGATGGCTTCTTCCGAACAAGCTTTATAGGGATGAATCGTACATTTGAGACGATAGTCATTGGTGAAAAAATCACAGCCAGAGCAAGGAACATCATGAAGTTTTTTTAGGTGCTTCGTTCCTTTATTCAGCATCAAGCAAAAACTACCAATAGCTAAGATGACTATTGACCAGGCACAAAAAGCACAAAGAAATGTAAGTAGCATAGCTTATCTTCAAAATATATCTTCAAATAGGACTTTCCAAAAAAAATGTCCGTAGCTGTGATTTATCTACGGACATTAAATTTAGTAGGCTCTCAGAGTCAGAACAATTAAAAACTATAGAAAATTAAGGGTTTATTTGACGAGAACGCCAAGAATGCCACACATAACCGCAGAAGGCTATAATTCCTAAGAATACCTGTACATTTGCTGTTCCCAAACGGTCATAGCCGTAAAAATCGACGGGATAAACTATTTGGTTATAGGCTATGAATGGAGTAGAAATAAAAGCCATTAAAGTTAAACCAAGTAGGCTATAAGAAAGGATTTCCTCGCCATTCTGAATCGGGAAAATTCGCCTTACCCAGCGAAATGGTGGTATTACAATATGCCAAATACCACCTAAAATTAACATTAATCCTACCCAAATATGACCGCCGATAACATCTTCTAAATTGTCAACGCTAGCCATTCCTAAAAGATTCCAACTACCGTCTTTTAAACCCACTAAGTAACCAAATATTATATTTGGGTCGAGAGTCGGATTACTAATTAACCTGACTTCACCCAAATTAGCATCATAAATTCCACCAAAATACATCGCTTTTAAAACTAAAAGAAATGCTCCCAAACCTAGGATAATCAAATGATTACCCAAAATAAAACCTAGCTTTTTGGGGTCGTTCCATTCGTAGTGAAATTTCGCTACAGTTCCACCAGGACTATACAAAACAGCCGGGCCGCGAAATACATGAAAAAGTCCACCCGCTCCTAAAACTGCTGAAGCAACTAAATGCAGAATACCAATCACAAAATAGGGATAAGTATCTACCACTTGACCTGCTTCACCAATACCCCAGCCTAAAGTTGCCAGGTGAGGTAACAATGTCATCACCTGCTCGTACATCGGAACATCAGGAGCAAAGCGCAATACTTCAATGATAGTAATGCTCCCAGCCCAAAACATAATCAGACCTGCGTGAGCTATATGGGCACCTAATAATTGTCCCGACAAATCTGTCAAACGAGCGTTACCAACTAACCAAGGTGAGTCTGTACCTGATGCAAAAGTTTTATCGGTTGAAACAGCCACAATTTTTATCCTTTATAAGATTTTGATTTGGAGACGTTATATATAGCAACTGAAGAGTTTTAAAAGTTAGGAAACTGTTTGGTTCTCCTATAAATACACTTCTTTTACTAGAGCAAGCTATAAAATAACGTCTCCATTTTTGATTGATTAGGTTTCGTTACTAGCAGTACCTACAGAAACAGAATCTATTGCTTTACCAAACTGTTTGAAATCAACCCCAATAGCTCGTAGCGCGTGCCATAGATGTCCTTGCAAGAAGAAGAAAGCAAGGAAGAAATGAGCATTGGCTAACCAGGCTCTTGCTGTATGAGCGCCGTATGGTAAATCTATGCTGTCTGCAAAATAGGGACAAATACCAAATTTGAGTTCTAATACAGGCCCGTAGAATTCAACTGGGTAAGCCAAAGTATTAACCGCACAGTAGTAAGATGCAACAAATCCAGCTAGAGCAATTCCCCCTAAAGAGTAGGATAAAATTGCTTCACCAGAGAAGATTAAGGCTTTCTTTGCCCAAGGTAATGGTTCTTGGATAATATGCCACACTCCGCCCCCAATCAACATTACACCGACATAAATATGTCCTCCCACTAAGTCTTCCAGATTATCGACACTAGCAAAATGAAACTGATAGCCATAGATAACTAGAGGGTTGAGAGTCGGATTAGTCACAGTCCGGACAGTCTCGGATGCAGCATCATAGAGTCCACCAAAGAACATTGCTTTAGCTGCCAACAATAAGGCTCCAGCTCCTAAAAACAGTAGGTGATGTCCTAAAATAATCCCCAGTTGCTTGGGATCATCCCATTCAAAATGAAACCTACGAGCTTGTCCGGTCGAATCTTCCAAACTTCTCGGACCTTTGAAAGTATGGAACAAAGCACCCGCACCTAAGACAGCAGACGAAATTAGGTGTACCATCCCGATAGCAAAATAAGGGTATGTATCAGTTACTATCCCACCATCTCCTACACCAATACCTAAAGTCGCTAGATGAGGTAATAAAATTAACCCTTGTTCGCCCATTGGTATCTCAGGATTATATCGAGACAGTTCAAATAGAGTGAATGAACCAGCCCACAGAGTAATTAGAGCCGCTTGCGCTGCATGAGCCCCAATAAATAACCCTGATAATTTGGCGAAGCGTGCATTACCAGCCCACCAATCATATTTGACTTTAGGATTATCGTAAGTTTGCATTGTTTAACGCTTTCTCCTTATTCGCAATATTCTTTAATAATTTGACGTGGATTTACTACTCAACTTGTTTTAACTAAAACAGGTGAATTGCAGACCGCCAATCTTTCATCACCACCGAAGTCCATTTCAGTTGAAATAGCTACGCACTATAGCTTTAAAAGCACTACAGTTGTGTAGGCGCAGCTTGTCAACGGACTTCCCCTTAACAGTGCAACGTTTTTTCTTTTGACTTAATGCTTAGTTTATTGATAAAGATTTTTATTAACAATAGTATTTACAAAAATTAATGGTTGCATTTCAATATAGGCTTAGTGAATGAGCAGGCAGATTGGAGTCTGTCAGCTATTAGCCCTCGTGCTTAGTTTAGATGCAGCATCCAGCAGCAAAATTCAATGAAAAAACAAAGTAGAGAACAAATTCAGGAATTTATAGCAGATTTATCAACATCAGTAGGTCCTGAAGTATTTGCAGGTTTTGGTAGCAAACTTCAGAGAAATAGATATGAATGGCAAAAACAAGGATGTGAATTTGAAAAAGAAGAGGAATATATTTGCTGTTGGGTAGAGGAACAGGAAGTTGTGCATACCTTGAATATTTTATTCGATATTGCACGTAATCCGCCCGGAATAGAATTTTTCAATGGAATTTACCAGCGTAGAAAACTCGATTGGGAATACTTTTTGATTTTGCTAATTTATCTTTTGGGAAAAAAGGATAGAACTTTCCTTCTAGCTAAAATAAAAGCTAATAATCAAGATGAAAAATTATATTCTATTCTTGAAGAAGTGAAAGAATATCTTGCAGATGATTAGTTTACTGGTAAATAAGAATTTCAATGCTAATTTTAGAACATATAGCAAGAAGGTTTCCTCATAACTTATAATTTTCAAAAAACTACCAACAAATATAATTTAAAACTATTTTGGTCATTAACTCAGAAAATCGACTTCTGGAAAACGCTACTGTAGCAAATAATGAATGAAATTATGGATTAATTATTTCAACTTCTTCCCGATATTTTTTCAATTTGCTGAGTAAATTCATCCGTTTCATAACCCAACTGCTGCGCTAATTCTAAGCCTTTTTGAAAAGCTGCAAGAGCCGATTGATTTTCTTGACGCTGTAAATGAATTTTACCCATTTGCTCGTAGGCATTCATCATACCGTAAAAATTAGCAGCTCGTTCTTCTGCTTGCAATAGAATCTGGCTAGTTTGTAAAGCTTCTTCCATTTGACCCTCAGCAACATACAATGAAATTAACTTTTGCAAAGCTTCAGCAGCACGTACATATTGCTGAATATCCCAAGCCATAGTATAAGCTTCTTGATAGTTTGTAAAAGCTTCGTCTATGAAATTAGGATTTTCTTTTGCTAAAGTTTCGTAATCGGAACCTATAGATAGTTTTAATGCCGATAACTTCGCATTATCGTTTCTTTGGCGGTAAAGTAAAGATAGCTTTTGACGTGCATCTATTGCTTTTCGGGGCTGTTTGCTACGGTCATAAATGTAGGCTAAATCTTTTAAAGATTGTTCAATGTCGTTATTATTAGAAACTAAATTTATTAATTGCTCGTATGTAGCTGCTGCTGCTGGATAATCAAACCAATCGAGATGAACTTTGGCAATAGTTTTTAGCGTATCTACCTCACCTGTAACATCCGAATTTCTCCGGAAAATCATCAAAACTTGGTTGTAAGCTTCCAACGCTAAAGATGGCGAACGTACTTCTTGGTAAGCTTCCCCCAAAGCCTGTAATATCTTTAAATCTTCTGTATTCTGAGATTGAACCTGTTTTTGAATTTCTTGCAATCGCTGAGTAATATACCTGATTTGTAGGCGATTGTTTCTAGTATAAGCAACCGCACCAACCCGCTGCAATGCTTGAATTTCTGATAATACACCTAAGTAACGACGCAAACGCAGTTCTCGGTTCCAAGTAGAAAACGCTCCATCGGTATCACCAGCTTGCAGTTTTGCAGCTGCTTCTTGATTAAGTTTATCTAAAGCTGCTTCTAAAGAACGCTTTTGCTGAGGACTTAAAGGTTGTTGATTATTAGTTTGTGGTAGTAATGGGTCGGGTACAGTAATTTCTAAAGGAGAAGGTGGAAATTTTTTCGGTGGTAATGGTTTTTTTTCTTTGGCTAAAGTTAATGAAGTCCCAAGCAAACAAATTGTAATTGATGTAGTAATCAAAATAGTCAAGCGTTGTATATTTATCATTTTCTTTGGATGGAGCATGGGAAATAACATTTAGAAATTATCAAAACTATCAAATATTAACGTGACATTAGTGACGAATATCCTCTCTCCTAAGTTCTCCATGAATATTTTGGTAAGAGTTGTCATATTAACTTCTGGCTCCTCCTGATTTGTAAATTGCGCTAATTTTAGAAGAAATCATCAAACAATTAGGGGAAAATTTCCTAAAACTCGTTAATAAATTATATTCTTAGCAAAAATCAGGAACAATTATTTAAATTCGTTACGCGTAGCTCCTAATGTAGCGACTTGAGTTGGTAATATACTTTTATCTAAAAAACTTACATCTAAAAGTATATATAGTGTCTCATTCTACAGATATACCTTCCCTCGCTCGCTGGATGGCTTCTGACTTCAGCAATCAAGAACAAGCTTTTGAAAATCCGCCTTTTTTCGCTCATATTCGCGTATGTATTCGACCCTTACCCCTAGAATTATTATCGGGAGTAAGCTTTTATGTAGAGCAAGCTTACGATTACATGCTTGACGACCCCTATCGGGTTGCAGTGAATAAATTAGTTGACGCAGGAGACCATATAGAAATTGAAAACTATAGAGTTAAAGATGCAGAAAAATTTTACGGTGCATCTCGCAACTTAGAACGTCTTAAAGCATTAAAACCTTCAAGTTTAGAAAAACTACCCGGCTGCAACATGATTGTAGAGTGGACTGGTCATAGTTTCAAAGGGATAATACAAGCTGGTAAAAGCTGCATGGTATTTCGTAAAGGTCAAAATACTTATCTTGACAGCGATTTTGAAATTGATGGAGAAAAATTTATTACCAGGGATAAAGGAAGAGACCCGGAAACCGACGAGCAAATTTGGGGTTCAGTCGCAGGTCCATTTCATTTTGTCCGCTGGCACAGTTTTGCTGAAGAAGTAAAAATTTAAGAATTTTCACCGGTCGGGTGTAGAACATCGATAATTTATAAGTGTTAATACCCATTTGCAGCTAACTCTACAGCGTGAAAATAAGGAACTCGTTCAACCCAACTCTCCCAGGTTCCATTAGGGTAAAGCTTCATCAAGCGAAATCCTGGTGACTTTTGCTCAAGAGCAAATTTTTTACTTTTTGGTTGAAATTGAACGCAGGTTGAAGGAGTTCCTAAATAATCAACACCATTCCGTTGCGTACAAAATTCTTGATGTATGTGACCACACAGCACCAATTTAACCTGCGGATACTTATCTAAAACCTCAAAAAAATCTTCCGAGTTTTGCAAGCTGCTGTTATCCAACCAATGAGAATTTATCTTGAAGGGAGGATGATGAAGCGCTATCACCGTTGGTTTGTCACCTGTCATACCTAACTGTGAATCTAACCAATTTAGAGTTTCGTCACGCAGATAACCGTGTACCTTAGCAGCAATCGAAGAATCTAATAAAATAAAATTCCATCCCCCCCGCTCAAAACATTTACGACGAGAAACCAGCCCTGAATTCAAAACTTCATTCATTACAATGGAATCATCATGATTTCCCGGAAGCCAATAACTAGGAAGAAACAACGGACTCAGCAAACTTTGTAAATTACCATAAGATTGGGATGTACCATCACCCGACAGGTCTCCCGTCAACAAAAGCAAATCAAGTTCGTCTCGCATCTTTTTTAAACGCTCGATGACCGCATTAAAAGACTCTGTAGTAGGCATTCCCAACAGCTGCTGATGCTCCGAGGCAAATAGATGCATATCCGTTACCTGGGCAATAGTTATCGGATAAACTTCTTTCATCTTTGGTGGTACCAATCTAATACAAGTCTTAATATCCAATTCTCCTCTGTATCCATAACTTAAGAGATATGATGGTAGTTAATATTTCCTTAGTCGCATATTCATACTGTTGATTATTCGATATTTTTGCTTGTTATGTATATTTATTAGTTTCTCCACTTTTTAAGTAAAAACCGAAATTATCCTTTAATATCTTATACCTAAAAGAAGATATTTTTTGTTTTTCATCTATCTTAAGGCATAAAAATTGCGTCTTTTCTATTTTATTATGCTTACAATTTTAAGAAGTATAAATACTGCTTTTATAGAGAAAAATTTGTATTATACGTAACCGAAAATCCTAGCACAGATATGGAGTAATGTAATGGGTAGGCTAATGCCAAAAAAACAGAATATTAGATTTTATACACACTCCCAGTTAACCTCACGGACAAACTGTAATTTAGAATGGCAATTGTAAAGTTATACTCTTTTTTAGACTGTTATAGGAGAACATAGTCGTGGGGTGAAGTTTTTAAAACTGTCTACGGAGCGATTTATCATCCGATACTGCTTTCTTCCCTATCTCCGTGCCTATTAGTGAAGGTATTTAATCGAATAATTTACTGAGGGGTAGATTTTTATATAAAATTTTGATATTATAAGAAATGCAAATACGGCGACATAGCCAAGTGGTTAGGCAGAGGTCTGCTAAACCTCCATACGCCGGTTCAAATCCGGCTGTCGCCTTTGTTAATATTCCGTTGTTTCCCGCTTCTCAAGCGCCTTCTAGCTTCGAGGAGCGGATTCTTCGTTTGTTCCATTTTAGTTCAAATCCGGTAGAATCAACCCACAATTTTAGTCCAAATTTAGTCCAAGTTTTTGCGACCTTTTGGGGAATCACAAGGGATTTTCCTGAAGAATTCATTTTTGGCAATTGGGGTAAAATTGGGGTAAATTATCATGGATATTAGCGCTCGCCTCGCACAAGCTAATGGTAGGCTGCGAAATTCCAATATTGGTATAACTATTGAGCAACGTGGAAATGTTTTATGGTTGAGGGGGACGTTTCCGCCAAAACCTAACTCCGGTAAAACTAAGCCCCATCAGCAAAGAATATCTTTAAGAACACAACAGCATCCTCAAGGGGTTAAAGCAACAATAGCTGGATTACAGTACGCTGAAAGACAAGCTCGTGCTATTAGCTTACAGCTTGATAGCGGTGAGTTTGATTGGATGCAGTGGGATGTAAGTCAAGCACCAAAACCTGAAACGGTATCGGATTGGGTAGAAAAGTTTGAAGCTGAATATTGGAGAAGAAGAAAGCGTAACCAGCAAACTGAAACAACCTGGAAGAAAGATTATCAAGTTGTTTTTCCAAAGTTCGCACAATTCGCCGACGATAGAGAATTATCTATTGACTTGATGATTGAATTCGCTAGCCTTAGCGAACCCGATACGCGCAGTCGTAAAAGAGTATGTGATATGTTGGGTAGACTTGCTAAATTCGCTAAACTCGGGAATTTAGAAGCAATAAAAGAATTAACTGGAAATTATTCTCCTGGAACAGTATCGCCAAGAAGTCTACCTACTGATAAGCAGATAGCTCAATGGCGAGAGAGAATTTCTAGCCCCGGTTGGCAGTGGATATATGGGATTTGTGCTGCATATGGTTTGCGTCCCCACGAAGCATTTCATGTTGATATGCTAGATTTTCCCACTGCACGAGTTAGTGATGAAACCAAAACGGGAGAGCGATTTATTTATCCGCTTTATCCGGAATGGGCAGAAAATTGGAATCTTAAAGAAATTGTCTTACCGAATTTGAAATCAATTGAAGATTCTTCCAATGCCAAACTTGGAACTAAGGTATCCGGCTTTTTCTACGATTTTAAAATCCCATTTCCTCCATATAATTTACGTCATTGTTATGCACGTAGATGTTTCGAGTTTGGGTTTACTCCTGATTTCGGAGCAAAGTTAATGGGACATTCAGTTACAACCCATTGCAAGACATATCGAGCTTGGATTGATGAAGCAACCTATCTAAAAGTGTATGAAACATTAGTTAACAAGATAGGTAGACCACCTGTTCCTTAACTCAAAATTATCCGGAGGGCTAATTAATAATAATCCCTCCGGAAAATAAGACCGAAAAGCTTCATTGTAAAATGAACGAAAATGTAAAATAAAAGTACAATTGGTTAAGGAGCTATAGCTGATGACATTAACTATCGGGTCAACTTCAGTACCCACCTTAGAAGAATTTTTACAATTACCAGAAACAAAACCCGCAAGTGAATATATTGATGGGAAAATCTACCAAAAATCAATGCCACAAGGAAAACACAGCCGATTACAAACTTGTCTATCTACTGCCATTAACCAAGCGGGAGAGCCTAAAAAGTTAGCACTAGCGCTAACAGAATTACGCTGTACATTCTCAGGTAAATCTATAGTTCCAGATATTGCAGTGTTTGAATGGGAAAATATTCCTTTAGATGAGAACGGTCAGATTGCGAATAAATTTGAAATTCCCCCCGATTGGATAATTGAAATTCTTTCACCAGAACAATCTGCAAGTAAGGTAATTCGTAAAATTACATTTTGCATCAAAAATGGTACAAAGTTGGGTTATTTTATTGATGCTGATGATAAATCAATTACAGTTTTTCAACCCAATCAATTACCAGAAGTAAAAGAAAAACAAGATATTTTACCCATGTTAGATGTTTTACAAGATTGGCAACTTACGGTTGAAGATGTATTTAATTGGTTAAGTTTTTCTAAATAAAAATCATTTAATCTTTAAATTGCAAAATTTGCCTAAAAAATAAAATCTATTCTTAATCAATTGCTTATAATTAATGCATAATACCCGGATGTGTACTATACATGGGTAATGCCATGCTTTCAGACAACCTTAAACTCATAGAGCTACCAAGTACTGACGAATTAGCTTGCTCGGATGATATTCCCGTGGATAACGAAGACCAGAATTTTCTGCCCAATATCCTACTATTCTTACTTAACTCAATTTGGGCAAGCCGTACTGATTGGTTTTTCGGCGTAGATATGGCAATTTACCATACTACAGGTGCTAACCCGAGAGTACCTGTAGTCCCGGATGGATTTCTGAGTTTAGGAGTGGAGCGTAAAAAAGGTGGAAAATCTCGCAGGAGCTATGCAGTTTGGGAAGAAGA
>ERZ1740070.1865-NODE-1865-length-12675-cov-7.677971_pt1 | contig 12675 bp, 12 predicted proteins | sample MGYA00581734_ERZ1740070 | MGnify/ENA primary metagenome ERZ1740070 (study PRJEB43018, sample SAMN04849744) | marine metagenome | isolation source: floating plastic debris | place: Pacific Ocean | collected 2008-09-01 | study: EMG produced TPA metagenomics...
AATAAGTAATAAGTAATAAGTAATAAGTAATAAGTAATAAGTAATAAGTAATAAGTAATGATTAATAAGTAATAAGTAATGAGTAATAAGTAATAAGGAATAAGTAATGAGTAATAAGTAATAAGGAATAAGTAATAAGTAATAAGTAATACCATTTATTTATAAAGATACGCCGAATTTAGCCCACACAGGTGGGCTTTGTTTGAGTAGCCCTACTCTTCCAGAGTAAGAGCGATTTAGGCCATTTAGCGCAGCCTCATACAGAATTGGTATAAGAATTAATAATTAATAATTAAAACAACAAGTGTTGGTAATAACTGCCATCTTTAAGTAATTAACCGGACTTGATATTAAAGGTTAGATTTTTATTAATTTCCTAATTATAATTGTTATTAGGTAGGGCTACATAGTTTTGTATGTTTTCTAATATATATATTCTAAAAAGGAATAAAGACCTGAATATAAGTTCCCTTAGTTTTTTGACTATTGATTATTATTTCTCCAGCCAAAACATCTACACGCTCCTGCATTCCTTTTAAACCAAAACCAGCGTGAGGAGCATCGGGATTAAATCCTTTACCATTATCAATAATTTCTAGAACTATATTATTAAAATTTGTTTCTCCCTTCAAAGTAACTTTAGAAGCATCAGCATGTTTTTGAATATTAGTTAATCCTTCTTTAGCAATACAGTATAGTTGATGGGCAGTTTGTAAAGGTAAATTTGGTAATTTCATTTCCATAGAAACGTTCAAGCTGCGATTTTGTCGTACTTGTTCAACTAATGTTTGTAAAGCTTCGTTTAAATCAAAAGTTGTAGAACGCATTGTTTTTACTGCTCGTCTTACTTCTACTAGACATTGAGAAGATAATTGCTTGCAAGTATCGAGAGCTTGTAAAGCGTTTTCCGGTTGACGTTTTGCTAATGTATTCGCTAATTCCAACTGTACGTCCAGAGTAGTGAGAGTATGTCCTAAAGAATCATGAATATCGCGAGCTATACGGTGTCTTTCTAATTTAGATGCTAAAGCTTCCACTTCCTGGGCTAATTTCTCTGCTTTTTTACGACTTTTCTGTTCTGCTATCGCAAGGTAGCAAAACATAATTACAAATACGCAGGAAATCAAGTAAAGACCCAAACTAGGAACTACATTAGCTGGAACCATCCGCTCTAGAGTTAAAAATTTATCAGCATGGGAAATCCAGTAATTTCTCATCTCTTCAAATCGATAAATAAAATTCAATGTGCTTAGAAATACAGCTGCAAAAGAAGTAACTATAGCTGTAATTATCACATCTAGCCAACGATTTAATAAAAAGCAACTTTTTGCAATATATAAAAATAATAATAGATTCAATTCCCATCCCATTAAATGACATGGAAGAATCAATATTATTTCGATAAATATATAGAGTTTTCTTTGCCACAAAGGACGATTTATGGGAAAGATAAAACTTAATAATACACAGATGAATAAAGAAACAAATACAAAATTATGATGAATTAATGATTGTGGTAACTCTTTAGGAGCATCAATTGGAAGTGAGATGATAAATAATACAATAAAAAATATTACAGCTAAAATTATCCACTCGACATATCTTATTACCTTTGGTATAGAAATTGCGCGATTATTCATATTTTTAGGTGCAATTAAATTTTGCCCATCTACTCATAAAGTATATTAAGGTATCAGCTGTTGATAAATTACATGACTTTAGTAATGGGTTAACATGACTTTTTTCATATGATTTTCTAATAGTTATTAGTTAATCTACAAATAATAAGCTCTCACAGAGAGTTTAGCTGTTAAGTCACCTTGCAGAAGGGTAATCTGAATACATTATGGATGCTAAAGACATTATTCATTATAAGTTTTTATATATATTATCTAAGAATTTGGTTCCAAGCCAAAGTAAATTCAAACAAGATAAAAAGGTTCAATGTATTTACAAAAATTATTATCCAAGAAAATTGAAATCGCAATAGTTTTTTTATTTACACAGATTAAAATGGAATCAAAATATTAATGCAGGTACCTTTCATTTTCCGACTATCAATTATCATCTCCCCTGCCAAAATATCTACCCGCTCTTGCATTCCCTTTAAACCAAAGCCAGAATGAGGAGTATCGGAATTGAAACCTTTGCCGTTATCAATAATTTGCAATACTATATTATTAGACTTTGTCTCTCCGCGCAAAGTAACCCTATTAGCATCCGCATGTTTTTGAATATTAGTTAATCCCTCTTTGGCAATACAGTATAGTTGATGGGCAGTTTGTAAAGGTAAATTTGGTAATTTTATCTCCAAATGAATATCTAAATTTTGATTTTGTTGCACTTGCTCAACTAAAGTTTGTAAAGCCTCATGTAAATTAAAAGTGGAATCACGCATTGTCCTGACTGCTCGTCTTACCTCCACAAGACATTGAGAAGAGAGTTGCTTGCAAATATGGACGGTTTTTAAAGCATTTTCTGGTTTGCTTAGAGCTAATTTGTTAGCTAATTCTAACTGTACGTCAAGAGTAGTTAGAGAATGTCCCAAAGAATCGTGGATATCGCGAGCTATCCGATGTCTTTCTAATTTAGATGCTAAAGCTTCTACTTCCTTGGCTAATTTCTCCGCTTTTTTACGGCTTTTTTGTTCAGCTAGTGCTAAATAGCAAAACATGATGACAAAAATAGATGCTAAGGAGTAACCAGAAACACCAATTATTAAATTGTGTGGAATCATATACTCAAGGACATACACATCATTAAGATGAGCTATTAAATATTTTTTGACTTCGTCAAACCTATAAATGAAGTCAATAATAGATAAAGTATTCCAAATAATACAGCTAGAAATAGCCGTAAACAATACATCTTTTCTACTTAATAAAAAGCAGCTTTTGCCGATATAAAAATATAATATAATCTCAATCTGTACGCCCATCATTGTAGTGGGAATAATTAACAGCATTTCCAAAAATATATAAAGCCTTATTTGCCATAAAGGACGGTTTAAAGGAAATACAAAACTTAATATTCCACAGCCAGCTAAAGAAACAAAAACCATAAAAAATGGCAGCAAGGAATCGGGGTATTCTGGAAAATTAAAGTAATTTACTAGTACGGACATCAGTAGCGCAACTAAGAGAATTACAATTAAAATCGTCCATTCTAGATAACGTAATACTTTAGGTAGAGAAAATACCCGTTCATTCATGATTCTATCTATAACTAAGGCTATTCCATCATGAAATATACTATGACATACGGTACGAAAAACTACATGACTTTAGTAATATTTTGAAATGACTTTGTACATGTACTTTCTATAGTTTGATTGGCTAATGTACTAATAGTTAACATCTATCCATGTTTGATATCTATGATAACTATAAATTTAAAAGATGCCAATAATTCATCTCTTAAAGAACCTTTGAAAATTTTGTTAGTTGACGAAGCTAACGATATATTTTTGAGTGAAACGATTGAAATGTTAAACTCTCAATATTCCGATGTACAAGTTTTGATAGCACAAACAGCAGATATAGCTATTCATCAAATTGAAGTGTTTAAGCCGGATTTAGTCATAATAGATTTAATGATGTCTAAAAAACCGGGTTTCAGAGCAAAGATAAGCACGGGGATACAGTTTCTGATTTATATAATGAATAATCATCCAGAAACTAATATTTTCGTTTGTAGCGAATATATTGAAACTTTGCAACGAATTAATTCCAAAATAGAAGTTTATCAAAAAGGATTTATTGTTGCTCGCAAAGGTCTTTCAGATATAGAGATGATACAGCGAATTAATTGGTCATTACAGGGATTAACTCATCTCAAAGAAATTCACAAAAAGATTCATAAAAATAAGTTTCAGTCCCAGCTAAAACCAGAATGGCAAAGAATGCTCAATTTAGCTTTCAGAGAAGGCTTACAAGATAAAGTAATAGCGCAGAATATTCGTGTCTCGGAACGTATGGTACGTAATTATTGGAATGGTGTACAAGAAGTTCTCGGTATTGATAGCGGAAAATTAAAACGTCAGGGTAAAAATATTAGAATTGTGACTTTGAATCGAGCTAGAGAAGTAGGTTTAATTGATTAGTTTTAAAATTTTGATTATTTCAGAACCATTGCAGTTTCGAGTCTCTAATTTGACCACTATTAACATCCTAAATCATGAATAAATTAAACTTACTGATATTATTTGTGTTTCCATTGATTATATTATTAGCAATTGTAATTCCAACTCGGGTAGCAGTTGCAGAAACTGCGAATAATAATGATGACGAGATGATACCGACAAAGATTGCAGAAAGATTACTAAGACTAAATAGAGTTGACTTTTATCGAGGAATCAAAAGCAATATCATAGTCGGAAAATTACCAGATAATTTACCAGTAGAAATCCCTCAACCTGGTGATACTAAAGTTATAGGTAGTATTCAAAGGGGTGAAAATATTTATGATATAGCCTTAGATATACCAGTAGCGGCCGCACAAGTAAAATCTTTCTATGAAAATCAATTAATAGAGAAAGAATGGAAACAACAAGAAGATATTTCTCCAAAAAGAGCTTTCGCAACATCAGCAACTCAGTTTGAGGAAAATTTGAGCTTTTGTAAATCAGAAAAAGGTCCTTTATTACAATTAAATATTAATCAGTCAGAAAATAATCTTACAGAAGTTGGTGTCTCTTTAAATACTGATGAATCAAATTCTTCTTGTCGATATTTAATTGGAGGTTTACCTTTTAGCTTTGTCAAAACTCCTACATTAAGACCACCAGCAAATACGAAAGTAATTCCCAAACAAATTGGAGGTTTCAGTTCTGAAATGTCTAATTCTATGGCAAGTTTAGAATCTCAGCTAAATATCCAACAATTACATCAACATTACACAAGTCAGATGCAGCAAGCTGGTTGGACAAAAATGGCTGATACACAAAATAATCAAGCTGCTTTTAGTATGTGGTCTTTGAAAGATAAAGACAATATTTATTGGCAAGGAATGATGAGTATTAAGCCCTTTGAAGGTAAATCCGAACAATATTTAGCAAATCTGATTCTAATACAAGAGAAATAAACGGGTATCTTTGATTTTTATTCCGGGTGCTTCTTTTACTAATTTTTCTAGCCTTTTTCTTTCTCTTCAATTCTATTGGGGATTACAATATAACCAGTACTCGCATCTCCCAAGACTAAATTCTGCTGCTCTCCCCAATACCACCAATAAGCTCCCACATAAGCACAAATAATACTATCGAGTTTATCTTCTGCTGCTTTGAGAACTTTACCCGTGCAGGTTGAATTTAAAAATTGAAAATTTAATAAATCAGAATTTGTATCTAATTTCAAATTTGGCTCAATAGTCGGTAAAACCTCGACGATGTAGTTATAAAGCTTGGTCAATTCAAGATGGCGATCGCCGATTTTTCCTTTTTTATATTTAAGGATTTTTTGTAATCCGAAAAGCTGAACTATAGCAGGGTGTGGAAACACTTCAATTTGATATCTACCAGGTTTTTGCGCTTCAATAGTTGGAGCATGAACATAACCGCGAGATTCCAATTCTAAACCAAAATTTACTGTCCGTTGAGCAAAAGCTAAACCAAGATTAGCAGGGTAACATCCAGCGTGATATTTACCAAAATGTTTATGAGTAAGCTTATCTGGTAAGCGACTTCCGGTAGCATTAGGAATCAGAGTCGGAGCATCAACAGCAATAATCGCGCTTTCACCTGTTTCTACACAATTATCAACCCAAACCAGGATATCTGCAATCTCATCTTTTCTATCTAAGTCCTGTAATCGTAGCTTTCCATCAATTAATTCTAGATAACACAAACCGCTTGGTTGAGATTGCCAACCCAAATCAATACCGAGGAATTTCATCTATTTACACCTAACTGCACCCAAATATTTTACATTTCTTAATCACTCAAAAACGAATAATCCCACCTGTTAAATATAAAAAATCAAACTATCCTTAATTTAAGCTAATTACAACGCTTCTTACTATCAACCTGTATAGCTTGCAATTTTTACTCTTGTATGGGTGGGATTTACGTTTATGATTTTTTATGAAGTTTTCTTAAGTAATCACACATTCTGTATACAAACTTTTGTACGATAAGACAGATGTAACGGTTATGAAGCCCTAACGCTTGCATGACAAAGAAATTACCATTCCAAAGGTTGTTGCAACCAGAAGAATGGAAATTATCTTTACCGCATTGAAAGCCTATTAAATATTATCGGGTTCTTTTGGTAAAAAAGAAAGCTTTTTAAATCTCGGTTTTTAGTTGGACTAAGTAATTAACTATAATTTTCCATACAGAAGATTCTTAGTTTTTCAACATCAAGTCTATCTAATACGTTATTCACCGAGATAATTTACCAATATGCTCGTTAAGTCAATTAGTAGTCTAAGAAAGAAATTTTTTACTTGCGTACTGACCTATGAAAAGATAGTACATTAAGTATAAAAATTCAAAATCAACCTCCAAGAACACAAATTTCAAGTTTTTTAAAGAGAGAAAAATGGGAACATATCAAGTAACATTAGTCAACGACGAAGGACTTAATAAAACCATCGAAGTTGAAGACGACCAATACATTTTTGATGCTGCTGAAGAGCAATATATTGACCTTCCAGTCTCTTGTCGTGCGGGTTCCTGCTCTAGTTGTGCTGGGAAAATAGTCTCTGGAGAAGTAGACCAATCAGACCAAGCATTCCTTGATGACGACCAAATGACTGCGGGATTTGTACTAACTTGCGTTGCTATTCCTACATCAGATTGTAAGATTCAAACTCATCAAGAAGATGCTTTGTATTAATGCCTTTTTCTTACCTGTTATACAACATTAAATAGTTGTATAAGAGGGAGTAGGGAATAGGAGTTAGGGATTAGGGATTAGGGATTAGGGAAAAATAATATTATCCCTACATAGCAAGTTTTTTGATAATTTTTACTAACGAGTAAATTAATTCGCGTCAATACTCATTAAAAATCTGATAGATAAAAATACCATGCCAGAAACAATAACAGTTGAATATATTCAAGAAAAGGAATTTGATACACTTTCGACTAGCAATGGTGTATTTGTATGTGACTTTACCGCAACTTGGTGCGGTCCTTGTAAAATGATTGCTCCGATGATGGAACAATTAGCTCAAGAACATGAAGGTAAAATTAAAGTCGCGAAAGTAGACCTTGGAGAAAGTTCTAATTTAGCTAAAAGGTTAAATATAAAGAGCATTCCTACCGTAATGATTTACAAAGATGGAAACCTTATAGAAACAATTGTAGGAATAGTACCCTACGAAAAATTCAACACAGTTGTAACTGGATTACTTTAATGTATTTAGGGTCTGTGACGGTTGCGATATCTTTTCAAAGCTAAGCAATAAAATTGATATTACCGTCACGCACCAATTAACTGATTAATAACAAATAATGCTGCTTTCATAAAAAACATCTGAAATATTTTTCAACAACATCAATAAATCTAAATCCCCTTAATTTATTAACGGGGATTTTTTGTTTTCTTATCAACTACAAATGATAATTAAATAGTTATTCAAAGTGCTAACCCTGCTTCTTAGAATATTATTGTTATTAAACCCTACAAATCGGAGTTAACAATGGCAAATTATAGCGAAGCTATCCCCTCATTACCGTCAAAATCGTGGCAAGATACATCCTCCACCCTACAGCTATGGACGCAAGTAATCGGTAAAATCCGCATGGAATTAACTCCACTCATCAACCATTGGTGGAATGTAACCCTCTACGTTACATCAAGAGGATTAACGACTTCTTCCATACCCTACGAAACCCGCTACTTTCAAATAGACTTTGATTTCATCGCTCACGAACTTTGTATTTCCACATCCGACGGACAGCGTAGAGCATTTGCATTAAAAGCATATTCTGTAGCCGAATTTTACCAAAAAACAATCGACGCTTTGGCATCCCTAGATATTAAAGTAAAAATATGGACAATGCCGCAAGAAGTATCCAATCCCATCCGCTTCGAGGAAGATACCAAACATGCATCTTACGACCCCGAATACACCCATAGATTTTGGCAAGTATTAGTACAAAGCAACCGCGTGTTTACACAATTTCGTTCCCGTTTCATCGGTAAAGTTAGTCCCACCCACTTCTTCTGGGGAAGCTTCGACCTAGCATTAACTCGCTTTTCCGGACGAATAGCACCCAAGCATCCTGGTGTGAGCGGAATGCCTGATTTTATCACCCATGAAGCATATTCTCACGAAGTTAGCAGTTGTGGATTTTGGCCGGGGGGAGGTGGAGTAGAGCCATTTTTCTATTCTTATGCTTATCCCGAACCAGAAGGATTCAAAGATTATAAAATCCAGCCAGAAGGAGCTTATTTTCACAAAGATATCCACGAATTTGTTCTACCCTTAGAAACATTGAGATTATCAGATTCCCCCGACGAGACATTATTATCATTTTTGCAGAGTACTTATGAAGCTGCTGCTGTACTTGGGAAATGGGATAGAGAAGCTTTGGAGCGTTAGGATTTTAGTTAATTTGATAGATTGGAACAATTGTAAATTTAAACTATTAACCAACTATTTGTACATCTTGGAATAAACCATCAGCATTGATATCTACAACAATGGCATGTCCTAAAAATAAATCTCCATCGTTATACCAAAATTGGAGGCTATTTTCATCAAGATTGAAAATGACTTCTTCCAATTTCATTTGCTGTATAAAAGTTTCATAATCAATTTTTTCGTTTTGATTCCAGCTGTTATTGTACAAATCAAGAAGTTTATTAGCAGTGTAAAATTGAATATTTATTTCTTGTTTTATAGTTTCTCTGATTTTGGAAAGTATTTGATTCTTTAATTTATAAATCTGGATAGCTTGTTTATATTCAGTTTCCAGAGTGATATTTATGTAATGATTATTATGAATTTCTAGCTTGCTTTTCCAGGAATCCAGTTCATTGTCATATATTAATTCCATTAATTCTATTCAATAAAATATAGAATTTACTTTGTAGAGTCCGTTATGAATTCAGTCTAACGCAACACTATATTAATTACGACTCTAATTTATGATTGGTGCGTGACGGTAATTCCAAATTATTTCGTTATAGAATCAATTGTTTGTAACCGTCACAGCACCCTACAAATATTTTTTACCCAATTACCAATTACCCATTACCTAATTTATCCGTAGCATCAAGCAAAGCAGTTTGAATACCAGGTTCCGTCATAGAATGTCCTGCATCTGGAACTACAATAAATTCAGCTTCCTTCCATTCTTTATGTAATTCCCAAGCCGAAACCATCGGACAAACAACATCGTATCTTCCTTGCACAATCACAGTTGGAATATGACGAATTTTATCAACATTTGCAAGTAACTGGTCTTCTGTTTCAAAAAATCCCTTATTTACAAAATAATGGCATTCAATTCTTGCAAAAGCATCAGCAAAAGCACTTTCACCAAAGCTATTCATCAGAGATTTATCTAAAAATAATTTACTTGTACTCGCTTCCCAAATTGACCAAGATTTTGCAGCTTCTAATCTGACTTTTTTATCTTCACTAGTTAACCTTTGATAATAAGCATTTTATAAATCACCTCTTTCTTCCGGTGGAATTGGCTTTAAATATTCCTCCCAAGCATCCGGAAAAATATTACTTGCACCTTCCTGATAAAACCAATGTAATTCCTTTTGACGCAGCATAAAAATACCGCGTAAAATCAAACCCGTGCAGCGCTCCGGATGAGTTTGACTGTAAGCTAAAGAAAGCGTACTTCCCCAACTTCCACCAAACACAACCCAATTATCTATTCCTAAATGTTCTCGTAACTTTTCAATATCACCGACCAAATCCCAAGTTGTATTTTCTCGTAATTCAGCATGAGGAGTACTTTTTCCACAACCCCTCTGGTCAAACATTATTACACGCCATTTTTCCGGATTAAAATATTGGCGATAATAACTAGGACATCCACCACCAGGCCCGCCATGCAATACTACAATAGGTTTAGCCTGGGGATTACCTGACTCTTCAAAATGAATCGTATGTAAATCCGAAACCTTTAATTTACCTTCTAAATAAGCTTCCCTTGGTGGATATAATTCGCGCATAAAACAGTGAACAGTTATCAGTGAGCAGTGAACAGTTTAACAGTGAACAGTGAGGAGTGAGCAGTGAATAATAATTAAGGTATATTTTATTTGGAAGATGAGCGCTGTCAGTCATTAGTTTATGGTGTTCTGCAATAATACTTTAACAGTGGCAGTGTAAACCTAAATCCAATAGGCAATCAAAACCTTGAATAAGTTTCTAAACTGTTGATTTTTAATTGATAAGTGTTAACTACTATTCACTGTTAACTGTTCACTGCTCACTGCTCACTGCTAACTGTTCACTGATTCAATATGGCTAAACAACGAGTTTTTTCTGGAGTACAACCAACTGGTAACTTACATTTAGGTAACTATTTAGGAGCAATTCGCAACTGGATAGAAATTCAGAATCAGTATAAAGACGAATATGAGAATTATTTTTGTATCGTAGATTTACACGCGATTACCGTACCGCAAGACCCTAAAGCTCTGGCTAAAAATACTTATCATTTAGCTGCAATTTATCTAGCGTGCGGCTTGGATTTAAATTATTCTACTATCTTTGTCCAGTCCCATGTTCCCGCTCATAGCGAATTAACCTGGTTGTTCAACTGTATCACTCCCCTCAACTGGTTGGAAGATATGATTCAGTATAAAGAAAAAGCAATCAAGCAAGGTGAAAACGTTAATGTCGGTTTGCTGGATTATCCCGTACTGATGGCTGCGGACATTTTGCTGTATCAAGCTGACAAAGTTCCAGTCGGTGAAGACCAAAAACAACACTTGGAATTAACAAGAGATATTGTCAATAGATTTAACCATCAATTCGGTAAACCAGATAAACCTGTATTAAAGTTACCAGAACCGATAATTCGTAAAGACGGTGCGAGGGTAATGAGTTTAACCGACGGTACCAGTAAAATGTCTAAGTCCGACCCCTCGGAATTAAGTAGAATAAATTTGACAGATACCCCCGCAGAAATCACCAAAAAAATCAAACGCTGCAAAACCGACCCAGTTCGCGGTTTAGAATTTGATAATCCCGAGCGTCCCGAATGCAATAACTTATTAACTCTGTATATGCTGCTTTCGGGAAAAACCAAACAAGAAGTAGCAACGGAATGCCAAGATATGGGCTGGGGTCAATTTAAACCCTTATTAGCAGAAACAGCTGTTAATGCTCTGCAACCAATTCAAGAGAAATATCAAGCCGTAATGGACGATAAAGCTTATCTAGAGCAGGTTTTACGCGACGGAAAAGAAAAAGCCGAAGCCGTAGCCAACGAAACTTTAACCAAAGTAAAATCAGCATTAGGGTTCTCTATGCCTTTGTAAGCTTTCTTCTACGGTTTATATGTGATAGAGCTGTACCAAGTATCGAAATATTACAATATTATGCTTGGTACGCTAAATCCGACTCAATTAACAACATTTCGTGCATCAGCACAAGCGGGGGAATTCCTAATTACTGCTGAAGTTGCACCACCGAAAGGCGGTAATCCACAACACATGGTAGAAATGGCGGCGACTCTTAAGGGGAGAGTTCATGCCGTCAATATTACCGATGGTAGCCGCGCAGTTTTACGGATGTCTTCCTTTGCAGCGTCTATAATTTTACAGCGCGAAGGGATAGAACCGATATGTCAAATGGCTTGTCGAGACAGAAACCGAATTGGTTTACAAAGTGACTTGATGGGCGCTCATGCTTTAGGCATAAGTAATATACTAGCTTTGACCGGAGACCCTGTAAAAGCAGGAGACCATCCCGAGGCTAAAAGCGTATTTGATTTAGAATCAATACGTTTACTGCAATTGATTAATAAACTCAATAACGGTTTTGATTCCAACGATAAAGCGTTACCCGACGGAGCTACTGATTTATTTGTTGGAGCTGCTGTAGACCCCCAGTGTAGGAGTTGGAGCGGTTTACAGAAGAGATTTGAGAAGAAATTAGCAGCAGGAGCCGAATTTTTCCAAAGTCAAATGGGCTCAGACTTTGAACTTTACGAGAAATTCATGACACAAATAGCCGCAGGTTGTAACAAACCAATTTTAGCGGGAATATTTCTTTTAAAGTCAGCAAAAAATGCTCGGTTTATTAATAAATGCGTTCCTGGGGTAACAATTCCGGAGCATATTATCGATAGATTAGAAAAAGCAAAAAATCCTTTAGAAGAAGGAATGAAAATCGCCGCCGAACAGGTACAAATTGCCCAAGAATTGTGTCAGGGAGTGCATATGATGGCGGTGAAACGTGAAGATTTGATTGTACCGATATTGGATATGGCTGGGGTGAAAGCGGTTAGGACAGTTTAGGTAAACCTCACTTACTTCCCCTCTCCTTAACAAGGATACTGCTGGCGAATAGTAGGTCAGACCCCTCACCCCAACGAATTGATAGGGATTTTGAGTTATCAACAGGAGTGCGATCGCACTCCTCAAACCCTTATTTTTTCGTCATTCAGGGGTATCACCCCTGAATGACCAGCAGTAGCCTTAACAAGGAGAGGGGTGTCCGTTAGGACGGGGTGAGGTTAAAACTCGTTAC
>ERZ1740070.1866-NODE-1866-length-12675-cov-4.930507_pt1 | contig 12675 bp, 9 predicted proteins | sample MGYA00581734_ERZ1740070 | MGnify/ENA primary metagenome ERZ1740070 (study PRJEB43018, sample SAMN04849744) | marine metagenome | isolation source: floating plastic debris | place: Pacific Ocean | collected 2008-09-01 | study: EMG produced TPA metagenomics...
ATAGTCCGGAGCCAATCGAGCATCGGTGCCGGCCAAGGCTAAGTGATGCAGCCCGCCCGTAACACGCAACGGCATTGCGTCTTTAAGGGTAAGTCCGCGCCATTCGCGCATTCTGCGGCCCAATTCGGTGTCCGTCTCCCTCACCTTGACGAGGCTACGGATCACTCGTGCCGTGCACGGCGCGCCCGCTTTCTCGGCATGATCAGCCTGCCAGGTAATTGCAGCATCAAACTCGTCTATGGCCATCACGCCAGGCTGAGACATCTCTACGCTCCCTCCAAAGCCACCTGGATCATCCATGGTCCATTGCCCTTTGAGGCCTCAGCCCCTAAGTGCGCGCCAGAAATGACCCCTCCAATGACTTCCACTAATTCCGATCCGAATTCGGCCCAACTGACCTTCGCTGTGCCCAAAGGGCGCATCCTGGACGAAGCGCTGCCCGTCATGGCGCGCGCAGGCGTCGTGCCCGAGGATGGGTTTTTCGACAAGGCCAACCGCTCGCTTTCCTTCGACACGACACGCGAAGACATGCGTCTGATCCGCGTGCGAGCTTTCGATGTGGCGACCTTTGTCGCGCATGGGGCCGCGCAGGTCGGCATTGTTGGCTCGGATGTTATCGAAGAATTCGACTACGCTGATCTTTATGCACCGGTGGACCTCGATATCGGCCATTGCCGCCTTTCGGTCGCACGCATGGCGAATGATGAACTGGACGAAAGCGCTGCCAGCCACCTGCGGGTCGCAACAAAGTACCCCAACCTGACCCGTCGCCACTTTGAAAAGAGCGGCGTTCAGGCGGAATGCGTCAAATTGAACGGCGCAATGGAGCTTGCCCCTTCCTTGGGCTTGGCGCGCCAGATTGTAGACCTTGTATCAACGGGCACAACGCTTAAGCAGAATGGCCTTGTTGAGACGAGCCGTATTCTTGACATCACAGCGCGCTTGATCGTGAACCGCGCCGCGCTCAAGACCGATCCTCGCGTTGCCGATTTGATCGCCGCCTTTCGTAAGGACGCCGAAGAACGCTCGAAGGAGGCGGTCGAATGAAGACGCTATCAACCCTCGATCCAGACTTTCAAACCCGCTTCATTCGCCTCGTGAATTCACGCCGCGAGGCCGATAACGGTGTCTCAGGCCAGGTTTCTTCAATTTTGGCGGACGTCAAAGGGACCGGCGACAAGGCTCTGGTAGAGCTGACGCAGCGTTTCGACGGCTACTCTCTGATCGATGACACCGACTGGGTCGTCACCAAAGAACGCATGAAAGAGGCCTACGACGACCTAGAGCCAGATCTGCGTGACGCGCTCGAAGTCGCGGCCAAGCGGATCCGATCGTATCACGAAGCGCAATTGCCCGTGGACCGCGATTACACCGATGACGCCGGTGTCCGGCTAGGCGCGATTTGGCGCGCGGTCGATGCGGCCGGTCTTTACGTTCCCGGCGGGCGCGCGGCCTACCCGTCTTCGCTACTGATGAACGCTATTCCAGCGCGCGTCGCTGGGGTTGAACGCGTGGTCGTTGTAACCCCGACGCCCAAAGGCAATTCGAACCCTTTGGTCCTCGCAGCAGCGCATGTTGCAGGCATTAATGAGATGTGGCGCGTGGGCGGGGCTCAAGCGATCAGCGCGCTGGCTTACGGCACGGATAAAATCAAACCCGTCGACGTGATTACGGGTCCAGGCAACGCCTACGTGGCCGAAGCCAAGCGCCAGCTTTATGGCGGGGTGGGCATCGACATGGTGGCAGGCCCTTCGGAGATTCTGGTCATCGCCGACGCTGAAAACGATCCCGATTGGACCGCTTCGGACCTGATGAGTCAGGCCGAGCATGACCCGACATCGCAGAGCATTCTCATCACCGATGATGAAGGGTTTGCGCGCGAGGTAGCCGACGCCGTCGAACTCCTGCTTGCCGCTTTGGAAACCGGCAAACGCGCGCGCGAAAGCTGGGAAACGCATGGTGCCATCATCGTGGTCAACGATTTGGAGTCTGAGGCTCCTGCGCTGGCAAACCGACTGGCGGCAGAGCACGTCGAACTGGCGGTGAAAGACGACGTGGCTCAGAGACTGCTCAAAGAGATTCGCCACGCCGGATCTGTCTTCCTTGGTCGCATGACGCCTGAGGCTGTGGGTGACTACGTTGCCGGACCCAACCACGTGCTGCCCACGGGACGCCGCGCGCGGTTCTCAAGCGGGCTTTCGGTTCTCGATTTCATGAAGCGAACCAGCTTCATCCAGTTGGACGAAAACGCCCTCGGCGCCATCGGACCAGCGGCGGCGGCCCTTGCCCACGCCGAAGGTCTTCCCGCTCACGCCAAATCGGTCGAGGTGCGCCTCAAATGAACACAGCTCCGCGCTCTCAGGCCCGCTCCACCGCGCGGCTCGCCGCCGTTCAGGCGCTCTATCAGATGCAGATGGAAGGCACCGCACTCAACAAACTGCTCGATGAGTTTCATCAGCACCGGCTTGGCCGGGTGATCGATGATGAAGATCACGGCGAGGCGACTTATGCAGAGGCCGAGGTCGACTTTTTCGATGATCTGGTGCGCGGGGTTGACGCCCGGCGCGACGAGATTGACGAACTGATCCTCGCGAGGCTCGCCGATGGCTGGACGCTTGCGCGGCTCGACAAGACCATGCTGCAAGTCCTTCGGTCGGGCGCCTATGAACTGATCGCCCGCGCGGACGTACCCACAGCCGCCGCGATCAGCGAATATGTCGATGTCGCCAAAGCCTTCTTTGACGACCGCGAAGCCAAGTTCGTGAACGGCATTCTGGACGCCGTGGCCAAGCAAACGCGCGCCTAGTCGCGCTTTAGACGAACGTCTAAGCCGTCAGCGTCAACGCTTTATTTCGCTCCAAGAGCGTTCTAAACCCGGGTTCGGGATATAGGGATGACCGGACGACATGAACGAGCTTGAGTTTCTCGCAGGGCTGCGAGACTTGCCGCTGCACCCGGGGGCGCGCGGCCTCAAAGATGATTGCGCCGTTCTCGAATTCGGCTCGGAAACACTCATCCTGACACATGACATGATGGCCGAAGGGACGCATTTCGAACCGGAAGCAAATATGGCCGATGTCGCCTGGAAGCTGGTGGCGATGAACCTGTCCGACCTTGCCTCCAAAGGCGCAGAGCCCATTGGAGTGCTTGTTGGTGTCTCGCTGGGCCGCGATGACACGGGTTTCCTCAGCGGCCTGCGCGACGCTTTGTCCGTATACAACGTACCGTTGCTTGGTGGGGACACGATTGCAGCGACCGGCGCCAGCACCTTTGGCATTACCGCTGTCGGGCGCGCCACGCATAAACCGGTGCCGTCGCGCAGAGGATCCAAGACGGGCGATGCGATTTATGTAACCGGCATCATTGGCCGGGCAATGCTGGGTTTCGAAGGACACAAACAGCATTTTGAAGCCTTTCATAGGCCCCAGCCCATGTTGTCGGAAGGCTATGCGCTGGCCCCAATGGTCAGCGCGATGATGGACATCTCCGACGGTTTGCTGCTCGATGCTTGGCGCATGGCGCGCGCTAGCGAGGTCTCATACCGTCTCAATCCGGAACTGATCCCAGTCGCTGACAGCGCCCGGATGGACGATTGCCTGCGTTGGGGCGATGACTACGAGCTGCTTTTTACCGCCGATCCGGCGAGGGAGTTGCCCGTGCCCGCGACGCAGATCGGCAAGGTCGAACTGCAGGCAAACGCGTCGCTTTTCCTCGGTGGGACCGCGCTGACCGAGCCCGGATCGCTGGGTTACCGCCACGGCTAAGGCGGCATAACCCGCCAAAAGTGCGTCTCTTCCCCCGAAAAAGGCGCGTTTTGACCCGTTTTGGCTATTGCCACCAAACCGCAACCCCCTAAGCTGCAGGTCAAGCGCCCCGAGGGATAGGGACTGATTGGGAGATCAGGCGCTGAGGACGGGGACGCTTTCACAACAATAAGAATACTTGTGAGAGAGGGGATCAATTCGTGAATCTTATACTGATTTCGATCGGTCTGGGTCTGCTTGCCGTCGTGTATGGCATCGTCACCAGTCGACAAGTTCTGGGCGCCAGCGCCGGGAACGCTAAAATGCAGGAGATTGCTGGCGCCATTCAGGAAGGCGCGCAGGCCTACCTCAACCGCCAATACACCGCGATTGCCATTGTTGGCGTTGTTGCTGCGATCATCGTTGGTGTCGCGCTGGGCGCTATTCCGGCTGTTGGCTTCGTCATCGGCGCGGTCTTGTCGGGCGTGGCGGGCTATATCGGGATGAATATCTCGGTTCGCTCAAACGTGCGCACCGCGCAAGCGGCGAGCGTTGGCCTTCAGGAAGGCCTGACTATCGCATTCCGCGCAGGCGCGATCACCGGGATGCTGGTGGCGGGTCTAGCTTTGCTTGCGATTGCAGTGTTCTTCTACGCACTTGTTGGTCCGATGGGCCTTGCGCCGAACGACAACAAGGTCATCTTCGGCCTCGTCGGCCTCGCCTTTGGTGCATCACTCATCTCGATCTTCGCGCGTTTGGGCGGCGGTATCTTCACCAAGGCCGCTGACGTGGGCGCTGACCTTGTCGGCAAAGTCGAAGCCAGCATCCCTGAAGACGATCCCCGCAACCCCGCCACCATCGCGGATAACGTTGGCGACAATGTCGGCGACTGCGCTGGTATGGCGGCTGATCTGTTCGAAACCTATGTCGTCACCGTTGGTGCGACCATGGTTTTGACAGCGCTGCTTTTTTCAGAAGCGCTGGGCGATCTTCTGCTTCCCATGATGGCGTTGCCGCTGCTGATCGGTGGAGCGTGCATTGTGACCTCGATCATTGGCACGTACTTTGTGCGTCTGGGCAGTGGCACCAATGTCATGGGCGCGATGTACAAGGGCTTCATCGTGACGGCCGTTCTGGCTATTCCGCTGATCTATCTGGTCACCCAATACGCGCTTGGCGATATGAGCGCGGTGCTGGGAGCTGGTCCGAGTGGGATCGAGTTCCACGGTCGTGATCTGTTCTATTGTTCGCTTATCGGCCTTGCGCTTACCGGCGTCATCATCTGGATCACCGAGTATTACACGGGCACGAATTTCCGGCCCGTCCGCTCAATCGCCAAGGCTTCGGAAACGGGCCACGGCACCAACGTGATCCAGGGTCTGGCGATCAGCCTTGAATCGACCGCATTACCGACGCTTGTCATCATCGCCGCGATCATCGGTGCGTATCAGCTCGCGGGTCTGATCGGTCTCGCCTTTGGCGCCACCGCAATGCTGGCCCTGGCCGGTATGGTCGTTGCGCTCGACGCTTATGGTCCGGTGACGGACAACGCTGGCGGTATTGCCGAAATGGCGGGCCTTGATGAAAGCGTGCGTGAGAAAACCGACCTGCTCGACGCGGTTGGCAACACCACCAAAGCGGTGACAAAGGGATATGCCATTGGTTCAGCGGCACTGGCGGCGCTCGTGCTGTTTGCCGCTTACACGGCTGACCTTCGTCGTTACTTCCCGGATTCCAACGTCGATTTCGGCCTTGAGAACCCATATGTGATCGTTGGCCTGCTACTCGGTGCGCTCTTGCCCTATCTTTTCGGAGCCATGGGCATGACCGCTGTTGGCCGCGCCGCGGGCGATGTGGTGAAGGACGTGCGCGAGCAGTTCAAAGAGAAGCCGGGTATCATGGATTACTCCCAGAAGCCCGATTACGCCCGCACGGTGGATCTGGTGACCAAAGCGGCGATCAAGGAAATGATCGTTCCCTCGCTGCTTCCGGTGCTGGCCCCGATTGTGACCTACTTCGTGATCTACCTGATTGCAGGCCAGACCGAGGCTTTCGCCGCCTTGGGGGCGTTGCTTTTGGGCGTGATCGTTGGCGGCTTGTTTGTCGCCATTTCCATGACCGCGGGTGGTGGTGCATGGGATAACGCGAAAAAGTACATCGAAGACGGCAATCACGGCGGCAAAGGCTCTGAAGCCCACAAGGCTGCAGTAACCGGCGATACGGTGGGCGATCCTTACAAGGACACCGCCGGCCCGGCCGTTAACCCGATGATCAAGATCACCAACATCGTCGCGCTGCTTCTTTTGGCGGCGCTGGCCGGAACGCACTAAGAGCAACCGTCCTTCTAGAACGAAAAAATGACCCCGCCGGGCCCTTGGTTCGGCGGGGTTTTTATTAAGACCTGTCTGTTAACCCTCTTCACAAGAAACGCCGTAGTGGCGCGTGAAGTAAGGGGTAGCAAGCTAGGTGAACGCTCCGTTCAAACCAGACAGTGTCAAAGACGCGTTTGACGCGCTGGCCGAAGCGGATCAGCCAGACCGCGCCTATCTGCGCCGTCAATGGTTCGAGAGCGGGCCAGAACCGGCCACCAAGTTCGCAGTCGCTCGCCGGGTTTCGGGCAAACCACTGGCCGGCTTTGCTTTGCGCCCAAAGCCAATCGGGCCTGCCTCCCTTGGCCTCAAGGTGAACGAAATTGCTGGCCCCTACTGGCCGATGCGCGGTGTCCCTGTCGACGCGCACACTTCGCCCAGCGAACTCGCCAACGCGATCAAGGATAAGGCGCTTACCAAGGCGCTTGGCCCCGCTTTCCGTCTGGGTCCTGTTGTCCGTGGCCACGCTTCAATCCGGCTGCTTAGCGAGGCGATGACCCTTGCCGGATGGACCGTGCTCACCAAGAATGCTGGCCAGCACTTTGCCGTCGATCTTGCGACCAAGATCGCGAGTGGCTCTTGGCCCTCCACCCGTGGACAGCGCAAGCGGCGCTGGCATGTGCGCAATATGGAGAAAATCGCACCGGTGCGAACCGAGTACTTCACGGGAGCCGACTGGACGCCTGAGACGCGCGACGCAATGGCGCAGATCGAAGCCAACAGCTGGCTCGGCACACTCGAAGATGGCGGCGATACCAAGTTCCGCGACCCGGCTCTTCGCTCCACGTGGGAAGACGCGGCCAAAGACCCAGCGCTCGCCGCCATGATCAGTGGCAGTGTCTTTTGGATCGGCGAGGATCCGGTCGCCTTTACCTTTGGGCTCGATTGCGGCCCTGCGCGCCTGCTGATTGCCAACAATTTCGATATGGCCTTCAAGAAGGATTCGCCCGGCAAAGTCCTGATCTACGACGACTTCCTGAAAGCGGCAGAGCGCGGAATTGAAAGAATGGATCTTGGTCTGGGCGATGCGGGCTACAAGAGCGATATGGGCGCTGAGGAAGTCGGCGCGTTCGTCGACCTCATGTTCGTGCAGAGCCCTCTGTTTGCCCGCGCGCTTAGTGCGCTGTGGGAGCGCTAAGCGCGTCTTGACGTAGGGCCTCAGCGCTCGCAAAAAGCGCTCGCATGAGCGACACCCCCACCAAAGAAGAACTGGTCGACGGCCTCGTCAAATTGCTGACCGTCGAAAAACGCGCATCTGACATCTACCGGGGCCGACCACAAAAGGGCGGCATGGGCCGTGTCTTCGGAGGGCAGGTGCTCGCCCAAGCGCTGCAAGCGGCGCAGGCCAGCATCCCCGAGGGCAAGGAAGCCCACTCCCTCCACGCCTATTTCCTGCGGGGCGGCGTGGAAGGACCACCGATCGAATACCGTATAGAGCGCGATTTTGACGGGCGAAGCTTCGCCAACCGCCGTGTCGTCGCTGCGCAAGAGGCCGAGGATGGCAGCGTCCAGCCCATCCTGAACCTTACCGCCAGCTTCCAAGTGCCCGAAGAAGGCCTGCAGCACCTTGATGCGCCCATGCCCGATGTGGCGGGGCCCGATGATCTCAAGTCCGATATGCAGATGCGCCGCCAGATGGTGGGCAAAATGGGCGACAAGATCAACGACACTCAGCGCGCCCTGATGCTGCGCCCACGCCCGATTGAAATGCGCACCGTAGACCGTCTTCACTGGATGAATTCCGAACCCAAGCCGCCGCACGCGCACAGCTGGTTTCGCACCTGCGCGCCGATCACCGGCGAGGCGGACACGCCTGCCTTGCACCGCGCGCTGATCACTTACGCCAGCGACTACACGCTGCTGGGCACCAGCGCCCTGCCGCATGGTCTTTCGTGGATGCGCGGCGAGCTGGTGGGCGCGAGCCTTGACCACGCCCTTTGGTTCCACGCCCCGGTTCGCGCAGACGAATGGCTGCTTTACGTGACCGACAGCCCGTGGACCGGCGGCGGGCGCGGTTACAATCGTGGGCGTATCTTCAACGCGGACGGCCTTCTGGTCGCCAGCGTCGCGCAAGAAGGCATGATGCGAAAGCGCAAACGCAAAGAATAAGGGCGCGCGTTTGGTCTGCAAGACAAGGTTGTTTGAAGGGTTCATTACGTCACGCCCAGGCGGCAAAGAACTGGCTACCGGCCAAATCTTTGCCGCTCCCTATGAGACGAGCAGCTTTGGCGGAATGAATGCGTCTTACAATACAAATTAAGAAGCGATGGCGCAAAGCTTACTAATCTGCACGACACGGCGCGGCGGTATTCTGGCACTTGTCGAGGAGACGACAACGGGCGCTTTGATAAGCAAGGCCGATCCTATTGCTCTGGATGACGCTTTACTACAACTGATCGACAAGGTACCAGACTAGCAGCATAACTTAATCGGCTCGCAGGCGCGTCGAAGACCGCCACGCAATCGAAATCGTAACAAATCAACCTTATGAAATATTATCGCCTGGCAATCGACCAATAACGCACAAGAATACGCAAAGAAAAAATTCGATTTCCTGCAGTCTTATCCTACGTAAGTTCGAGGAGTTGACGCGCAAGTGGCTGTGACCAAACAGGCGGAGACGAACGAGCTCACGGCCCCGTCAGTGACGGTTGTCGTTACACCGCGAGAGCGCTTTGGTGTAGCCGTCGAATCGCTGCAAAGCGTTGTGGACCATACGCAAGAGCACCATCGCCACATCTATATCGACGCTGGCAGCCCCAAGCCCATCGCTGAAAAACAACGCACAATCTGCATAGCAAATGGCTTTCGTTATGTGAGCCTCGAAAATTTTATGACCCCAACCGCGGCCAGCTATATGGGTCAACGGCTGGTAGACACCCCCTTTACGGTGTTCTTGGATAACGACGTCGTTGTATCGGATGGCTGGCTTGGGGCTCTGGTGACTTGCGCAGAAGAGACGGGCGCGGACGTGGTCGCTCCGCTAACCTGTCAACGACTTCCCCTGCATCATGAGATCCATCAGGCTGGCGGCGAATTCGCTGCTGATCGACAAGAGTTCTTTGAAATCAGCCCAGATCGTCGTCGGATCACTGATGTACATGTGCTTCAAGGGCAAAAGGTCGATGACGTTGATCTTGAGCGAGGGGAGACGCAATGCTGCGAGTTTCACTGCGCCTTGGTGCGCGGTGATGCGTTTGTTCGGTTTGGTCAGCTTGACGAGAACTTGCTCGCTACAAAGGAGCACATCGATTTCTGCATGACCGTGTGGGCTGGCGGCGGACGCGTCATGTTTGAGCCTTCATCCGTCGTAACCTATCTTTTCCCGAGCAGGGAAAGACCGCTAAATCGGGAGGACTGGCCGTTCTTCATGCTGAGATGGTCGCCCGCTTGGCAGCGTGCGAGCTTGGCGCATTTTCAGCAGAAATGGTCGCTTTATGAAGACCCCTATTTCGCGAAACGCGAGGGAATGCTTGAATGGCGCCTTTCGGAAGGTATCGCGAAGCCGCTCGTCAAAAAGCTCCCGTTTCTCTCGCGTAGCTACCGGCTCAAGACTGCAGCGGTGCGCCTCCTTACATATGTTTTGCATCGTTGGAGCGACAACCTTGTTGCTCGCCACAACCCTGGACTTGTGATGCGGCAGGCGATAGATGGCTTGCCCGGATGATAGATCAAACCGATCGATTCTTGTCTCGTGCGTTCTGGGCTATCGACACGCTGGGATTTATGCTGTCGCCTGCAGCGCTGTGAGCACACCCGATCTGCACCCGAAGGGCTCTAACGGCCTGTTCTGACTTCTGGCGAGAATCGGCCATATTACAAACAGCTGAGGTTGGAGCGTGAGCCTATAGCCTTTTCGTTTGAGATTGCTCAGGACTCATGCGCGATCCCCGCATCTCCTTCGCACCCTTTCAGAAGGGCGCTTCTTCGGTTCCGGGAAAGCTCTTTTAGCGCACCGCGTTAGCCTTTTCGTGCTCGATCAATTCCGATGTCGCGGCACTGCCTGGCGCTCAGTGCACCGACCATCGCTTCAGGAAGGCGAGGGCCATGGAATTGCGCCCAATAAAGCATGGGCTGCGCGTTGGTAAGAAAGCCAACTCTGTTTAGCGTCGACGTGCTCCTTGGGCGATTGAAAGACGCTTTCCATCCCAGTTTACATCATTGGGAGCCAACGCAGATCGCGTCCGCTTTTGGCAGTTAGTGTCCTCGCCTTTCATGGCTAAGATTGGGGTCGTTAGGAGCTTGCTCTCAATGCGATAGCAAGATCGGCATTTGCGGATCGGTCAGCGACCTTCGCGTCACGCCGCCGAGCAGCATTTCTGACAGCCGCGAGTGGCCATAAGCGCCCATCACCATCATTCCGCATTCGCGCAATTGCGCTGCCGAAAAGAGGGTGTCGGCCACCTTGGCGACGCCCTTTGGTATCTCGACCAGTTCGGCCTCGATGCCGTGGCGGCTGAGATAGCGCGCGCCTTCGACCGGGGGAAAGTCAAAGCGCGCCTTGTCGTCCGCTTCCTGAACGGTGGCTAGAAAGACCTCATCCGACTTGGCCAACAAAGGCAACGCTTCGCGCAGCGCAACGCACGCTTCGGCCGAACCGTTCCAAGCGACCAGCGCGGGCGCGGTGACGTCAAAGCCCTTGGTAGAGCCGGGGATGACCATCACCGGGATCGGCGCGCGCAAGGCCAGCGATCCGGCCATACTGGAAGGCGCGCGGGTGCCATCCTGGCCTACATCGTGCGGCCCTACCAGAATGATATCGTGGAGCGCGGATTGCTCGAGCAGTTTCAATTCCGCCTGGCCGCTGCAAGTGATCCATTCCCATGAGACGTCTTCGGGGGCGAGCCGTCGTTCAATATCAGCGCGCAGTTCTTCAGCGGCTTCCTTGATGCGCGGGATCGCGGCGGCCATCGCCGAACCATAGAAATCGCCCGGCGCGAACACCTCGTAATTGATCGGTCGCAAGCACGTGATGTGGCCATCAAACGCGCGCGCCATATCAAGCGCGACTTGCAAGCGCGCCTCCAAACAGGTGTCCCCGCTGATGTGCAGAAGAATCGTTTTCATAGCCCCAGCCTCCCTAGCCTTGCGCCTCTGGTTGATGATCCCCAGTCTGCGCGGTGTCGCGCCATTCGTCTTTGATCGTTGTCAAATTTGAAGGGGGATATGTCGCGAGGGTTTTCCTGCGCGCCCTATCGCGATAGTCTGACATCCGGAAAGGGAGCCCCAGATGCAGATCACACGTCAGCCGCCGGTCAAGACCAGCCTGAAGCCCAGCAACCACCCCTACTTGTCGGGCGCGTGGACGCCGCAGTATGAAGAAGTGGACGTGGACGAGTTGGAGGTGATCGAAGGCGAGATTCCGGTCGATATGGACGGCGTTTATTTGCGCAACACGGAAAACCCGGTGCACCAACCGCTGGGCCGGCATCACCCTTTTGATGGCGATGCGATGATCCACCAGGTCAGCATCTCGGGCGGCACGGCCAGCTATCGCAACCGCTTTGTGCGCACGCAGTGTTTTGAGGCCGAACAGATCGCAGGAGAAGGCTTGTGGGGCGGCCTGCTGGACCCGGTCGGCACCTCCAAGCGACCCGGTTTTGGCGCGCATGGCTCTTTGAAGGACACAGGTTCCACCGACATTATCGTTCACGCCGGGGTCGCCTACGCGACGTTGTACCAGTGCGGTGAGGCGTGGATGGTCGATCCGATTACGCTCGAGACGCTGGGCAAAGCGCCGTGGGGGCCGCTCGATGGCGTGTCAGCGCACCCGAAGGTGGATGAAGAAACCGGTGAGTGCATGTTCTTCAACTATTCCAAGCACGCGCCTTACATGCATTACGGGGTGGTGGATCGCTCCGGCGCGCTGGCGCATTACGTGCCTATCCCGCTTCCCGGCCCGCGCCTGCCGCATGATATGGCGATCACCAAGAACTGGTCGATCCTCAACGACATGCCGCTGTACTGGGATGCCAAACTACTGGAGCGTGACATCCACGCCGCGCGCATTCACGAAGGCGTGCCCACGCGATTTGCCCTGATCCCGCGACACGGCCAACCCGAGGATATCCGCTGGTTCGAGGCCTCGCCCACTTATGTCCTCCACTGGACCAACGCCTATGAAGACGGCGATGAGGTCGTGCTGGAGGGCTATTACCAGGACAAGCCCATGCCCGACCCGATTGAGGAAGCGGGCGAGTACAGCCACATGATGGCCTATGTTGACGAGCATTCCTTCCAATGCCGCTTCCACCGTTGGCGCTTCAACCTCAAGACCGGCGAGACCCGCGAAGAGCGCCTTTCCGACCGCATTGTCGAATTCGGCATGATCAATCCAAACCAGCTGATGAAGCCCAACCGCTACACCTGGCACACGACGACCAAGCCGGGCTGGTTCCTGTTCAACGGCTATGTCCGCTACGACAGTGAAACAGGCGAGGAACAGGTGTACACCCTGCCCGAAGGCGTGTTCGCCAGCGAGAGCCCGATGGTGCCGAGGAAGACGCCAGCGTCCTCAAGCAGCGACGCGGAAGGACAGAAAAGACGCGAAGCGGTAGCGCGCG
>ERZ1740070.1867-NODE-1867-length-12672-cov-16.733930_pt1 | contig 12672 bp, 10 predicted proteins | sample MGYA00581734_ERZ1740070 | MGnify/ENA primary metagenome ERZ1740070 (study PRJEB43018, sample SAMN04849744) | marine metagenome | isolation source: floating plastic debris | place: Pacific Ocean | collected 2008-09-01 | study: EMG produced TPA metagenomics...
AGTAGACGTCGTCGCCACCCTCAAGCAGGTCATCTGCGTCAAAGGATAAGGTCATCTGCGTCAAAGGATAAGGTCATTAAATTTGTTCTAGATCGCTGGGGCGCTGCTGCTGCCTGAGCCCAAAGTTTAATTCATTACTAGAGTAGGAAGAGCCAAAGGTTTCAGCAAGACTTACCACCTGACGCAGGGCAGAACGAAAGTTGTTTGCCTCTAACGTACCTAACGGATGTACATAGACAGCAACGACGGCACCCTCGGTGACTGCATAGCGAGCATCTAACGCCGTATGAAAATTAGCCGCCAGCATAGCCTGCACCTGCTGGGCTGTCAGTTCTTCCACCGGTATTACCGGACTAAACACACGCATGCGGTCATTGCGACCATCTGCCAGCACAACCACCGCCCGCTCATTGACACTAAATCGCCATTGACCATTCTCACCTTCAACGTTACTGACTTCCGACTGCAAAATTTGCTCGAGTCGCTCTACGGTCATCGGCTGTACCTGATCTGCCTGTACCTGCGCTGTCGTTTGGGCACAGGCCGTGGTCGTAACCAGTGGAATAGATGCAGCCAGCAGGCCAGCAGTTACAAAAGCTGTTGCACGGGGGAGTAAAGTCATCGGCTAAGGACATGAGGATTGAATATAGATTAGATATCTAACCTGAGCCAGACCTGAGAAGCCCTTAAGAGTTTTGAAACCGTTAGCCAACCAAGCTAAGACAAGATATCGCGTTTAGTATCTCCAAAATGACCCAGTTCGTTTTACGATTCCCCATGGTTAACCACGTCTGCGACTCCCATGAGTGATCCACAAATCAGCCTTATTAGCCTATTGCTCATAGTCCTATTAGGTGGCGGTCTGACCACATACCTAGTAAGGGCAGCCAAAGGGGACAACGACACACCCATCATTACCCCAGAAAATTGGCCAATGACGACTGGGGGAGCTCCGATCGAGCCTGTCATTGAAGCCCGCATTAGCGAATTAATGGCCGCCATGACCGTCGAGGAAATGGTCGGACAAACCATTCAGGCAGATATTAATGCGGTTACTCCAGAGGATGTCCGCCGCTATCGGCTTGGCTCCATTCTCAATGGTGGTAACTCAGCCCCCGGGGAGGATGCCCGCGCTCCGGCAGAACGGTGGTTAGCCCTAGCTGATGAATTTTATACCGCCTCCATGGACGCCGGTCATCCAGCAATTCCCATCCTGTGGGGTACCGATGCTGTCCATGGCCATAACAATATTGTTGGCGCAACTCTCTTTCCCCATAATATTGGTCTAGGAGCAACTCGCAATCTGGAGCTGGTGCAACACATTGGGGCGATAACGGCGAGGGAAATGATTGTTACCGGTATAGATTGGACATTTGCCCCTACCCTAGCAGTAGTGCGTAACAACTGCTGGGGTCGCACCTATGAGAGTTATTCTGAAGATCCGGCCATTGTTGCCCAGTATGCGCAGGCAATGGTAAAGGGTCTGCAAGGAGAGCTGGGCACCGATAGTTTTCTTAGTAACCAACAGGTACTGGCCACCGCCAAACACTTCATCGGCGACGGCGGTACCCAAAGCGGCAAAGATCAGGGCAACAATATTGATAGCGAAGCTGACCTGCGAGACTACCACGGCGCAGGCTACCCAACAGCCATCGACGCAGGTGTACAGACAGTAATGGCCTCATTTTCGGCCTGGCACGGTCAGCGTATGCATGGATGTAAACCCTTGCTGACCGATGTGCTTAAGGAACGTATGGGGTTCAATGGGTTTGTGGTAGGTGACTGGAATGGCCACGCCCAGGTACCAGGCTGTTCGACCAAAAGCTGTCCGGCAGCGTTTAATGCGGGTATTGATATGTTCATGGCCCCAGATGACTGGCGTCAGCTTTATAAAAATACCGTAGCCCAGGTAATGTCTGGCACCATTCCCCACAGTCGCTTAGAAGATGCCGTGCGTCGCATTTTGCGCGTCAAGCTGCGTTTGGGTTTGTTTGAGAAACCCAAACCCTCAGAGCGACCGTTAGCCGGTAACTACGCACTGTTGGGGCATCCCAACCACCAAACAATAGCTCAACAGGCCGTGCGAGAGTCCTTGGTGCTGCTTAAAAATAATGGAAATCTGCTACCACTGCAAACCGACCAAACAATCTTGGTTACGGGTAGTGGGGCCGATAATATCAGTCAACAAACCGGCGGCTGGACCCTCTCTTGGCAAGGTACTGGCAACACAAATGAGAATTTTCCTAACGGCACATCTATTTGGCAGGGTCTGCGCAGCGCTATTGAATTTGGTGGAGGAACCGCCATCTTAAGTATGGACGGCAGCTATCGGCATCCCCCTGATGCCGCCATCGTTATTTTTGGAGAAACTCCCTATGCTGAATTCAAAGGGGATGTAGACAACCTCAATTTTGCATCAAACGAGGAATTGCTGTTACTCCAGTCGTTTCAGTCGGCCGGAATTCCAACGGTGGCTATTTTCTTATCGGGCAGACCGCTGTGGGTAACACCTGAGATTAATGCAGCTACTGCATTTGTAGCTGCGTGGCTACCGGGAACTGCCGGAGCAGGCATCGCAGACGTACTAATGCGTAAACCCAACGGTGCAATTAACTTTGACTTTAAAGGCAAACTCTCATTCTCTTGGCCTCGCACAGCGACTCAAACAGCAAATGAAAACAATGACGAGCCGCTGTTTTCATTTGGTTACGGCTTAACCTACACCGATGACGGTAATCTACCCCAATTCCCGGAAATCTCTGGATTAGATGGTAGCGAGGAAAGTACGGGCAATGCATTTTTTGCGTTGGGTAAACCGATGGCACCCTGGAGTCTACAGGCTACGGTGGGAGAGACTTCAAGGACTGTAATGGATGCTCGAGTCCAGTTGCAAAATGCCCTGACTATTCGTGCCATTGACCGAGCCGCTCAGGAAGATGCACAACAGTTTATTTGGAGCGGGGAAAAGAGGGGTGCGATCGCTATTACAGGTCCGGCCACAGACTACACCGCCGCATCGCACTACGACGATATGACCCTGGTCATCCAATATCGAGTAGAGGCTTTACCAAAAAGTTCAGTCACTCTATTTGCCGAGTGTGGTGCAAACTGTCGAGCCAACTTGGAGTTGACCCAACTGTTTGCAAATGCGCCCCTAGGAGAATGGACCCAGGCAGAAATTACCCTTAGCAGCCTGGTAGACGCTGGAGCAGATATGTCTAAGTTGACAGCTTTGGGCATCGAGACAACCGGTCCGTTTTCCCTGAGTCTGTCTGATATACGGCTGGTATCTAAAGAAAAGTAATAGCCCCACTGATAAAACGGGACCAGTATCAGCAGAATACGTTGAAGCTGTTTCGATTTTTGTAACTCACGGGACATCACAGATTTATATCAGCCATACTGGCTGCCATAGTTGCCTGTATGGAAAGCAGCCTATGGATATCTCTAAAATTCGACCGCGCTTCTGCCTATTCAAAGATGCCCGCGATTATCAAATTCTTTGCCTCACACTATTTCTCGGTTTAGGAGTCGCCATGCGCGACTGGTCACTACAGCCAGCCATCGTCGCGACGGCAATCTTTACAGCTTTAGTTAGCCAAGGGTTGATTTCCTGTTGGCTAACTCCAAAGGAGACGCTTCGCGATCGACTTCGCTTAGCCAACGGACAGGCTCTGCGTTGGCTGAGCGGAGTCGAAGTCAACTGGCGTAGCCCACTCATCACCGCATTGGGTCTAAGCCTCCTCCTCCGCACCGACCACATTGCTACCATGGCCCTTGCTGCTGGTATTGCGATCGCAAGCAAATTCCTCTTCAAAACCAACGACAAACATTTCTTTAACCCCGCCAATCTCGGCATCATCGCCGCCCTCACCCTCACCAACGATGCCTGGGTCTCCCCCGGCCAATGGGGCGACGAGATTTGGTACGCCTTCATTTTCATCGGTGCGGGCGGCATGGTCCTCAAGCGAGTGGGGCGTTGGGACACCACCGGCATGTTTTTAGCCAGCTATGCTCTGCTAGAGGCATTACGCAACTTCTATCTTGGTTGGACCTGGGATGTATGGGCACACCGTATGAGCAGTGGTTCGCTACTGTTGTTTGCGTTATTTATGGTGACTGACCCGAGGTCTATTCCCAATGCACGACCGGCAAGACTGATTTGGGCCTTGGCAATTGCTGTACTGACGTTTGTATTACGCAATCAGTTTTATCTATCGACGGCAGTGTTCTGGGCGTTGTTTGCCTTGGCTCCATTAACAGTTTTGCTAGACAAACTGTGGGAGTCTCCGAGATTTGAATGGAAGCACTTTAGAAAAGTAGCGTTATCGTCTGCAAGATAGACAAAAATATCCCAAAAGAATTCCATTAACATCTACCACGTTAACCAACATCCCCCTCTCGGGAGGGGTGCCGAAGGCGGCGTGGGGTAACCCATGACGCCTTCGGCCAAAATACTTTTGTACACGCTCTCGAAGAACCCACCCCGTGCCCCCTCCTGGGAGGGGATGAGATATCGGCTTCGGCACGAGTACTGCATTAATCTCTCTTAATTCTCTGTTTTTCCGTTAGGAACTCCTGTATGACTAATCTGTTGCGTATGGGATTGGTGGCCATGATCGCCATGACCACGCTGTTTATAAATCCCCAACCCGCCCACGCTTTCTGCGGCTTCTACGTTGCTAAGGCCGACACAGAGCTATATAACAAAGCGTCCCAGGTGGCCATTGCCCGAGACGGTAACCACACCGTTCTCACCATGGGCAACGACTATCAAGGTGACGTCAGCGACTTTGCCCTCGTGGTGCCTGTTCCCACCATCATCGGCGAAGACCAGGTAGACGTTGCCGAAAAAGTTGTTCTGGACCGCCTCGATGCCTTTAGTGCACCGCGTCTGGTGGAATATTTTGACAGTGACCCCTGCGAGGTCATGTATCGGTTTGCAGAAGACGGTCTTGCCCAAACCGCCAGAATGCGTCTGCCTGCCTCTCCCTCTCCTGCACCAGAATCGTCAGAAGCTTTGGGCGTGACCATTGAGGAACAATTCTCGGTAGGCGAGTATGACATTCTCATTCTCAGTGCTCGTGAATCTGATGGGTTAGAAACCTGGCTGCTACAAAACCAGTATCAGCTGCCGGACGGGGCCAGCCAGGTGTTGGCTCCCTACATTCGGCAGGGGATGAAATTCTTTGTAGCCAAGGTCAATCTGAATGAATTTGATAGCAGTGGATATCAATCTTTGAGACCACTACAGATTAGCTACGACTCACCCAAATTTATGTTGCCAATTCGTCTTGGGATGCTCAACGCTGATGGCGATCAGGACCTAATTGTTTATTTACTGTCGCCGGAGGGTCGTATTGAGCTAACCAACTATCGCACGGTGAATATTCCCACCGACATCGACTTACCCCTGTTTGTCCAGGATGACTTTGGTGAGGTCTATCCGGATATGTTCCAACGACGCTATGAGCAAGAGAATAAAAATGTGGCGTTTTTAGAATATGCCTGGGATATGCGTAGCTGCGATCCATGCTCGGCCCCAGTCTTAAGTCCAGCTGAGCTAGAGGCCGCCGGAGTCGACTGGCTCAGTCAAACATTGCAACAGCGGCGACCTGCCCCTGGCAACGTCATCGCGCCACCTCGACCCGCACCCATATTTATCTCCCGACTCCACGTGCGCTACAGCCGCGACAAGTTTCCTGAAGATTTGATGTTTCAGACCACGTCTAACCGGAAATTTTTTCAGGGTCGCTACGTCACGCGTCACGCATTTACCGGCAGCCTAGACTGCCCCGCTCGTCTGCGCGAAGACTATCCTGATGCCGACGCCCGTCGTCAGTTAGAGGAATGGACCGGACAGGACTATGACGAGATTGCAAGCAATGCCCAAGATCGAGGTCGGGAGTATCTACGCAACTTAATGGCTCGTTTTGAACGGGAGTCTCAAAATCTGGCTCGGCTGACGGGAGGTGATATTCAAACTATCCGCCAGCGGATCAGCGACGAGGTGCCCCAACCGACACCGTCCCCCTGGCTAATTCGGTATCCCAAAAGCTAGGGGGCTAGGTACAACTCACCAGACAATCGTGAATTGTCCAGTGAATTGTCGCCAGCCAAGCCGCTAGAATAGCTAGAAATTGCGTCTAGCTATTCTATGCCCTTTCGTATGTTCAAACGATTTGGTCGCTTGCCTTACTGGCTAATGAGCTTGGTAATGATGGTTGCGATCGCAAGCTGCTCCCTAAACAACTTCAAAGCTAGCGATGTCGAACTGTCGCGGTTGGTCTATAGCATCCTCAGCGATCCCAAAACCTTTAACTATGCCCTTAATAGCGAACGGCCCAATATCTTTGGCCTCACCTATAAAGGACTCATTTCTGAAAACTACGAAACCGGCGAAATTGAACCCGAGCTAGCTGAATCTTGGCAATTTTCCGACAATGGCCTTGCCCTCACCTATACCCTGCGCGAAGACCTCAAATGGTCCGACGGTGAGCCCCTAACCGCAGACGATGTGGTCTTCACCTATAACGACATCTTTCTAAACGACACCATCCCGACCCAAATTCGCGACATCCTGCGGGTAGGAGAAGACGGCACACTCCCCACCATCACCAAACTCAACCAGCGCCAGGTCAAGTTTGAAGTCCCCGAACCCTATGCCCCCTTCCTGCGCAATACCGGCGTCAGCATTCTGCCAAAGCACGCCCTTGAAACGGCCATTACTGAGACAGATTCTGACGGTAATCCCCTATTTTTATCCACCTGGGGGACCAGCACTCCACCCGCAGAAATTATTGTCAATGGCCCCTTCAAACTCAAGGCCTTTACCCCCGGCGAACGGGTGATCTTTGAGCGCAATCCATACTATTGGCGAACGGACGATGCTGGCCAGGACCAGCCCTACCTGGAAGAAGTTATTTGGCAGGTAGTAGAGTCGCAGGATAGCGAATTTGTCCAGTTTCGTTCGGGCGGTCTAGACCTAACCGGCGTAAAACCCGATAACTTTTCCCTACTCAAGCGGGAAGAAGAACGGGGCAACTTTACCGTTTACAACGGTGGTCCCTCCCCCGGCAGTCTGTTTATCTCCTTTAATCTCAACAAGGGCTCCCGCGATGGTGAGCCCCTGGTTGATCCAATTAAATCTCGCTGGTTTAATACCTTAGAATTTCGTCAGGCCGTGGCCTACGCCATCGACCGACCGACGATGCTAAACAATATCTACCAGGGGCTAGGGGTTTTGCAAGACTCATCTATTTTTCCCCTCAGCCCCTATTCTGCCAGCCCCGAAGAAGACGGCATTCGCGCCTATAACTACAACCTGGATACCGCCAAAGAGCTACTGCTGTCGGCTGGCTTTCAGTATGACGACAGCAATCAACTGCTCGATAGTGACGGTAACCGGGTGCGCTTTACCCTGGTTACTAATGCCGGCAATAAAGTCCGTGAAGCCATCGGAGCCCAAATCAAACAGGACCTGACCAAGATTGGCATCACCGTAGACTTTACCCCCATCAGCTGGGGCTCCCTGGTGGAAAAACTGGGGGACAGCCTTGACTGGGAATGCCACATGATTAGCTTAGGCGGCGGGTTAGAACCCAACGGCGGCTCCAACGTATGGAATCCGGACGGTGGCCTCCATGCATTCAACCAAAAGCCCCTACCGGGTCAAGACCCCATCGACGGTCGAGTGGTGGCCGACTGGGAGGCAGAAATCGGTCGGCTCTATATCAAAGGAGCCCAAGAACTAGACGAAGCCAAACGTCGCGAAATTTATGTGGAGGCCCAACGCATTGTCCAAGAGCAGGTGCCCTTTATCTATTTGATCAATCAGTATTCCATGTCCGCCATTCGAAACAAGGTTCAAAATGTCAAATACTCCCCCCTGGGAGCCTTATGGAATATTTACGAAATTAACCTAGCCGAGGAGTAGTTTGTTAGTGGTTTGTTAACAAATAGACTACTTTGATACGGAATTGCAATGGAGCCTTAAGGGAATTGGAGGTTCTAAGTAAAGCAGTTAAAACAATGGTCATAATCTGCGTACATCAGCTCCTTACCCCATTGATCGGCTTATTATTTCTAATCATTTTTAGCCTAGCGACTGTACGGCAGCGCCTTCTGGGCAGATCCCGGTGTTGTCCCCATCAACTAACCGTTCCGTCACCGCTTTTATAACTCTACCTATGGACGATATCGCGCAAGCCTATAACGTACTGGAGTTAGAGCCTGGTGCTTCACTCTCAGACGTAAATCAGGCTTACAAAGATCTGGTATTTATCTGGCATCCTGATCGGATTCCTGCCGATAACGCACGGCTACGCGATAAAGCCCAAGACAAGCTCAAACGTCTTAACGATGCCCGCAGTCGTCTCAAGCAATATCTGCGCGACGGCAAAACAGCCTCTAAGGCAAGCAGCAAAACCAGTAACTACAACCCCGAACGCTACGGCAGCAGCCGATATAGGTCCTACAGCGAAAATCGTTACACCCGTTCCTACGGGACCGCCAGTAGCGCTACAAACGGAGCCGGCACAGCCACCCAAAATGGCAATAGAGCCACGTCCCCCTATCGAGGGTCGTCTAACGGCAGGTACGGCAGCCAAGGCTACGGCAACCAAAGCAGTAGCTCGACCAACGGCTCGGCCTCGACCAACGGCTCGGCCTCATCCAACAGATCTACCAGCCAAAATAGCTCGGCCTCATCCACTAATGGCGCTGCCGCGACTAACGGCAGCGCCAGAAATGGAACGACCAATGGAGCGGCTAAGGGCAATGGCTCTGCCACAACTAACGGCAATGGCCCCTCTAATGGAATGGCGGCCAAGCCTAGCACAAGTGCGGCTAAGACCAATACAAGCAGTGGCCGCAGCGCCGCCCCATCGTCTAACAGCAGCTCGGCCTATAGCGCGTATAACTCCATCCCTCGCCCCGTTAGTGACGGCTATGCCGACTACATTTACCAGGTTCCCCAGGCGGCCCCCTACAATCCTCCTCAGAAGTCCCCATCTCGCAGAAACCCTGATCTAGAAGGATCTGACTTTAAGGGAGCCAATCTTAAGGAAAAGGATTTCTCAGGGCGGAACCTGAGCAAATCAAACCTAGAGGGGGCAGACCTCAGCGATACGTTTTTGCATAAGGTAAACCTGAATCAAGCCAATTTACATAAGGCTAAGCTCTTTAGGGCCAACCTATTGCAGGCTAATTTGAGCCATGCCAACCTGCGGGAAGCAAACCTAATTGGCGCAGACCTCAGCGGCGCAGACCTCAGCGGCGCAGACCTCAGCGGTGCCATCGTCGGCTATGGCAATAAAATCATGGTCAAACTCACGGCAGCCAGGCTAACGGGCACCATTATGCCCAATGGCAACATCCATGAGTAATCTTTGATTTATTACCAATCATTGGTTTCGGTCCAGCGTGCCTCAACAAACTCACGCACGGCATTCAGGTTAGTATCCGTACGATGCCCCTGTAGTTGATTGAGCAGCAGCTTTTTTTGCACATGGGTCTCGTTGCCTGGATCAATGGCTATCAGCGAGTCAATAACCTCCATTGCATTTCGCTCAGCCCCAAGCGCCATCAGTACATCACTGAGCAACACCAGGGATGGAACATGACGAGAATTTTGCTGTCTAGCTTTTTGTAGCAATCTTGCAACTGAACGGAGCATGTCTTCACTGTCGTAAATGCTAAGGCTCACAATTTTTGTCCATCGCGAACGAGCTTCCAGATAAAGGTGATCTGCAGAGCGATTGCCTCGATCAAATAACATCATCATATTGAATCAAATTCCATAATCCTTCACACGGCAGACAGATTGAGACATAGGCCATACCAGGCTGGATTCCAACAAAAAAACAAACCCATGGGAACCACCTGAACAGCACAATCGCTGTAGCAGCCGCGTCAAACCACCTGTCTTATTAACCTTGACTGTCCTTAATTAAGTACAGTTTCTTTAGAGGAAAATCCTTTACCGTTCCTATAAATACGCTGAACATTGCTAGAAAGTCATGAAGCTATGGGTTGCTGGACTATCTTCAAAAATCAGTCAGTGTTAACGTTCTAAATTGATATCTTCTAAGTTGGTGGCTTCCCATTTCAAAACCGAAGCACTCACTCCTTGCTCCTGTTTCCGCTTAGAATCTGTCTCATACCAAGCAATGATCTGTGCTGTGGTGAGCTCATCTACAGAGGTGTTCAAATCCTTAGCAATAAACGCCAGCAGCTTTGCCGTCGAGAGGGTTAACCGGGTCAAGAACTTCTCTGGTGTCGTCAACAGCGCTTTGTCTACCTCAGCAGATTCTTCTGGGGTCAGAAATTGAAGGGTTTGGTCAAACATGCCGTTGCTGAGTTGGAGGATGAATCGATCTGGGCGATCTGCAATGTATCAATGCTTGGCGGATAAAATCCTACCGGGGAGCAGCAGCGCCGCAGACATAAATATGCCAGGACCATAGCTGCTGAAGGGTGGTCAGTAACCGCCTTAACGACGGCAAAAACTGGTTATGGGGGTTATTTCTTTGCAATTTTATACCCACATAGGTGCTCACCCCGCACCAGCCAATGGGTGCGTTCCACCTGGCAGTCGGGTAGGGCCACGGCAAACATAGCCAACTCATGACCACAGACGGCCGGGTAAGATTCTGCCACCTGGGAAATGGCACAGTTGTATTCGGTAATGATGTAAGTGTCTTCGTCCTCACCGTGGTGAAATTCAGCCATATACCCTTCGGCTTGGCGCAGATTGACTAGCTGCTGCACCCGCTCAGGTAGGGGGCCACTGCCCAGGGTTTCACAATAGTGTTGGGCCTTGCGATGCCACTGCTGCCGCAATATAACCCCCACCTGCTCAGGGCCAACGGTCTCGGTTAGGGTGTCGAGCAGTGAAACAGCAAACTGATCGTATTGGGAGGGAAACTGAGCCCGCCCCTTGGAACTGAGCTGATAAATATAGTTGGGACGCCCCATGCCCGACTGCATCACCTGGTGTTCCACCAGTTCCTCGGTTTGCAGATCCTTAAGGTGACGCCGAATCGCTTGGGGGCTAACGCCCAAACTCTCAGCCAACGCCTGGGCGGTTGACTGACCTGATTTCAGCAAGAACTGAAGGATATCGTCCTTTGTGGATGGCTGCTGCGCTGACATCATCGGACCTGAAGTTGCGATCGCATATTACGGACTGTAAACAGTAAAGCTCAACTGCTTCTACTTTAACAACACATATGTTGCTAAAGTCTGCTGCCTCGATTACTCTTTAAATAGTTAAGCAACTTACGTGTTGTTTAATTATAGAATCATCTGGTTGTCTCAGCATCCCCATTCATCACATGAGCATAAGTAAGCCTACACAGGCCACAGACAAAAACCTCGAGCTGATGCGGAATTTTGCCCAAAGCTATGCCAAGCGCACCGGCACTTATTTTTGTGCTGATCTCGGTGTGACGTCCGTAGTGCTTGAGGGTTTGGCTAAGCATAAGGATGACTTTGGTGCAGCCCTATGTCCCTGCCGTCACTACGAAGACAAAGAAGCTGAAGTCAAGAGCGTTTATTGGAACTGCCCCTGCGTCCCCATGCAGGAACGTCGTGAATGCCACTGCATGCTTTTCCTGACAGAAGACAACGACTTTGCGGGCAAAGAGCAAGATATCTCATTTGAGCGGATTCGCACAGAAACAAATAAGTATTAACGATGGATTCCATGGACGAGCAGGGGGTCATCCCCCGCCGTTTCCTGTAGTCAGATCAGCATTCACCTAAATTCCTCCACACCCCTTTTCGGTCAATCATGAGCACTAGCGTTCAATCCGTTGTTAGTCAGCCCTACAAATACGGATTTGTCACCGATGTAGAATCCGATGTCATCCCTCGCGGGTTGAATGAAGACATCATTCGCCTGATTTCGAAAAAGAAAAACGAGCCGGACTTCATGCTGGAGTTCCGCCTCAAGGCCTACCGACAGTGGCTAAAGATGACGGAGCCCACGTGGCCCAACGTCAACTATGAGCCCATGAACTATCAGGACATCATCTATTACTCTGCGCCCAAGCAAAGTGAAAAATTGAACAGTCTGGATGAGGTGGATCCTGAAATCCTAGCCACGTTCGAAAAGCTAGGACTGCCGCTCTCAGAGCAAAAACGGCTGACTAATGTGGCAGTTGACGCAGTTTTTGACAGTGTTTCCATTGCCACCACATTTAAAGAGGAGCTGGCGGAACACGGGATTATTTTTTGCTCAATTTCCGAAGCGATTCAAGAGTATCCCGAGCTAATTAAGAAGTATTTGGGGACCGTTGTCCCGTCAGCAGATAACTACTTTACGGCCCTTAACTCAGCTGTTTTTAGCGATGGCTCCTTTGTGTACATCCCTGAAAACACCCAGTGTCCAATGGACCTGTCCACTTATTTCCGCATCAATAACGGAGATTCGGGTCAGTTTGAGCGCACCCTAGTCATTGCCGACAAGGGCAGCTCTGTTACCTATTTAGAAGGCTGCACCGCCCCAATGTACGACAGCAATCAGCTGCACGCAGCGATTGTTGAACTGGTGGCCCTAGACGACGCCAAGATTAACTACTCTACGGTGCAAAACTGGTTTGCGGGTGATAAAGACGGCAAAGGCGGCATCTATAACTTTGTGACCAAACGCGGTCTTTGCGCCGGTAA
>ERZ1740070.1868-NODE-1868-length-12672-cov-7.968059_pt1 | contig 12672 bp, 11 predicted proteins | sample MGYA00581734_ERZ1740070 | MGnify/ENA primary metagenome ERZ1740070 (study PRJEB43018, sample SAMN04849744) | marine metagenome | isolation source: floating plastic debris | place: Pacific Ocean | collected 2008-09-01 | study: EMG produced TPA metagenomics...
GGCTTGTCTCGGGTTCATTCAGAACCATCAGGCTTGGCGGTCGCGGCGTAAGCAAAGCTGCCACCAAGAGCAAGTATCGCAAGGTCCCATCTGACAACTCCGCGGTGCTGAGGGGGCGCAGGAGCCCATGTTGCCGCATACTGAGAACGAATAGCCCATCATTTGCCTGAACTTCGACTGAGCTACCCGGAAATGCGTCAAGGATCGTTTCATCAAGCATGACCGGGTCGCCAATTTCCCGGATTGTCGCAATGGCAGCCGCGAGGTCCGATCCGTCACTCGCAAGGATCGGCGTTCTGGTGCTAATCTGCTGCTTTCTGGCGGGGGCGTCGCGATCAGTTCGAAGCTGGTCATAGAAACGCCAATTTCTCATGCGGTCCCGCAAATGGAGCAATTCCACCGCATCTTTCGGATCAGCCGCGTGCGTCATCATACTATCGAATGGTGGAAGCGAAGTGGCTATTTGATTCCACGAACCGAACTCCGACCTAATCCGGACGCTCGGACCATGACGCTCGGCAAGCGCATTGTGTCGACTCAACTTCTCACCGATCCACATTGCTTCGGTCTTTATCTCAGGATCGTTGGGGAATGCCGATACTTCTGCAGGCAATCCAAGTTCGACGGCATACCCGTAGTCTTCGGACGCAAAACCAAGCTTGAGGCCGATTGGCTTGCTTCGCACTGTTCCGGTGATAGGAACTTCGCCCGACTTCATACCTCGTGACAGCACTTCTGGGCCCGCCCAAATTGTGGAACTCAACCCACCTTCGGACGCGAGTGTGGAAATGGCCCTTCCTTGTGAAACCTCCCCTAGCATTCTGAGAGAGCGATAGAGCGACGACTTTCCTACACCGTTGCCGCCGGTGATCACCGTCAAAGGACCAAGTGGCAGAACCAGATTTCGAAGAGATCGATAGCCGGAAACAGCAACAGTAAGGATCATTTCAAATCTTAAAGCTCGGACAATGATGTGACCAAATTGCAGTTATCAGAGCATGTCAAAGATGTCTGCAAAGGGATTCCAATGACATTGGAGCAACCGCAGCGAAAGATCATTTTGTCCCTCACAGGAGACGAAGCACTGCACGGTGAGTCAGTCCAGTTAAGACATAAGCATAAGTCCTTTTTGCACCTGCGGCACCGCACACCTTGAAACAGCGCCGCGCTTGGGTTTAAGGACGCCTATGATGATCTACCTCCCCATTGCCGAGGTGTCTGTAAACGCCTTCCTCCTACTTGGGTTGGGTGGCGCAGTGGGCGTGCTTTCGGGCATGTTCGGCGTTGGCGGCGGCTTTCTGATGACGCCACTTTTGTTCTTCATTGGCATCCCACCGGCGGTCGCAGTCGCGACCGAAGCAAACCAGATTGTTGCTTCGTCCTTCTCAGGCGTTCTCGCGCATCTCAGGCGGAAAACTGTTGACCTTAAGATGGGCACGGTCCTGCTGATCGGAGGTCTTATTGGCGCGGCGCTGGGTGTTGGCGTCTTCAACTACCTCAAAAGCCTCGGTCAGGTCGATCTGCTCGTTAAGCTTTGCTACGTCGTATTCCTCGGTGTCATCGGCAGTTTGATGTTTGTCGAAAGCCTGAATGCGATCCGAAAAACCAAATCCGGCAAACCTCCTGCGCGCAAGAAACACAACTGGATTCACGGCCTGCCCTTCAAGATGCGCTTTCGCACCTCGGGTCTCTATATCTCAGTCATTCCACCGCTCGTGGTTGGTGTGTTGGTCGGCATTTTGGCCGCCATTATGGGCGTCGGTGGCGGGTTCATCATGGTGCCCGCGATGATCTACCTGCTGGGTATGCCCACCAAAGTGGTGGTCGGAACATCGCTGTTCCAGATTATCTTCGTGACCGGCTTCACCACCCTACTGCACGCCACAACGAACTACACCGTGGATATGGTGCTCGCGGTTCTGCTGCTCGTCGGCGGGGTTGTCGGCGCGCAAATCGGCACGGTCATCGGCGCCAAGCTCAAAGCCGAACAGCTTCGCATCCTGCTGGCCATCATGGTCCTCGCAGTCTGCGGCAAGCTTGCCCTCGATTTGCTCATCCAACCCGCCGAGCTTTTCTCGGTCGGCGCGGTGGAGGGGCACTGATGCGCGCCGTTCTGCTTCTCTTTCTGTTGCTGGCATCCCCGCTAAAAGCCGAAGAAGTTGTTCTGGGTCTCAGCCAGGATCAGGTGTCGATCTCAACCAATTTCGACGGGTCCGAAATCACACTTTACGGGGCCATCAAACGCGAAGCGCCAATCCCATCAGAAGACCCATTACAGGTGATCGTGACGATCTCCGGTCCAAATGAACCGGTCACGGTGCGCCGCAAGGATCGCCGCTTGGGCATCTGGGTCAACGTGGACGCTGTGAACGTCAGTTCAGCCCCCAGTTTTTACGCCATCGCCACATCCGCCCCCTGGGACGACGTGATCAACGAAGCAGACGATCTGCGCCACACCATCTCGATCCCCCGCGCCATCCGGTCAGTGGGGGCATGGTCGCAGGTTGACGACCCACAAACCTTTATCGACGCGCTCATCCGCATCCGTATGAACAACAACTCCTACGCGCTCAAAGAAGGCACAGTCGACTTGCGCGACAGCACGCTGTTCACAACCGCAATCCAAATGCCAGCCAACCTGACCGAAGGCGACTACGCCACCCGTATTTTCCTGACGCGCGGCGGCAAGGTGATCTCGGAATATGAGACGAGTATCGACGTCCGCAAAGTCGGTCTCGAACGCTGGCTCTTTAATCTGTCGCGCCAGCAGCCGCTGGCCTACGGCATCCTCTCACTCGCCATCGCCATCGCCGCTGGTTGGGGGGCCTCCGCTGCATTTCGTCTGCTGCGGTCAGGATGACCCGCCAACCGCCCGGCACCCGCGCCGAATACCACGCCTTCCGCACATTGCCGACGCGGTGGCAGGACAATGACGAATACGGCCACTTGAACAACGCCACCTATTACGCGCTTTTCGACACAGCCGTCAGCCTTTGGCAAATGGAACAAGGCATCGACATTCGTGGCCCGAACGCCACCAAGTTCCTCGTGGTCGAAAGCGGCTGCCGCTATCACGCCGAACTCGGGTTCCCGGACATCCTGACAGCAGGCCTGCGCATCGCTCATATTGGTAGGTCATCGTTTCGCTACGAGGTGGCGCTTTTTGCCAACGAGGCGGACACCGCCGGGGCCGAAGGGTTCTTCACACAAGTCCATGTCGACACATCCGGCACGCCAACACCTCTGCCGGATGATATTCGCGCCATCCTCAGAACACTCACAGAGTAAGGCTTCTTTGGGCCTCAAATACCTCCGCCGGAGGCACCCGAGACCGCAGCGCGACAACGCGAAGGTCGAGGCATAAAGCGTGCGCGCAGCGCACTCCGCAACACAACCTGAACTTGAATATCACAAACGACCAGAGTAGCGTCCATCTCCGAAATCCAGCTGGAGGTCATAAGATGAAACACAGCGTGAAATCAGCGTTGCTCGCACTGGCGCTCGCCGCATCAGCCACCCTCCTCGCCGCACAAACCGTCTCTGACGTTCAATTCGCGCCGGGCAACTTCGGCACCATGGTGTCCGGCACAATCATCGGCGACGAATACATCGATTACCGCCTTGGCGCCAAAGCCGGGCAAGAGATGTTCGTCGAATTGACCGTCACGGACAGCAATGGAAACGGCATCGTCTATTTCAACATTCTGCCCCCGGGCAGCGATGGCGAAGCGATTTACAATGGCTCAACCCTCGGCAATACGACAACTGTCGACCTGCCAGAGGACGGCACCTGTAGCATCCGCGTCTACCAGATGGGCAATGACCGCGACACCGGCAAAACCAGCGGGTTCAATATCGACCTGTCGATCCAGTAGGAAAGACCTCACCGCATGAGCACCGACACCCTGCACGCCATCGTCTCTGGTCTTCTGATTGGTTGCATCATCCTTGGTGTCCAACACACCAACCTTGTTGAGGGCAAAACCAAACTTCAGCGCTTTGGCATCTTCTTCGTGATCGGCTTTTTCGCGATGCTGATCCTGAACCTCATCTGGCCCGCGCACCCCTAACACAGACCGCGTCTATCCGTTCTCGTGAAAGAACCCATAGATGCGCTCGGCCAGCGCCTCGCTGACACCCTCTACCGCTTTCAGGTCGGCAAGGTTCGCCCGACTGACCGCCTTTGCCGACCCGAAATGCGCCAGCAGCGCCCGCTTGCGTGACGCGCCCACGCCCGAGATTTCGTCCAACGGGTTCGCCATTTGTGATTTCGCCCGCTTCGCGCGGTGCGTGCCAATGGCAAACCGGTGTGCCTCATCCCGCAAGCGCTGCACAAAGTACAAAACCGGGTCGTTGTGGCGCAGCGCAAAAGGCCGCTGGCCGGTGCGGTGGAACTCTTCCTTGCCCGCGTCACGGTCAACACCTTTGGCGACACCGACCATCGGCACATCTTCGACGCCATATTCCTTCATGATCTCGCGCACGGCAGAAACTTGCCCCGCGCCGCCGTCAATCAGCAAGAGATCCGGCCAAAGGCCCTTGTCCCGATCCGGATCGTCCTTGAGCAATCGTTTAAAGCGCCGGGTCAGCACCTCTTTCATCATGCCAAAGTCATCACCCGGCGTCAGATCATCGCCTTTGATGTTGAACTTGCGATATTGGTTTTTCATGAAGCCTTCAGGCCCCGCGACAATCATCGCGCCGACTGCATTGGTGCCCTGAATATGGCTGTTGTCATACACCTCAACCCGTTCGGGCGGCGCATCCAGATCAAACGCCTCTGCGACGCCGCGCAACAGCTTGGTTTGTGTCGCCGACTCTGACATCCGCCGCGCGAGGGATTCGCGCGCATTGCGCAACGCACCATCCACAAGTTCCGACTTTTCACCGCGCATCGGCACGGCAATCTCAACCTTGCGGCCCAGTTTATCCGACAGCGCCTGCATCATCAGATCGTCGTTTTCAATCGGATGAGACAACAGGATCGATTTCGGAGGCTCCTTGGTGTCGTAAAACTGACCGAGAAAGGCTTCCAGCACTTCGGCCTCTTCCACATCCGGGCCAACCCTCGGATAGAAATCGCGGTTGCCCCAGTTCTGGTTGGCACGAATAAAAAAGACCTGAACGCAAGCTTGGCCTTTCTCAAGATGCAAGGCGATGACGTCTGCCTCGGAAACGCCGCGCGGGTTGATGCCTTGCGCAGTTTGCACTTGGGTCAAAGCCCGGATCCTGTCCCGCAATGCCGCCGCGCGTTCAAACTCCATCGCCTCTGATGCGGCCGCCATTTCGCTGGCGAGTGTCTCTTGCACAACCGTGGATTTGCCCGACAGGAACCGCTGCGCGTCCCGCACACTTTCGGCATATTCAGCTTCGGAAACGCGTCCGACACACGGGCCCGAACAACGTTTGATCTGGTACTGCAAACAGGGTCGCGTGCGGCTGTCGAACATCGCGTCCGAACAGTTGCGCAACAAAAACGCACGTTGAAGCTGATTCAATGTCCGGTTGACTGCGCCTGCTGAAGCAAACGGCCCGTAATATGCACCCTTGTCCTTCTTGGCACCGCGGTGCTTGCGGATCATGGGAAAGGCATGGTCCGTGACCTGAATGTTGGGAAACGACTTGTCGTCCCGCAGCAACACATTGTAGCGCGGTTTGAGCTGCTTGATGAGGTTCTGTTCCAGAAGCAGCGCTTCGGTTTCAGTGCGCGTCGTCAAGAACATCATAGACGCCGTTTCCGAGATCATCCGCGCAATACGACCCGAGTGCTGTGGCGACGGTCGGGAGTAGCTTGAAACGCGTGCTTTGAGGTTGCGAGCTTTGCCAACATACAGCACGCGCGCCTGCTCATCGAGCATGCGATAGACCCCAGGGCTCGAGTCGAGCGTCTTCAAATAGGCCTGAATGCAATCGTAGCCTGACAGTTTATGAGCGTCGTTTACGCGCACTGTGTAATGCCACCTTGACACATTTGCTGAACACCCTGATTCTCATCCATCTGCTGCAAAAAGGAAACCGTCTCTGCAACCACTAAGACATCCACTGTTTCTGTGGATAACTCTGCGGAGAAGTTTCCATGACCTCGGTTTTCTTTAAGGTTTCTAGCCTCTTCTCTGGGTTGCCTAATTTTTAGGCGCTCAAATAAAGCATTGTTTTTGCGAGGTATTTTTTACCTTCAACTCCAAGTCACTGAAAACATTAAAACTTTTGTAACGCTTTCTTCAACGCTCTGTGACCGGTGCAAAACTTGTACGTCAGGTACATTATTCAACCCCAATGACGTCCGGAGTTTGCCACGCAAGGTGCTGTCCGCCGTCGATACATAGCAGCTGTCCGGTCACGGCTGGGGCATCCAAAAAGTAGCCCAAAGCGGCTGTGATATCGTCAATGTTCGCGCCCCGTTCCAAAACAGTTGCGGCACGTTGTTTTGCAAAATGCGCCTCGCTTTGCCGACCGCCGCGCAACGTTGGACCGGGGCCAATCGCATTCACACGACACCGTGGGGCCAGTCCCTGCGCAGCGGTCTGCGTAAACGCCCAAAGCCCCATCTTGGCGATGGTATAGGTCATGAATTCCGGGGTGAGTTTTCTCACCCGCTGGTCGATCATGTTAATCACCAGACCAGAGGCAACAGGTTCGCCCTGAGCATCAGCCTGCGCATCCGGAAGTTGCGCTGCGAACGCTTGTGTCAAAACAAACGGCGCGCGCAGATTGCTTTCCAGGTGCCGATCCCAGCTTTCGCGGGTCGCGCTTTCAACCGTGTCATATTCGAAAATTGACGCGTTGTTGATCAATACGGTCAGCGGCCCACCCAAACCGTCAATCGCCCGCTCTGTGAGGCCCTGCGTTTCGGCCTCATTCAAAAGGTCCGCTTGAAGGGTGCAGGCGGACCGGCCCATGCCTCGGATCAACTCTGCGACTTCCTCAGCCGCTGTGCCAGAGCTTGCGTAGTGCACGGCCACGTCAAACCCACGATCCGCGAGATATAGCGCCATGGCGCGCCCTAGGCGCGCGCCTGCCCCTGTGACCAAAGCTTTGCCCATTGTCGCCCCCTGCGCTTACATAATGACGAGCGCAATGTAGCCCAGATAAAGCGCAGACAAGACCACGCCCCAAATCTTGGTCAGGTCACGGCCAAGAAACACCAGCGGGAAAATCAGCAGCGACGCCCCTAGCATGACCCACAGATCAAATTCCAAAAACTCGGGATCAACCGGAATGGGCGCAATCAGGGAAGCGACCCCGATAATGGCCAGAAGGTTGAACATGTTCGACCCGATGACGTTGCCCAGGGCGACATCTGCCTGACGTCGAAGTGCTGCCATGACCGTTGTGGCCAGTTCGGGCAAGGACGTTCCCAGCGCGACAAGCGTCAATCCAATCACCGTGTCACTGACACCGAAAATCTTGGCCAGTTGGACCGAGCTGTCCACCAAGAGGTCCGCGCCCAAGGGCAGTCCGACAAGCCCGAGCGTCAGGAAGAGAATGATCTTCCACCACGGCATGTTTGGGTCCGCGCCTTCGGGGTCTTCTTCCTCTTCCTCTTGCCCGGCTTTGCGGTGCGCCAGCCCCTCCCGGATCGCGTCGGCAAGGATGACAGCCAGGACCAGCAGCAAAACAATGCCGGCAATCCAGTCGAATATGCCGCGAAACGCGAGTGCGATGAACAGGACCGAGCCTGCGAGCATGATCACATAGCTTTTGCGGGTGTTGCATTGGCTGGTGTGCATCACGGCCAGCAGCGCTGGCACGCCTAGCACAAGCAAGATGTTGGCTGTATTCGACCCGACAACGTTGCCCAATGCGATGCCCGGAGCATCGTCCAACGCCGCGTTGATCGATATCAGCAATTCTGGCGCAGACGTACCGAAGGCAACGATGGTCAGGCTGACAATCAAGGCCGGAATGCCGACCCGCAGCGATAGGTTGACCGCGCCCTTGACCAACGCGTCCCCTGCCAACAGCAGGATCACCAAACCAATCGCGACGCCCCCCCAGATCATCGCCATATCAGGAGACCCTTCCCGAGCAAGGACACGGCCCTTTGCCGATCCGGTAGCGACCGCATTTGCGGCACTTGGCACTGGCAAGCCGTTTCGCGCCAGGAACTCTCAGTTTGCCGAACATCGCAAGCACGGCGATGAACACCAGAAACAAAATGACAATTTTGCTGATCACGTCAGAGACCGTACCGCGCGAACTCTGCGCGCTCTTCGACGGCGCTGAGCGCATCAGACGTCAGTTTCGCACCGAGACGAGTTAACAGCGGGCGGCGTTGGTCATAGCGACGGAACTTTACCTTGTCGCCAAACCGCTCTTTCATCACCGGGATCAGATGACCAACATTGTCCGCCAGCCCAACGTCCACTGCGTTTTGGCCAACCCAGATCTCTCCGGTGAAGAGGTCGGGATTGTCGGCAAGCTTTTCACCGCGGCTTGTTTTCACCTGATTGATAAACGTGTCGTGCAATTGCCCAAGCAACCGGTTGAGGCGCGCGATGTCATCTTCGTTTTCCGGGCGAAACGGGTCGAGCATGGATTTCGACTTGCCCGCTGTGTAAACGCGCCGCTCGATCCCCTGTCGTTGCAAAAACACATGCGCGCCAAAGCTGGCCGAGATCACGCCGATGGACCCAAGGATCGAACTTGGATCGGCATGGATTTCATCTGCCGCACTCGCAATCCAGTAACCGCCAGACGCCGCAACGTCCTCAACAAAGGCATAAACCGGGACTTCGGTCTCTTCTGCAAGACGACGAATGCGTGCCCCGATGAGCGAGCTTTGCACTGGTGACCCACCTGGCGAGTTGATCTCAAGCGCGACGGCGGCGGGTTTGCCTTTGCGAAACGCCTTCTCCAACAGATTGCGGAGCGACGCATCACTCAGCGTCCCGCGAGAGCCTGCTGCAATCGTGCCTTGGAGCCGCACAACGGCGACTGTTGGGTCGGATTTCATGAAAGGGATAAAGCGCTTCATGCAGGCCCATGTAGATTGGGCAAGTGTGGCATACAAGACATGCGCCGAAAAAGGGGGATGGTGTGGGCTGAGCGCCGCGCCCTCAAAAGGGTGCAGAGGCTGACCTTTTGTTTCGCGCGCGAAACAATAGGGCCGGATCGGTCCTATTAAGCATTTGGTAAGATTTACCCCGCAACACCCAATTGACTTTCCTAGCGGCTCTGCCTTTGCATGCCGAAACTCAACGCACGTTGTATTGTGCAGTTGGGACAAAGAACATTGAGAGGGAGGCAATGATGCGCGCAGCAGTGGTTCGAGAGTTCCATGATGACTTGTCAATCGAGACGGTCGCTGATCCGGTTTGCCCCGACAATGGCGTTGTCCTTGAGGTCGCCGCTTGCGGGGTGTGTAGATCCGACTATCACGGATGGACGGGCACACATCCCAAAGTGCAAAATGGGTCGATCCTGGGGCATGAATACTGCGGCACCGTGGTGGACGCCGGACCGCAAGCCCATTTCAAACCGGGCGACAGAGTCATTGCGCCCTTTATCCTTGGCTGCGGGAAATGTTCGGCCTGCCATACGGGTGTGTCCAACACTTGTGCCGATCAGATTGTCCCCGGCTTTGGAACACCAGGGGCCTATGCCGAATACGTGGCTGTGCCGTTTGACCATAACCTCGTGACATTGCCAGACACGATGTCACCCGCGCTGGCCGCAGGTCTTGGATGCCGGGTGACGACCGCATGGCACGCGTTAACCGACCGTGCGCAAGTCCGCGCTGGAGAGTGGGTCGCGGTGCACGGAACCGGCGGGATCGGGCTGTCGGTTCTGCTTCTTGCCAAGATGCTGGGCGCGCAGGTGGTTGTCGTCGATATCGTTGATGACAAGCTGGCTCATGCGAAAGAGCATGGCGCAGATGCCACCGTGAACGCGGCTCGGGTCGATGCGGCGGAGGCGATCCGCGATTTGACCGGCGGCGGTGCGCAAGTGTCGGTCGAAGCGCTTGGCATTGCGGCGACGACCAACGCCTCGGTCGAGTGCCTCGCCACTTTGGGGCGACACGTGCATGTTGGCATGCCTTCAGGCGACGGGATGATGGAGATCAACATGCGGGCGATCTATGCCAAGCAGTTGGCGTTCTACGGGACGCGTGGCATGCCGTCGTGGAAGTATCCCGCATTGCTCGACATGATTGAGCGCGGTCAGGTGGATATCTCCCCAATGGTGGCGCGTGAGGTCGCGTTGTCAGAGGCCAGCGCGGAGTTGCGGGCGATGGGTGGGCCAACGACACCGGGAACGGCGGTGATTACGGATTTCAGCGGATAGTGTCAGAGCGAGGATGCGTCGACGCATCCTGTGTTTTCAGTCGACTGAAAACCGCGCGCGGTGGGGCTGGTTCAGTAGAAGCTCTGAGGGTCGATATCGATGGCCATGCGCAGTTCGCCCTTGAGCTTGAAGGGCGCAACCCAATCAGCCAGAGCGGCTTGGAGGGGTGTCCCCTTTGGCGCTTTCACCAACAGGCGCACGCGATGGCGACCCCGGACGCGAGCGATGGGGGCTGGGGCGGGGCCAAAGACATGCGCGCCTGCGCGTCTGAGTGGGGCATCGTTGCGGGCCAAGGCATTGCCGAGGTCGAACACCTCTTGCACATCGGTCGAGGACAGGATGATCCCGGCGAGGCGTCCGTAGGGTGGCACCCCCGCATGGCGGCGCTCATCGGCTTCGGCTTTCCAAAAGCTGTGTTCGTCCCCTGACAGGATGGACCGGATCACAGGGTGCTCCGGTTGGAAGGTTTGGAGCAGCGCTTCGCCGGGTTTGTCTGCGCGACCCGCACGGCCTGCCACCTGCCGCATCAGTTGAAAGGTGCGCTCGGCTGCGCGCAGGTCAGAGCCTTGCAAGCCCAGATCGGCATCGATCACGCCCACCAGTGTCAGCAGCGGGAAGTTGTGACCTTTGGCGACCAGTTGCGTGCCGATGATCAGGTCTGCGCCGCCTTGAGCGATCGTTTCGATCTCGGCTTTTAGCGCGCGAGCAGAGCCAAACATATCGGACGACAGCACCGCAAGGCGGGCATCCGGGAACAAAGTTTGCGCCTCTTCGGCAAGCCGTTCAACACCAGGGCCAACGGCAGCAAGGCGGTCTTCGGCATCGCAGCTTGGGCAGACGGTTGGCAGCGGTTTGGTTTCACCGCATTGATGGCAAACGAGGCGTTTGAGGAAGCGGTGTTCGACCATGCGTGCGTCGCAGTGGTCACAGCCGATCTGATGCCCGCAGGCGCGGCAGATGGTGACGGGGGCGTATCCCCGGCGGTTGATGAAGAGGAGCGCTTGTTCTTTATTGTCGAGCCGCTTTTGAACGGCACGCTGCAGCGTTGGACTGATCCAGCTTGAACCTGGCAGCTCCTCGGTCCGCATGTCGATGGCGCGCATGTCGGGTAGAATGGCGTCGCCGAAGCGGGAGGTGAGTTCGAGTTTCTGGTATTTGCCGGCGTCTGCATTGGCCCAGCTTTCTAGGCTCGGCGTGGCGGAGGCGAGGATGACCTGCGCATGGCAGATCGAGGCGCGCAGGACGGCCATGTCACGGGCGTTGTAAAGGACGCCGTCCTCCTGCTTGTAGGAGGTGTCGTGTTCCTCATCGACGACGATCAGGCCAAGATCGCGGAACGGCAGGAACAACGAGGAGCGCGCGCCGACGACCAGTTGCGCGTTGCCTTGGCCAACCATTTTCCAGACGCGGCGGCGTTCAGTGACGGTCACACCTGAATGCCATTCGGCGGGCAGCGCGCCAAAGCGGGCTTCGACGCGGGTGAGGAATTCGGCGGTCAGGGCGATTTCGGGGAGGAGGACCAGCGCTTGTCGGCCTTTCGAAAGGCATTCAGCGACCGCTTCGAGGTAGACCTCGGTTTTGCCTGAGCCAGTGACGCCTTTGAGGAGCGTTGTGCCGTAGCTGCGCGTGGCGACTGCAGCGCGCAGTGTGGCGGAGGCGTTGGCTTGGTCGTCGGTCAGGTCTTTGCCCGCATAAGTCGGATCAAGCGTGGGGAACGCGGTGTCGCGCGGGCTGTCCTCTTCCCGCACAGCGCCAAGTTTGGCGAGGCCTTTGACGACGGAGGTGGTCACGCCTGCTGTCTCCGCCAGTTCCTTGAGCGTCAGAGACAGACCACCCATGTCGCGCAGCACGTCAAGCACACGGGTGCGGGCATCGGTCATTCGGTCGGGCGTCTTTTCGCCCGGGCGGTAGATTTTGCGCATCGACGGTGGGTCGCCCAGCCCCGGCGCGCGGGTGGCGAGACGGAGCATGGCGGTGAGGGGGGTCAGGGTGTAGGCCCCGGCCTTTTCAAGAAATGCGCGCAGCTCATCGCGCATTGGGGCTGCGTCGAGAACGCGAATGACCGAGCGGACCTTGGAGCTGTCGTAGTCGCCCCGCCCCGGCCCCCAGACGACGCCCAGGACTTTGCGCGGACCTAACGGCACCTCCACGAATGCGCCAAGATGACAGCCACCTTCGGGTGCGCGGTAGTCCAGCACGCGGTCCAGAGGTTGCGTGGTCAGGACGCCGATTAGCGCGCCTTCGTCGAAATAGCTGGGCGTATCAGGTGGAATTGTTAGCGCCATCATTGCGGGGTTTCAGCCAGTCTCGTTCTGGGGTAAAGCGCGGGGCAGAAAAGGCCAACCCACCAAAGGAGCGCGCCCTCATGAAATTCTTTGTCGATAC
>ERZ1740070.1869-NODE-1869-length-12665-cov-5.843378_pt1 | contig 12665 bp, 13 predicted proteins | sample MGYA00581734_ERZ1740070 | MGnify/ENA primary metagenome ERZ1740070 (study PRJEB43018, sample SAMN04849744) | marine metagenome | isolation source: floating plastic debris | place: Pacific Ocean | collected 2008-09-01 | study: EMG produced TPA metagenomics...
TTGCTATGTCCGCCACTGCTGGGTAGCCCAATAAATACTTCCCCTGTGCTCACACGGGAGCCATTTAAGATATCGTTCTTCTCTACAATACCGACACAAAAGCCCGCCATATCGTACTCACCTTGGCCATAAAAACCTGGCATTTCAGCCGTTTCCCCCCCCAAGAGTGCACAGCCCGACTGACGACAGCCCTCAGCCACACCCGCCACCACCTGAGTTAGCTGCTCAGGGGCGAGCTGCCCCGTTGCCAAATAGTCCAAAAAGTAGAGCGGTTCAGCCCCAGAAGTCAGCACATCGTTGACACACATGGCCACCAAATCAATGCCCACTGTATTATGCCGATTGAGCAGATGAGCCAGCTTTAGTTTGGTGCCCACCCCATCTGTCCCTGATACCAAAACAGGCTGACGGTAGCCTGCGGGCAGCTCAAAATATCCTCCAAATCCCCCTAATCCACCCAGTACTCCGGGCCGATGGGTGCCTTCCACCAACGTGCGAATGGTTTCTACAAACGCTCGACCGGCTTCAACATCCACACCCGCTTGCCGATAATCCATAGCCCTTGTTCGAAATAACTTGACTACTTTACGACAGCATTGTGCCGCCTCTTTTATAAGAACCGCTACAAGCGTTGCATTCATCAATAAAGACTAGTTAGCCCAAACCAGTTCACTCATTATGTCCATAACAACGAACATAATGAGTCATGGGAGCTGGACAAAGTCAAAAATTAAACGGCTAAAAAAACTATGCAGGGTTACTCGGCATCTATTAATAATCTGTAATCTTTGTAGAACATGCATAATTTTTCGAAAACTAATTCGCTGGCTAGGACAGCTGGAAAATCGTCTACAGACCTGAGCTATCAAAGAATGTCGCCTACGAATAAAGAAAATGTGAAGATCTGCGTCAGGGCCATTGTCTGTTTTTGCGCACAAATTCTTGGATCCAAAGGGTGAATCCTTCGTGATAGATTAGCTCGCGTTGCTTTTTTTAATTTTGTCCGCGATGCATTGTCATCTTGAAGCTGCCCTGTTCAGATTATTGAATTCGCTACTTCTCGCTCTGCGATGTAGACGCATACGCCTTGTGCAATCTGGTTTATGAACGGAAAGTTTATTGGTCGTGTGGCAGCAGCAGCGTTGCTTACCATTCTTGTTCCAATTTCTGAGCGGGCCAACGCCCAAACGATAGACTCGAGTTTTGACGAAACATTTGAGGTTTCAGCTACTGATCAATCTTTAGAATCGCCTTCGGCCGATACGCTTCAGACATTCCTTAGGTCGTCGTCGACGGTGCGAGTCAATGCCCATGCCCATGAGGACAGGCAGGCCGCAACGGTTTACGTACAAGATATTCCCGTCCTAACCTATATCGACGCATCAGACACAGCAGAGATTACGTCTGGCTGGCTATCGCTAGAAGCTTCTATGGCTGATGCGACAGGTGCCATTACTGATGCAGCTAAAATGGCCACCAAGCTAGAGCAGCTTAAGGGCAGCGAAGCAGATTTCACAGCCCGGTGGAAAGAGGGCAGCTACGTCGTGATGGCGGGTGACGCCCCCCTGATAACTCTGGGAGATGCTGTCCAGCTTCCTGACGCCACTGACAATCAGGCTGAAAACGCCCTACAGGTTACCAATCGTCTACGCCGTCTGCTAGGGGATGGTGCAGTTGAACCGGTAACAGAGGTCTTGGGTCGGCCCGAGCCCGAGCCTCAGCAAGTGGCTGCCGTTCGGTCTAGCTACAGAGGCACAGCCTCCTGGTATGGCCCCGGATTTCATGGCCGTACTAGCGCCAGTGGTGAATCTTTTAACCAGTACGCAATGACCGCCGCTCACCGGACATTGCCCTTTGGTACCCAGGTGCGTGTGACTAACTTAAGCAATGGTCGTCAGGTAGTTGTCCGGATCAACGACCGTGGACCCTACAGCGGTGGTCGCATCATTGATCTTTCAGCGGGTGCAGCGGGCGCCATTGGTCTACAGTCAGCGGGTGTAGGACCTGTCAAGATCGAGGTACTCCGTTAGGCCAGTCGTCATCCCATGGAGAAAACCTAGCCGTCTGCTATGGTTAAACCTTGTGTCTAGCAAGGTTTCTGGGGAACTGTCTTGCGCTTATTAAAAACGGTAGAGGGGCTGCGCTGTTGGCGAGAAAGTCAGCCAGAGTCGATTGGCCTTGTGCCCACCATGGGGGCGCTGCATGAGGGGCATCTAAGTCTGATTCGCAGAGCCCGCCGTGATAATGAGCTGACTGTTGTTAGTATTTTTGTCAATCCATTGCAGTTTGGCCCTAATGAGGATTTAGGGGCCTACCCTCGGACCCTAGAGTTGGATGCCAAGCTGTGTCAGGCTGCTGGTGTGGACTGTATTTTTGCACCCACCCCTACTGATTTTTATGGCCCCGGCTATCCGGAAGCTCTGGTTACAGTAGTGCCTCCCATGACATTGGCTCAACCGCTGTGTGGTCAATTTCGACCCGGTCACTTTGATGGTGTAGCGACCGTAGTCACTAAATTAATTAGTTTGATTCGCCCGCAGCGCTCCTATTTTGGCCAGAAAGATGCCCAGCAGCTCGCTATCATTCGACGACTGGTTCAAGATTTAAGTCTGTCAGGGGCGGTGATTGGCTGTCCCACTGTGCGGGAATCAGATGGGCTAGCCCTAAGTTCTAGAAATAAGTATTTAAGCGAGCAAGACCGTCAACAAGCAGTTATACTCTATCGGGGGTTAAAGAGAGCTGAGGAAACGTTTAAGGCAGGGGTGCGATCGCAACATTCTCTCGCTCGCACCGTCTTTCAATATCTAGAAACGGCATCTGCTATCACACCTCAGTATGTAGAACTGGTACATCCATATACGCTAGCCCCCTTAGAACAGGTTAAAACAGTTGGTATGTTGGCAGTAGCAGCATTTGTAGGGACTACTCGATTAATCGATAATATTGTTTTACGGGCACGGCGACCCATCATTGCCATTGATGGTCCAGCCGGAGCCGGTAAATCAACTGTGGCCAGACAGTTAGCCAATCAGCTGGGGCTGCTGTATTTAGATACTGGAGCCATGTATCGCGCCTTTACCTGGTATGTTCTTGCCGAAGGCTGTAACCCTGAGGACGAAGTTTCTGTTGCCGACCTGTTGCCCAAATGTTCAATTAAGCTAGTGGCGGCCCATTCAGACAATGCTTTGCAGCCCCCCAATGTCTGGGTTAACGATGCCTTAGTTACCCAGGCAATTCGGACAGCTGAAGTTACGGCCCAAGTCTCAGCAATTGCTGCCCAGAGTGCTGTGCGTGAGGCGTTAGTCAAACAGCAAATGCAGTATGGCTTGGAAGGTGGTGTTGTCGCTGACGGTCGTGACATTGGCACCCATGTATTTCCTGATGCCGAGCTAAAAGTATTTTTAACAGCATCAGTCGAAGAACGCGCCCGCCGTCGTCAGAAAGATTTAGAGCAACAAAATCAGCCTGTTCCCAATCTCTCGGATCTAGCCCAAGCCATTAGCGAGCGCGATCATAAAGACAGCACACGAGAGATTTCTCCTCTACGCCAGGCAGACGATGCCATCGAGGTTATTACAGACAATCTCACGGTTGGTAGTGTACTAGACAAGCTGTTGACACTCTACAAAGAAAACATTGTCACCGAAGAGACTTAGAACCCCATCTATTAATAACGATGGGCTGGCACCCTCTTGATCACGGCGGAAGTAAATATACGTAAATTGGCCTAGGATTCTAGGTGATTGCTTACCTAATTTACGTATTTACGAGGAAGCCGTTTACTAAAGCTCCAGGTGAGAATAAGGCTAATTCTGAAAAGCACGTGCAAGACGGCTAGTCATCCTAGGGGGCATTTGGATGATAGATTTGAATCTTGTTTAAACGTGCTTTTACAGGTGAGCTGTCTGACCTCGGGGGCTTTATGAGGTCAGACATTTTTCTTTTAAATTGTGGGGACGTTGCATGGAGCGCAATTTAAAAGACCGTCGCTAAAATCTCTTCATCTAGGTCAAAATTGGCGGTTACCGATTGCACATCATCGAGATCTTCTAGAGCATCCATCATTTTGAGTAGAGATTTTGCCTGATCGGTATCGCTCACATCTACAACGTTACTGGGGATCCAGCGTACTTCAATATCTTTTACCCTATAATTCTCACCTTTGAGATGCTCACTTAAGGTTTCTAAATCGCTGGGGGGGCACACGACTTCTGCACCTGGGGTATCTTCATCCACCTCAGTCAGCTCGTAAGATTCCGCCCCTCCTTCAATTGCAGCTTCTAACAGCGTATCTTCATCCAGATGGCCAGCTACAACCACCACACCTTTTTGGTCAAACATCCAACCAACACAGCCGGTTTCTCCTAGATTGCCACCGTTCTTGCTAAAGGCTGCTCGTAAATCTGCTGCTGTGCGATTGCGGTTATCGGTCAGGGCTTCTACCAGTACAGCCACACCACCTGGGCCATAGCCCTCGTAGCGGATGGCTTCTAAATTGCCATCGCTGCCGAGACTACCGGTGCCTTTTGCGATCGCACGGTCAATATTATCGTTGGGTACCCCGGCAGACTTTGCTTTATCAATTGCTGTACGCAACTGGAAATTACCCTCTGGGTCACCACCGCCTTGTTTGGCCGCCACAATAATTTCTCGCGACAGCTTGGCAAACACTTTGCCCTTAACTGCGTCGACCCGCGCCTTTTGGCGCTTAATATTAGCCCATTTACTATGCCCTGCCATGGAGTTTTAATCAGTGTGTACTAGCCCACCATTTTAGCGAGAAGTTCTAAAGGCAAATTGGAAAGCTTAGAGAAGAAAACGGCAATGTAGGAACGTTCCATGGAACGACTCTACAAATCGACCCCCACAAATTAACCCTAGGCAGCAATCTGCCCCGCCCGCAGCGCAGCGCCAAGCAACCCAACACTTTGGTTCACCACTAGATGCACCGGTACATCCTTAAGCAGAGGGCTCATGCGCCCCTTGTGGCCAAAGGCCGATAAAAAACTACCGTCATGAATCAGGGCCATATTTTTAGCGGTTACCCCACCAGCCACATACAGTCCTCCATAGGGCAGCAGCATGAGGGCTAAATTACCAGCGGCTGCCCCGTAGGCATCAATAAAAATTTCCATAGTGCGACCGGCAATGCGGTCGGTGGCAGCCGCCTTAGAAATAGCGGCAGCCGGATCTGGCAGTTCGCTACGTTTGCCTGCCCCCTGTTCCCAGTTGCGTACAACCTGGGATAGCTCCTCAGATTCAGTGGCAAAGTCGCGATCGCGCAAAAACTGATATATCGAAATAATGCCCTGCCCTGAGACCACCCGTTCTACCGAAACTCGAGAAATGGAGTGCTTATCTAAAAGGTAGCGTCTGAGTTGAAATTCCAGCTCAGAGCGAGGGGCAAAGTCGACATGACCGCCTTCTGACGGAAAAACCTGATAGCGACCACCGCAGTTCATTAAAAACCCCTGTCCTAAACCTGTGCCCGCACCGATAATGGCAATCGGCGCATCGGTGTTGAATTCGCCAGCTTGCAGGGTGATCAAATCTTCCGACTTTAAGCCCAGCACCCCATAGCCAACGGCAGCAAAATCATTGATCAGCTCAACGGTCTTAAGACTCAGTTCTTCAGCAATGCGGTCACTACTGAGCAACCAGGCCAAATTCGTTAGCTGCGAGCGGTTATTGGTAACCGGGCCTGCGATCGCAAAACAAGCAGATTGGGGGTTAGCTGTCACTGGGGCAGAGGCCAGAAAATCTTTAACCATCGGCACCAGGTCAGTATAGTCACCACTGACAAAACGCTGTTCATGGAGGGTCTCTTGCGTACTATTTTCGGGGCGTTGTGTCTGAACCAAACGCAAAATAGTTTTAGTACCACCAATGTCGCCAGCTAAAAGTTGCAGCATGATAGCTCTGAAATAGGGACAAAATTAACGCAGCAAATCTTTAAAAGAAAGGCCGAAAAGAAGGACTGAAAACTTGGCTTAGATTACTCTGTAGAGTGAAAATAAACACTAGCTATTACAAATAAAATAATCGTCTACATTAGTCACAAAATACTTAGGAGAGGAATACTAAAAGACAGTGCCAACAGTCCCTTAAAGAATAAGTTCCCATATCTCATTCAAAATCTATCGCAGTAAGTGCAATGCTCCCCCAACTATCCACGACCGTAGCCGATATTCTAGACCGGGCCCTTAACGGCCAAGATATTTCTCTAGACGACGGTGTTACTTTATTGAGCCAAACCACAGCTGACGCGGTGGAAATGATTCGCACGACAGCCGACCAGCTACGCCAACAGCAGACGGGTGATACTGTCACCTATATCATTAACCGAAATATAAATTACACCAACATTTGTGAACAGCACTGCAGCTTTTGTGCATTTCGTCGCGATCAAGGAGAGTCGGGGGCTTACTGGCTAAACTGGGAAACTATTTTAGAGAAAGCTACAGCAGCCGTTGCTGCCAACGCAACAGAAATCTGTATGCAGGGGGGGCTGAACCCGACGGCAAAACTAGAGGGTAAGTCATTGACCTATTACCAAAAGCTGGTCACCACAATTAAGGATAAATTTCCTCACCTCCACATTCACGCCTTTTCCCCCCAAGAAGTTCAGTTTATTGCCCGCGAAGACAATCTAGACTTTGGCACCGTGATTCGAGAACTAGCTCAGGCTGGGGTGGGGTCTTTGCCAGGCACCGCTGCTGAAGTGCTAGATGAGCGGGTGCGCAGAGTGCTTTGCCCTGAAAAGATTAGTGCCGCCACCTGGATCGAGATTGTTTCCCAGGCCCATGAGTTAGGCATGCCCACCACCAGCACCATGCTGTCGGGCCACATTGAAACCATTGAGCAGCAGGTGGGACATTTGGAACAGCTGCGGCAGCTACAGCAGCGCTCGCTATCTAAAGGCGCTACTGGCATTACTGAATTTATATTGCTGCCCTTTGTGGGTCAAGAAGCCCCGGCCCCCCTGCGTAAACGGGTGGGTCGTGACCAGCCGGTGGTTTCTGATGCGCTGCTGCTGACGGCAGTGGCCCGGATCTATTTAGGTCGATGGATTAAAAACCACCAGCCCAGCTGGGTCAAACTTGGTTTAGATGGCGCGGTAGAAGCCCTGCGCTGGGGCTGTAATGATATCGGCGGCACCCTAATGGAGGAGCATATTACCTCTATGGCCGGAGCTTTGGGGGGAACCTGTCAAACAGAGGAGAACTTGAGAAGTGCGATCGCAACCATTAACCGGCCCAGCCAGCAACGCAGTACGCTTTACCACTGGATATCAGAGTCCAATTATTAATAGACACTGCTAATCATTACGTTTGCCGAACTTTAACCCCACCACCACAGCAGCTTTGTAGAGTAGTTCAAAGACACATAGCTCGTTTTGTCCTACCTCCATCAGCGGCATGGTTAAATTGGTTAGCATTTTGCCTCTTGCCAAACAGCATAAGCTTCGTAACTACCTCAATAAGCATCGCGCTCTACTAGAGTCAGATACGTCTAGCTACGGCGTTGGTCGACAGCGTTACTGGTTAGAACATCAGCCCATTTTAGGCAGCTGTGGCAAACAGTATCAACCGGCCATCCAACACCCCCAGTTTTGGCAGTTTTGTCAAACCATTTACCGACGTGCCATGCGTGTGGCACTCCCCGATCAGGCCACGCTTAAGCCAGATTTAGGTTTAGTCGCCTATGGGGGTGTGGGCATCCGTCAACATCGAGACGATCCCTATGCAGCCTGTCCCGCTGTCAGCATCAACCTCTCAACGGCAACGACACAGTGGGGCTATACAGCCACCTACGTCGGCTATGAAAAACGACGGCCCAGACAAATATCGGAGGAAATCCATCATTTACCGCCTGGGGCGATCATAATATTCAACAGTCAAAACCCCCACCGGGTAATCAATCCAGACCGCGAGCGCTGGTCCATTAACCTTTGGCGTATCTCATCTTCCTGTCGACCTTACTTTCAAAGCTACCTAGACGGCGCTCCTATGGCTCGTGATAATGCGGTAAGCTTTTTCGCACAGGTGGAAGAAAAATATTATGGCCAAGAGCGAGCTAAAGGATATACAGGTCGGGGAGCTGCAGTGGACATATCGTGAATTAGTCCCCGATAACCCCAATAACAAACCGCCTGTGCTGATGCTTCATGGTCTGGTATCTCAAAGCTACAGCTGGCGAGATATTATGCCAGCACTGGCGGAGTACGGGTTTCATAGCATTGCCCCCGACTGGATTGGTCATGGCCTATCGTCAAAGCCTGACAAACGTCAGTTTGCCTACGATCAGACTAGCTATCTTAACGCTCTGGGTAATTATGTTGATGCCCTAAAACTAGAGCGGTTTTCATTAGTGGTCCAAGGCTTTTTGGGGGTCACGGGTATACTGTATGCCGCTCAAAATCCTGACAAGATTGAACGTTTGATTATTCTCAACGCCCCTTTACCACCTAAAGCCGAACTACCCCTTAGGGTCAAAATGATGGGTTGGCCCTTTGTGGGGGACATGATGACCCAAGACCCGTTGCTGGTTGATCGCACGCTGGAAGGGGGCGGCCCTTACCAGGTAGCCGATGACGACCTAGACGTGTACCGCCGACCGTTCCTTAAAAGTTCGGATGTCGGTCGCTCACTGATGTGGACGATTCGCGCTATGAAAATGCCCCAACTAACCGAGCAGATTGCCCAAGGGTTTACCAGCTGGTCACGTCCAACACTAGTGGTCTGGGGAACTTCAGACCCTTGGCTATCAGCCGACAGCGCCAAGGCATTTGCCCAAGGTCTGGATGATGGTGACTATGTTGGTCTTGATGAGGTGGGTCACTATGCCCAAGAAGACTGGGCCGAAAAAGTTAGCGAGGCCATCGTGCCATTTTTGAGAAAACAGGAGCTATAGGCTGTCTTTATCAGGTTACGTTCTTTAAATCATGAAATTGTTGTTTCTTAACAACTCCTACGACAAACCCTAGCAACAGATTAAACACTTATCGGATCGCTTTCTGAAAGCCTAACGTTTTAGCAAAATTGAGCACACACAGAAATAAATATTACCAAGAAGAATCAATCATCTTGACTTGTGCTCCGCGATCTCATTATCAGTTTTAGTTCGCTCAGCAGCGTTTCCTGTTCCTGCTGCAAAATCTCTAGCTTGGTCAAAATCACGGCCAGCTGCGGATCTTTTAACTCGTCGCAGCTGGACTTTAGTGACGTTTTGTTGAATAACCAGCGACCTAGGGAGAGGGGAGAGCGACCCAGCCATTTTAGACTGCGGCGCAGCAGCTGGCTGACAAGGGAAACACTCAGCTGCAGCACAATAACTAAGGTAATTGCGATCGCAATCAGCCAGTATGGATGATGCAGCCCCCATAGAACAGCTGTTTCAGTGGGTGTTAACACCGCATCTGCCAGTACCCTACTAACCAATAGCTGTATCCCCCGTCACTTATCACTTACCATCCTACCTGCTGCCGGGCCTACTAATCTTTTTCGCGTCTGTGGCGTCGCCAGCCCTGTCGTCCTTTTAACTCCCGCTTAACTACAATCTTCCGCTTATCCACCAGGGTCATCATGGCCGGCACATCGCGAGATATTTTATCTTGCCATCCCAGTTCCGCCACCACCGAGTTAAACGTACGACGCTTGGTCATGCGATAGGCGATTTCTTCCACTTCGCTCCAGGTAAGATTACTTTCGATATATGCCTTGGTGATCACATTCAACAGGTTGGTGTACCGATTGCCTTCAGCCTCAGTCATCATTGTGTGGGGAATATCTAGCACACGATCAAAGCTGTTGTACCAGCAATAGGGTTGATGTTCTAAAGCAGTCTCAAAAAACCGCTGATGGTCAAAATTGTTGACGGCGCGATCGCTCTCACTAGAGATCATAAAAACCGGCGCGATGGGAGACTTTTTAACCCGTTTGAAATTGTAGTTTGCAATCCGCAGCACAGCCCGCAAAGCAGACACTTCAAATCCTGGGTAGCTTGGCCCCAACAGTTTTTCCCACTCAAAATAGGTGTCAATGTGTTTGACAAATAAATCGATCACCTTACTGCTGGAGCTAAAATAGGGCGCAAACAACAGCGCGCGATAGATATCATCGGCCTTTTCCATCGCCAGCCAGGTGGCTAGAGTTGCCCCCCCCGACAGACCGCCAACAATAACCTGTGAACCCATCTTTTTAGCAATTTTGAGCCACTGCAGCCCAAATTTTAGATAAACGCGCGGGTCGTCTGTTAGCGGGGGTGGATTGCCAGGTCCCCACGGCCCTGCTAACCCATGACCGGGCAGCAGAGGCACCAACACATTAAATCCAGCTTTGTGCAACACCTGTGCCATGGGAATAAACTGATAAGGCCCAGCCGTAAACCCATGGAAAAATAAACACACTTTATCGGTCGGTTCACTGTGAAATAAAAAATATGATCGACAGAGATTATCAATTAGCGATAGCTCTGACTCACGGGCTGATATTTTACTTTCAACGACCTTTTTAAGGGTCAGGTAGTCCACCATAGCAATGCGGTATTTGGCACAGTCGCATACTACCGCTCGGGCTCATCATATTCCCAAAAATTGCGAGACTGCTTAATATCTCGCCTAAAGAGCATACTCAAATCCTAGTTTTGGGAATTTGAGGGTTCAGTCAATGTCTCTTCAGGCTGCTCATCGACATTACTGGTCAACAGCAACACTGCACCGCTGCCATCTACAATGCATGACCCTTGCTCGTCAGGCGATTCAGCAATAGACCAGAGGATCAGAAATGTCCCATCTTCCATGCTCTCCGACGGGTTTAACTGGGGGGTGCGCTCAGTGGTGACAAGGGTTTCATAACAACGATGGGCAATGGTCTCCACATCTTCTGGAATCGCTGACTTTTTAGGACCGCAGGCACTTACCCCCAGCACACTTGCCCCCAGCAGCAACGGTAGCAAATGCTGGCTCCACTTTGGAGGGCTCCCATGGCGCTTTTGTCGTATCGCACAGCGCTCAACAGACATCCTTAATAGACTCCTTCCTTAAATCAATAACACCCTTACAATCAGTAGAAGTTAGTGCAGCATGCCATTTGCTGTAGCTCAACACCTCAAACAGACGCATTGATCTACCAATGTGCTCAACGATTAGCAGCTTACAAAACTTTTAGACCCGGCCCCCCATGAAATTATTTCGATTAATCCTGCCTCTGATAGTTGTCGTTTGTTTAGTGTTCACCAGTTCACCAGCTATGGCTGCACCCATGGCCGTATTGCCTGGTCTAAAGGGTGTCTTTACTGGCACACCCCCGACAGATATTGGCATTCATAAAGAGCAGCTCAGCAACTGCCCCACCTCACCCAACTGCGTGAGCAGCAGCGCCAGCGATGATGAACACTATATTGCACCGCTTGAGTATGCGGCTGAGCAAGACGCTATCCGCGATCAGCTGGTGGCCATTATCAAAAATCAGCCCCGTACTGAAATTATTGAGCAGACTGATGACTATGTTTTGGTAGAGTTTACTAGCCGTCTGATGGGGTTTGTAGACGATGCTGAATTTTACTTTCTACCAGACGGTAAGACCGTTGCCATGCGCTCTGCAGCTCGGCTAGGTGAGTCAGACCTCGGTGTGAATCGACGTCGGTTAGAGCAGTTTCGACTAGCTCTGCAAAGTTTGGGAGCTTAGGCCGTTAAACAAGAAACGTTAATGACACCCAGGAATCTGCCTCTCTACTATGAGCGCCAACCCATATCAAATCCGGCCCATGACCCGCGACGAGCTAGATATCGCCGTGGCTTGGGCTGCTGCAGAAGGCTGGAATCCTGGTCTACAAGATGCCGATTGCTTTTACAGTAACGACCCTACTGGGTTTTTGATGGGGTTTCTAGAGGGGAAGCCAATTGCCGCAATTTCAGCGGTTAAGTACGGTACTTCTTTTGGATTTATTGGTTTCTACATTGTGAAACCTGAGTTTCGAGGCCAAGGGTACGGGTTAGCAATTTGGCAGGCGGCCCTTGACTCCCTCCAAGGACGCAGCATTGGGTTAGATGGCGTGGTCGCTCAGCAAGATAACTATATTAAGTCTGGGTTTTGTCTGGCCTATCGAAATATTCGCTATGAAGGCACAGGCAAGGGAGCCGTTCATGATTCAAACTGTGTACCGCTGACCGATGTGCAGGCGGTGATTGACTATGACCGTCAGTGTTTTCCTGAGGTGCGATCGCACTTTACCCAATGCTGGATTACCCAACCCGATAGCCACGCTGTTGGCATGGTGCAGGGGCAAACATTAGTGGGCTATGGCGTTTTACGTCCCTGTCGCAACGGCTATAAAATCGGCCCACTGTTTGCCGACACAGCGGCAATTGCGGATGATATCTTTCAGACACTGGTGGCAAAGGTGCCCGTAGGCGCTCCATATTATTTAGACGTTCCAGAAGTCAATGGTGACGCTGTTGCGCTGGCTAAGCAATATGGCCTGAACTACGTCTTTGAAACCGCACGAATGTACACCCAGGAAGCACCAGAATTACCGTTAAATAAGATTTTTGGAGTCACCACATTTGAGTTGGGGTAATGCGACTCCCCTTAGAACGCTACAATATTAGAAATATTAAGTGTTCGTTACATTGGGACGGGAGTTTGTTATGGGTCGTCAGCAGG
>ERZ1740070.1870-NODE-1870-length-12658-cov-14.165199_pt1 | contig 12658 bp, 6 predicted proteins | sample MGYA00581734_ERZ1740070 | MGnify/ENA primary metagenome ERZ1740070 (study PRJEB43018, sample SAMN04849744) | marine metagenome | isolation source: floating plastic debris | place: Pacific Ocean | collected 2008-09-01 | study: EMG produced TPA metagenomics...
GGGCTAGCCCCCGGAAGGGTTGAAACAACAGACAGAGTTTAGTTTACACTACCATTTTGAATAGAATGATCTTTGATTTCAGCATCATGTTACTCATTATAACACTTCTTCCATACAATTAAGATTCTCATAGAGTTTTAAATTCCGTTTCCAAAGCTAAAAGAACTTTGTGAATAAGAAACGAGAGATAATGTGGTAGGGTAGCCTTATTAAAAAATGACGCTTTACCAGTTTTAGTAATGCTACCTAAACTGGTAAGGTAGCCTTACTATAAAAGGCTTCAATGTGATGTTTTTGTTTTAAATAAAATGGTTATAATACAGTACATTTTTGAGCTATGCCTGTATGGGCTATATCATGATCCTTTGATGTTCTATGATAAAGCGACCAGGTTTGATCCGTAAAGCTAAGACTTTGTGTCATCTAAGAGTTTTAGATAGCAAAGCAACAAGATCGTTGTTAATAGGGATGTTGAGGTTAGAAAAATAAAAAAACTGGTTGAAATACTTTGATCACAATGGTCAAAGATCAATCTATAGTTGATTTACGAGAAAAAATTTTAAACATGAGAATATTAAATCAGCTTAAAAGTCTGTTGCAAATTTTCAAAAAAAAAATTAATCAGAAAGCACTCATAAACGCTGTAGAAGTGATAACTGCTTTTAGAATGGAATCTTTTGTTAAAGATCAATCTTTAGGTTTCGATAGAATCAATACGGTTAATAGGTGTTATAGGATTAATATAATAACGTCATCTACAAGTATTCATGGAATGAACAGTTTGTTAATGATTGCTCAATTGTTAAGTGAAAGAGGGCATCATGTAAAGTTAATCAGGAAACAGGTTAGTGGAGAAATTAATTGGTTTCACTTTAAAGGTTCAATTTCTGACATACATTTTAATGAGAATACATCAATTAATAGCTTAGAAAATTCCCTTCCTAATGCTGACATTTTGATGACTTATGGTAATTGTGAAGCGTATGAACTATTAGCAAATCTATCATCTAAAAAAGGCATTAAGGTATCATTATTCATGTACTCTGGAGCTCGTGATAATGATTTAGTCGAGAACAATTCTATATTAAAGGAATTTAAGCTACTTGCTACAACCCGGTGTGTTGCCAATGAGATAAAAAATTTATCGGGTGTAAACGTGGATGTCGCAAATCTTGGGGTTCATTCAAATGAGTTCTACCCGGTTAAACCTATCACGACTAAGTTTACAATTGGTACGCTATATCGCCATGATGACTCATTAAAAGTTATTGCCGCGTACAGATTACTGAAAGAAGATTTTGATGTTGATTTGTTAATGTTTGGGCAGGTAGAGACGCCCGACCTGGATTCAGATATAACCTATTACTTTAGCCCTGATCAAGAAAAGCTGAGAATTATTTATTCATCTTGTCATATCTGGGTTACACCTGACGAATATGAAGATTCACAAATGTGTGGTGTCCAAGCAATTTTGTGCGGAACACCCTTAGTAACATCAGATGTCAATAATTTTAGGGATTTCCTTAATACCGACAATTGTATAATTCTTGAAAGTAAATCACCATCTGCCATAGCCAATGCAATTAGGAATTTTATTCGTAATTCATTGTCAGAAATAAAAAAGTTTAAAAAGGTATATAATGATATAAGGAATCAAAGTTGGACAAGAAGTATAAATAGTATTGAAGAATATTTCAACGGATACATAAATAATTATAATCCTTCCGGTTATCGTAGCGTAAATTATGAATTAACTATTGGAATTTCTATTCAGAACGAATTAAAATATGTGAAGCAATGTATTGAAAGTATTAAGAGATCCACCAAAGCTAATTTTCAGTTGGTACTCGTGGACAATAACAACGATGAAGAGACTCAAGAGTACCTCACAATCCTAGATCGTGAAAATAATGTAAAATACCTAAGGGATCTTTCTAAGTACAGTTTAGTTTTTAATTGCAATGAAATACTAAGACACGCCAATGGAAAATATATTTGCTTGCTTCACTCTGATACAATCGTAACCCAATATTGGGATTTACATTTAATCGAAGCATTGAAAGTTAATTCTAAATTGGGTATTGTAGGACCTTCTACTTCATATGGAATATATAAAGATAATAGATTAATGCCACAACAACTTGAAGAAGTCTATTTTAAGAGATTCGACATGTCAACTGATGACATTGATCAATTTGCAAAATATCTATATTGTAAGGAACAAGGAAAAATTGAATTAGTTGAAAACTTGAATGGTTTTTGCATCGTATTTGATCGTTCTATTATTGGCGAAATCGGATTTTTTGGAGCCAAGTTTGACCGAGAGCCCAGTGAGGAAGTGGTTGACTTTGGTGATAAGTTAAGATTGGCTGGATATATGATAGGTTGGGTGAAGTTTTCATATGTACATCATTTTGGACATCATTCTAATATCGGTTCTGAAACAATTTTAGAGTTAAAGAACGAAGATCTGATGGTTGGCATGAAAAATAAGAGAATTGGTTTTATATACAATTCCAAACTATCAAGTTCTACCCGAAAGAGGACATTTGAGGTTCACAAGTACATACAAGAATATATGAGTGTAGAGGTTGTTCACTGGCAGAAAGTCAATAACGAGTTAATTGATTCCTGGGATATAATTATTCTTCAGAGGATTGGCGGCCTAAGCGAAATTATTGACCCTGCATTTTTAGGTGAAGTCGAGGGGTGGATAAAAAACTATCCTACAAAGAAATTTTATTATGATTTAGATGATTATATAGTCTTATCACAAAATCAACTTCCTAAGAGGTTGATTAAGATATGTAATGGAGTTACTGTTTCAACTAATAAATTGGCAAAACTACTTGTGAAGTTTAATCAAAATGTAATTGTTCTTCCAAATGGTGTTGATTATGAACGCTTTCAAGAAAGCGTTAAAGAGGTCTCTAAGGTTAATTCAATAAATAAATTGAAAATAATATGTTTTTCTCTTGCTGGAGCCGGTGTTGAGATGTTAAATCAGTTAGGTAGCTTGCTGACGGAAAAGAGTATTGATCACGAGGTTGAATTGTATACAGGTGAAGGATTCGATGATGACATTTATCCATATTTAACATTGAAAAAAAATGTATCGTTAGATATTCTTTTCAAAGAGTTAAACAATGCGGACTACCTGGTTAACTGGGGGGGACACAGCATCGATTATTTTGAAAAGTTGGCTAAGAAATATGATTTTGAGATTAAAGACACAGAGTGCTTTGTAAATGCTAAGAGTGCACTTAAATATTATAATGCTGCTATTTCGAAAACTATCCTACTCACAACAGAGATTCCTTTCTCTTATTCAGAAGTAGTAAGAAATGGTGTTACTGGATTCTATATTAAAGATGCCAAGGAGGCTTTTAATTATATAATGAAATTGGAGAATGATAGTGTCTTAAAAGAACATATTGCAAATGAAGCTTTTCATGACGTAATATCAAATTATTCATTAAATACTACCTCTAAAAATTATCTCAATTTTTTTAATTCCAGATAAATGAAATTTTCTTGAAGTATCCCTTGGAAAATGGTAATACCTAACCCTTCAACTTGTCAAAAGTAATACTGGCATTACTCATGTTTTATGATTAAGCTGGCTACAACGTGTAACGATTTTTCCTAACTTTACCTTTTTTGTAAAGAATTTGGCATAAAATATATTTAATGAAAAATAGAATTACTGGTGATTATAAAAAAAAGTGTATTCTAGTTACTGGTATGCACCGATCGGGCACATCTTCAGTTGCCGGGGCCTTGAGCACTCTTGGATTTACTACCGGTGATAATCCGATGCCGCCTAATGAATTCAACGAAAAAGGATACTATGAGGATATTGATGTCAGCACTCTGAATGATAAGATCCTGGATTACTTCGGGCGTAAATGGGATAGCATTTACCCTTTCAAAATTGAAAAAAACGATTTGTTTAAGACTGAAATTCAGTTAATATTCAATGAGAAGTTTGGAAATTCTTTAGTCAGTATCTTGAAAGACCCACGTTTTTCACTAACATTCCCAATATGGCAATCCGCATTATCGGAATTGGGCATCAGCTCCTATGTAGTACTAGTGGTTAGAGATCCGGCTGAGGTTTATGCATCCCTTAAAGCAAGAAACAAATTTTCTTTAATTAAATCACTTTTGCTTTGGGGGAATTATTCTATACAGGCTGAAGCCTACACTCGGAATTCCGTGAAGAGAATGTTTTTTCATTATGATAGATTTCTCACTGAGCCTGAATTCTATATAGGAAAACTCCTTGATCTGGCTTCTATCGATAAAAAACTAGAGAAAGCCGATTTAAGAAAGATCCATAACTTCTTGGACCCCTCTTTGAGACACTTCAAGGGTGCAGAAGCGAAAGATATCAATAAGCTATCTTGGCTACGCGAAATTTATGATCGAATTGTTAAAGATATCGAACCCAAGGCTGAAATTTTCGATCTGGCAAAAAAGAAACTTGACGAGCTGTTAACTGGGTATTATCCTAGTGATATCGTAGAAACAGTATATTCAGACGTCTCTCATACATCTTGCTCCCTTTTTATCAATTCGGGTAACGGATATAGCGAACAGCAAAAGCTACTTGAGCCTTTTAGCTACAGAAATAAGAATTTCATAGTCCAGTTTCAATCCCTTGAAAGTTTTGGAGAAATACAATCCTTGAGGTGGGATCCTGTAGAGAATAAAGTTATTAAACTATTTGCAGACTCGATTATTATAACTTATCGCAATGGACGGGTTCGTAATGTTAATCGTGAGGATTGTAAACTAAATGGAACAATTAAAAACGATGGATCAATAGAGTTTCAGACGCTCGACCCATGGATTGAAATCCCTGTCGATTCAGTTATTAGTAGGGTTACTATTTCCGGTAGATTACGTCTTCTCAATGCACGATCGACTTTTAGAGATTTGAATAATGAGCTAATTCAACAAAGAACAGAAAATCAAGATTTTAGAGTTACTATAGACAATCGAACTTCTGAACTTGGCAGGGTCCTAACTTTAAACAATCAGCTGTTGGCAAATATTAATAATTTGACTTCACAAGTGAATTCAATGAAAGAAGAGATTGCAAGATTTGTAAAAGACGAAACCAGCTACAATTTTAAGCTTAACAATCAAATTGAAGAGATTAATAGGTTAAGAGATACAGAGTCGCAGTTGCAAGAAAAAGTCGAAGAACTAGACATCGTAATGGCAAAATCTTTACAAAGAGAATCTGATCTTACAGAAGCATTAAATGTCAAGGATATCAATCTGCAAAAAACGTTGAAAAGAGAATCTGACCTTGCAAAAAAACTAAATGATGTTAAAAATACTTTGATAAGTACAGCAAAAGATTTGTTATTTTATAGAGGTCTTTATAAGACAACGCCTCTCAGTGCTCACAAGCGATCCTTCAAGAAGATGTTGTTCAGACTTGATAGATTCTTTGAAACAAGGACGTATATTCCTGAATCCATTCTGTTGAATCCTTATGTTTTTGATCCTCTTTACTATCAAAGGACTCATCCACATCTAAACGATAATTCAAAGGAAGTAGTCAAACACTGGCTTGAAAAAGGTGTTTTCAAAGGACTTCCATCTTCTCAGTTTTTTCATGTAAAATATTATCTAAATGTCAATAAGGACTTACAAAAGTATTTTGGAAAGGATTACCAGGGAGCAATTCAACATTGGGTTGATTTTGGTATAAAAGAACAGCGAATCGCATCACCTTCTAGAGAAAGAATTAATACCTCGTCAAATTATGATCATAATATTGAATATCTTTTGTCGGATTTAAAGCAAGAAAAAAATTTATATATTAATAAAAAAAATGTAAATCAAAGCCCAAATAATACCTCACAGAAAAATTTGGTGATCTTTATTGCAGGAGAAAGTATGAAAAAGCCTGGTTACAAGTATCGGGTTGAACGTTATGCGCAAGCCGTGAAGCGACTTAATTATCAAGTCATTTGCATTTCGATTGATGAAGTTGCTAAGCGTTTGAATGATTGCAAAAGGGCTAAGCTCATATTAATTTGGAGGGCTGCATGGAGTAGTGAAGTAGCAAAACTTTTTAATCTTACGGAACAATTAAATATACCTACCGTTTTTGATATCGATGATCTCATGGTGCGACCAGAACTTGCAACATCAGATATAATTGATGCTATAAGATATGACAATAAAGATGAAAGTGCAGTAAAAAAATTATACTCAAACGTTGCTAAAACGATGAAATCGTGCAACTACAATACTGCGGCAACGCATGAGCTTGCATGGCACATGAGGAAGGTAGGTCCAAAAAAGCCAATCTTTGTTTTACCGAATGGCTATAGTTCTAAGACATATAGTCTATCACGTCTTTATGCTAGAATTAAAGAAAAAAGTGGTGATGGTCTAATTCGAATCGGGTATGCGAGTGGTGGATTAACCCATCAAAAAGACTTTGAGCAATGTGCAAATGCGGTAGCCCAAATTCTTAGTGATAATGAAAACGTCCGTCTTGTGTTATTCAAGGATGATAGGAGGGTTTCATTGGATATTTCTGAATTTCCCTCGCTAAAGAATGTACAACATAAGATTGAATGGCGACCATTTGCTGCGCATGATTTATTGCCCAAAGAGGTTGCACGGTTTGATGTAAATATTGCACCACTAGAATACGGAAATGAATTTTGTGAATCTAAAAGTGAGTTGAAATACTTTGAAGCTGCCATAGCCAATGTTCCAACTATTGCATCTCCCACAGGTCCATTTAAACGTGCAATCAAGCATAAACAAACTGGTTTCTTAGCGTCCAATGTGAACGAGTGGCTTGAATATCTTAAAGCATTGGTATTGGATTCTAATTACAGAAAGGAAATTGGTCGGATGGCTCACAGGCATGTTTTGTGGCCCTTTGGCCCCTCTCGAAGAGTAGAGCTGGCATACTCTCTTCTGGAGCAAACTAAAGGGAAGAGAAACTCAGCAAGATCATTCTACTATAGTGAAAGCGAATACTTTAGAGAGATTCCATCAATATCAATTGAGAAGTATGAGATTGTATTTGAGACTGATAAAAATAAAGAATCAAGGGTAACGGTAATCATTCCTCTTTTCAACTACGAGGGTTATGTTGCGGAAGCTCTTGAGTCTGTAAAGTCACAGACAATGCCAGATATTGACTTAATAGTAGTTGACGATAAATCAACTGATGGATCCCAAGAAATAGTTCATAAATGGATGATATCAAACAAGGAAAGGTTTAATCGCCTTATGCTGGTCCAGCATAAGCAAAACCAAGGTTTAGGGGCATCCCGTAACACGGCATTTGACCTGTCAGATACTTTATATGTAATGGCTTTAGATGCAGATAACACATTACTATCAGAGTGTTGTGAGGAATGTTTTAATATAATTGAATCAGAAAGTGCAGCCTTTGCTTATTCCATTATTGAACAATTCGGTGATAGTAAAAAACTAATGGGTAACCGTACTTTCAATCCCGCAGATTTTATCCCGAATAGTGGTATTGATGCGATGGCTATGATTTCAAAAGAGGCTTGGTCATTAGTTGGGGGCTACACAACTCATAGAATGGGATGGCAAGATTACGATTTTTGGTGTAGAATAGTTGATCGAGGGTTATATGGTGTGCATGTCCCCAAAACACTTGCAAAATACAGAGTGCATCAAAAGTCAATGCTCCGAACTTCAACTGATAAAGTAAATAATAAGTTAGAATTGATTGATTGGATGGAATCTGAGCATAGCTGGTTAAGTTTAACCACGCCAGAACGAACAGGTCATCATGTAACATCCAAACTTTCAGATTAATTAAATTGTGAGAAGTCAAAACCAAATTACCTTCTATAATGCCTTTATGAACGGTGTTTCCAAAAGAAAGATCAAGGTTCAAATAGGGGCACGTGATAAGAAAAGAGGGCCTGATTGGATAGCAATAGATCTTTACGATGACTCGGACATTATAGATGAAAATTGGGACCTCCATTGCCTTCCTATACAAGATAATGTAGTGGACTGTTATGTATGCAATGCAGTTCTTGAGCATGTGACGGATCCTGCCTTAGCTATATTTGAAATGTTCCGGACTTTGAAACCTGGGGGTGAAATTTGGGCCGAAGTCCCTTTTATGCAGTACTATCATCCAACACCTGGGGATTATTCTCGATGGACGGTGGAAGGTTTTGAGCTTATGTTAAGAGACTTTTCAATAATATCTTCTGGTGTTAGTACAATGATAAGTCATGAGATCCCGAAGTTATATAATTATCTTTCTAGCAAAACAGATATAAATATTAGTAAGAAATCAATTGAAGAATTCATAGGTCGTGTAAAAAAATATCAGATTAAAAATGATTCTTCACGTTTATACTCATCTCTATATGTATGGGGAAGGAAGTTAAGTAATGTAGCACAACAAAAGAGTAATTATTTTAATTGGCTAAGATCTCAATATGAAAAAAAAAATGATCTGCCATATAGTTCTGATTTGAAATTGACCAGAACAGAGTTAGAAAACATACTTTAGTATAATCCTATTCTTTAACTTCTAATGTGATCTAACCTGGTTTATGCTTATCAATGTTAAATCATAGGGTAGCCTTACCAGAAAATGTAACCTTCCCTTTTTGGTAGCCTTTTTGGGGAAGGCTACATTTTCTGGTAAGGCTACCAAACTAGTAAGGCTTCAATAGGATTCTCAAACATTATAATATTCCTTGTACCAGTCAGTAAATTTTTTTATTCCGTCTTGAATAGGTGTAGAAGGTTTAAAATTTATTAGATTTTCTAAATCATTGACATCTGCGTATGTTTCATTCATATCTCCAGGTTGAATTTCTAAATAATTTTTAGTTGCTTTTTTGCCCAAAGCGTTTTCAATGGTCTCAATAAAGTTCATCAATTCAATAGGATTGTTATTGCCAATATTAAATATTCGATAAGGTGCCCAGCTTGAGCCTGGGTTGGGTTTTTTTACCCTAATTTCTTCAATAGGTTGAGGTATCTTTTCAATTAACTTGACAACTGCCGAAATGATATCGTCAATGTATGTGAAGTCTCTTTTCATTTTACCATAATTGTAAACATTGATTGGCTTACCTTCTACAATTGCTTTGGTAAATAGGTAGAGTGCCATGTCAGGTCTTCCATACGGTCCATATACGGTAAAAAACCTCAAGCCAGTTGTAGGAAGACCAAAGAGATGTGAATAAGTATGAGCCATAAGTTCATTAGACTTTTTGGACGCTGCATATAAGGAAATTGGATGATCTACACTGTGATCGACTGAAAATGGTATCTCTTTGTTTCCACCATAAACAGAGCTTGAAGATGCATAAAGCAAATGCCTGATATTATTTTTCCTACAAGCTTCTAAAATATTCGCAAACCCTACAAGATTGGAGTTAATGTAAGAAGCTGGATTGAGTAAAGAATACCTAACCCCAGCTTGTGCAGCTAAATTGATGACATAATCAAATTCATGTTCCTTGAATATTACATTTATTCGTCCATCTTCTTCAAGTGATACTTTCTCAAAAGTGAATGAATCAAGTTCGTTAAGTATAGCTAGTCTATCCATTTTTAATTCTACACTGTAGTATTCATTAAGATTATCGATCCCAACAACACTATGACCCGAATTGCAGAGAACCTTGGACAGGTGGAAACCGATGAAGCCGGCTGCACCAGTAACCAGAATTTTACTTTTATTCATTTTCTAAAGTATTGAAATAGTTTACTAATCGGCTAAATAAATTGAAAGCAAGTTTATTCTTGATTGTACTGAATTTTATAGTAACTCTTATATTGCCCAGAAGTAACATGACCTAACCAATCTTCATTTTCCAGGTACCAATCCACGGTTTTTCTCATTCCTTCCTCAAACTGCAGTGAAGGTTCCCAACCTAGTTCTTTTTGAATTTTAGAAGCATCAATTGCGTACCTGTGATCGTGACCTGCCCTGTCTTTAACAAAGGTGATTAGTTTTGCTGATTCTCCAGGAGTCCGGTCTAATTTATCATCCATTATTTCACATAAGTGATTTACAATGTCAATATTTTTCCATTCATTGAACCCCCCTACATTATAAGTCTCTCCAACCTCACCTTTGTGAAAAATATCGTCAATGGCTCTAGCATGGTCAACGACGTACAACCAGTCCCTTATGTTCTCACCCTTACCGTAAACAGGAAGTAGCTTGTTATTTTTGATATTGTTGATCATCAGCGGTAATAACTTCTCAGGGAACTGGTTGGGGCCATAGTTATTAGAGCAGTTTGAAATTTTTACCTGCAGTCCATAAGTATTAGCCCAAGCTCTAACAAAATGGTCTGAGCTAGCCTTAGAAGCAGAGTAAGGAGATTGAGGATCATAGGGTGTTGTTTCTAGAAAGAAACCATCTTCTGCTAAAGAACCATAAACCTCGTCGGTTGATACATGGTAAAAAATGTGTTTATCGAGTTCGTCTTTCCATGCATTTACTGCCGAATTTAGTAGTGTTACCGTGCCAAAGATGTTAGTTTTTACAAAACTCAACGGATCAGTAATCGACCTGTCAACATGTGACTCTGCTGCAAGGTGAATAACATCCGTAATTTTTTCGTCGTTGAATATCTTTGTTATGAACTCCTCATCGCATATATCGCCTTTTATAAACTTGTAGTTTTGCGACTCTTTTATGTCGATGATGTTTTCCAGATTACCTGCATAAGTTAACAGGTCAAGATTAACGATCTTGTATTCCGGGTATTTATTGACAAGTAGTCTCACCACATGGGAGCCTATAAACCCTGCTCCACCTGTTATTACTATATTTTTCATTGACTCTTTAACTATTTGACCTGAAAATTTAACAACTTAATTTGATTTAGAATCCACTTGCCTTTGTTAGAATTATCAAAAATAGTCTCAACGGAATTATTTAATTCAGAATTGAACAGTTTATGATAGTGGATTGAAATTACGTTATCGATGTCCCTTATTTTGTTTCCTTCTGGCATTGCTCTATCCTGCATATGAATTGGATAATTGTAATCATTTGAGAACTCTTTTAGCGATAAATTCATTTGAACTATAGTAGCTGCCAGCACACTCTGTTCTACGAAGAAAATGTTATTAGCAGGTTTTAGTTCTTCTTTCATTATAATATCGAAGTTTACTTTCCATTGACTAAAGATACTTTTACTACGTTTTACCAATATGTGCCCGGAATTATAATAAGGTAAGATTTCATGTCCATCAACTGTACTAACCACTCTCTTATCTGTTTTTTCTATTCCCAATTTTGCATAAAGTGTTGCCCAGTAATGATTGCTGTCAAACTCACTACTACTAACACCGATGTTTTTGCTGTCAACAGGTCGCATCATGATGTCGTGACCCTCTAAGTGATTTATGAAGTTGGGCTCATTCAATATTATTACATCAGAATCTAAAAACAGAAGGTACTTATATCTTAACGTATTTTCTGCATAAGCGCAGGTGAATGGTTTATTCGCTAGTGGGTACTCAGTGTAACTCTCATTAAGAGACCTAATGACATGGTTGACGCGATTTCTCTTAAAAAAAGTTTCAGTTTCTTTTGAGATTTGCAGCCCTGCTCTTGGCTGGAAAGAAAAAATTGGAGTTTTTCTAAATTTACCACCAAACTTTCTTAGCGAACTAACTAGAAGCTTTGAATATTTCTCTAATTCACCAGATTCAGTACAGATAACAATGGCCAGGTCGGCAGGCTTAAGAAATCTGAAAAAATTCACTTAGACATTAATTTAAGAGCTTTTTCCAAGCTGCAGCTCCAGTGTGGTATTTCAATGTTTAGGCTTTGCTTAATTTTAGATTTATCCAAAACACTAAAATTCGGACGATCGGCTACGGTTGGAAATTGATCTGAATTTACGGGGATCACTTGGCAATCTAGCCCTGATTGTTTCATAATCTCAAAAGCAAAATCGTACCATGAACATACGCCCTCATTGCTGTAGTGATATATACCAGGCTTGTCATTTCCAGAATTAACTTCCTCAATAATACTCAATATAACATTTGCAAGGTCATTAGCATATGTAGGGGTACCTATTTGATCAGAGACAACAGTCAGTTCCTCTTTCTCCGCTCCAAGGCGAAGCATTGTTTTTAAGAAATTCTTTCCAAAACTTGAGTAGACCCATGAAGTTCTAATTATGTAATAGTTGTCTAAGAATTGTTCAATGCCTTGCTCTCCTAAAAGTTTTGTTTCTCCATAAACGGATTTTGGGTTTGGAGCGGCATCTTCATTAATCGGTTTGCTGAATTCACCATCAAAAACGTAATCTGTAGAAATGTGGATCAGCCGCGTTGAGCTTTCCTTACAGAACTCTGCAATTATTCCAGGCGCGATACCATTAACTAACTTGGCTAATTCTTCATCATTTTCCGCTCCATCAACATTGGTATAAGCCCCTGAACTTATTATAAAATCGACCGGATTTCTATTCAAGAAATCTATGATTGAATCTTTATTCGAAAGATCCATTTCTTCAACATCACAAAAAATAAACTTATGAACGCTTTCTTTGGCTAACGACTTAAACTCGCTACCCAACTGACCATTCGCTCCTGTTATTAAAACCCTCATTTCAAAACTGACTTTCGAAAC
>ERZ1740070.1872-NODE-1872-length-12649-cov-3.550262_pt1 | contig 12649 bp, 12 predicted proteins | sample MGYA00581734_ERZ1740070 | MGnify/ENA primary metagenome ERZ1740070 (study PRJEB43018, sample SAMN04849744) | marine metagenome | isolation source: floating plastic debris | place: Pacific Ocean | collected 2008-09-01 | study: EMG produced TPA metagenomics...
GATCGAGGAGGTCGAGGCCGTCGAAGCCCCGGCAGAGATCGAGACCACATCGCTTGATCCCATCGAAACGGCAGCCGCCGCCCTTGACGCGCCCGCGCCCGAAGCGCCCGGCATCCAGCCCAGCGTCGCGCTCGAACAGCCTGTTCAGGCCGCCGCCACCACACCGCGGCCCGTGGCATCATCACTCTCAAAACCGTTCATCCAGATTGGCATCTTTTCGGTCGAGGCGAACGCAACCCGCACCTCGAACCGGATGCGCGATGCCGGCATCGTGCCGATCACCAAGACGTTTGATCGCGACGGCAAGACCTTCTGGCGCGTGGTCGTCGGGCCGGCAACTTCCAGCGCAGAGCGCGGCCAGCTCTTGAACAAGGTCAAGGAAGAAGGCTTTACCGATGCGTATGCCGTGTCCAACTGACCGATAAGGAGCCTGCCCCGTGATCCGCACCCTTGCCGCCGCCGCCCTGCTGATCGCAACCGCCCTGCCCGCTGCCGCGTTCGAGACGCGCGCGACAGCGGCTTATGTGGTGGACCAGACCACGGGCACCGTCCTGCTGAACAAGAACGCGGACACGCCGCTGCCGCCCGCGTCCATGTCCAAGCTGATGACGCTTTATATGGCGTTCGAGGCGCTGGAACGCGGCCAGCTGAGCATGACGGACGTGCTGGCCGTGTCGGCCCACGCGGCGAGCTTTGGCGGCTCCACCCTGTTTTTGCAGCAAGGCGAACGGATCACGGTCGAGGATCTGGTGCGCGGCATCATCGTGCTGTCCGGCAATGACGCCTGCGTGGTCATCGCTGAAGCGCTCAGCCCCGACGGCACCGAAGGCGGCTTTGCCCGCCTGATGACCCGACGCGCGCAGGAAATGGGCATGACGAACTCCACCTTTGCCAATGCCAGTGGCTGGCCCAACCCGAGCCACCGCATGTCGATGCGCGATCTTGGGCTGCTGTCCACCCGGCTGATCGAGGATTTCCCCGAATACTACCCGATGTTCGCCGAGACCGAGTTCCTTTTCGACGAAAAGGAAAGCGCCAACCGCTTCAACCGCAACCCGCTGCTGACCCTGGGGATCGGGGCGGATGGCCTCAAGACCGGCCACACCCAGGAGGCGGGCTATGGCCTGACCGGCTCGGCCAAGCAGGGCGACCGGCGCGTGGTCTTCGTGATCTCCGGCCTCGACACGACCGCGACCCGCGCGCAAGAGGCCGAGGCGATTGTCAACTGGGCCTTCCGCCAGTTCGCCGAACGCACCATCGCCAAGGGCGGCGCGCGCGTCGCCACCGCCGCGGTGTGGGAAGGGGCGGAGCCCGAGGTTGGCCTCGTCCCAGCCGAAGACATCTCCGTCCTGCTGCCGATCCTGTCGGGTGACAGTGTCGCCGCCGAAGTCGTGTACACCGGCCCGATCCAGGCCCCCATCGCCGCAGGCACCACCCTGGCCGAACTGGTCGTGCAGCCCGAAGGCCTGCCCGAACAGCGTTTTGCGTTGGTGGCCGAAACCGACATCGCCCATGGCGGGTTTCTGGCCAAGGTGTCGACCGCAGCCAAGGCGCTGATCATGCAGGTCACAAGCGAGGACGGTGCGTGAGCGCAACCGGCGCATTCATCAGTTTCGAAGGCATCGACGGCTCCGGAAAATCCACGCAGGCCCGCCTGCTGGCCGACAGCCTGCGCGCGGCGGGCCATGATGTGGTCCTGACCCGCGAGCCGGGCGGGAGCCCGGGGGCCGAGGAAATCCGCGCGCTTGTGCTGCAGGGCGATCCTGACCGCTGGTCGGCGGAAACCGAGTTGCTGCTGTTCACCGCCGCCCGCCGCGACCACATGGAGCGGCTGATCCTGCCGGCGATTGCTGCGGGTCAGATCGTGATCTGCGACCGCTTTGCCGACAGCACGCGCCTCTATCAGGGCCTGAGCCGAGGTGACCTGCGTGCCACCGTCGACCAGTTGCACACCCTGATGATCGGTCGCGAGCCAGACCTGACGATCCTGATCGACATGGACCCCGAAACCGGCCTGTCCCGTGCCAAGGGCCGGCAGGGCGTCGAAGAACGGTTCGAGGATTTCGGCACCGAGCTGCAACAGAAGATGCGCACGGGCTTTTTGTCTCTGGCGCAGGAATTCCCGGCCCGGTTCCGCACCATCGACGGCGCGCGCGCCATGGACATTGTCGCCGCCGATGTCAAAAAGACCGTTCAGGACTACCTGTCGCCCTGATCCATCTTCATCTCGCCAGATAAACTCCGGGGGGCTTAGGGGGGCTGGCCCCCCTGCCACGCCCGATGCTACACCTCGCGGCATGGTCGACGAACCTCAGGATCCCACCCGCGTCCCCGGCGCGCCGCACCCGCGCGACACCGCCCGCCTGATCGGGCAGGACGCGGCACAGGCGGCCTTTCTCGACGCCTTCACCACGGGCCGGCTGCACCATGCCTGGCTGCTCACCGGCCCGCGCGGCGTGGGCAAGGCGACGCTCGCATGGCGCATCGCGCGGTTCCTGCTGGCCACACCCGATCCGGACCCGGACGACATGTTCGGCGCGCCCGTGCCCTCGTCGCTCGATACCTCCGACGATCACCCCATCGCCCGGCGCATCGCCGCCGGGGCCGAACCGGGGCTGAAATCCGTGCACCGGTCCGAAAACGAAAAGACAAAGCGCCTGCGCGATCAGATCGTGGTCGACGACATCCGCGCGCTCGCCAGCTTCTTCCAACTGTCGGCCACCGATGGCGGGCGGCGCGTCGTGATCATCGACGCCGCCGACGAGATGAACGTGAACGCCGCCAATGCGCTCCTGAAAATGCTGGAGGAACCGCCCGCACGCACCACGCTCCTGCTGGTTTGCCACCAGCCCAGCCGCCTCCTGCCCACCATCCGCTCACGCTGCCGGACGCTGCGCCTGCACGCGCTTGGCCCCGAGGATATGGCGGCGGCCATGGCGCAAGGCGGTGTGGACGCCAGCGCCCAAAGTGCGGCCCTGTCCGAGCTCAGCGGCGGCTCTGTCGGGGCCGCCATGCGCCTCGCGCTCCAAGACGGCCTGGCACTCTATGCCGAGATCATCACCCTTCTGGGCTCCATGCCCCGGCTCGACCGTCCGCGCGCACTCGCCCTTGCCGCGGCTGCCGCCGCACGGGGCAATGCCGACAAGATCGCACTCTTCTACAGACTGCTCGACATCGCTCTTGCTCGCCTTGCCCGGACCGGGGCCACCGGCACGCCCCCGGCAACCGAGGCCGCACCGAACGAGGCCGCGGTCCTCATGCGTCTTGCCGCGCACGCCCCGCAAGCCCGCGCCTGGGCCGAAACGGCGCAAACTGCGCTTGACCGCGCACGCCACGGGCGGGCCGTCAATCTTGACCCTGCCGCACTCGTCCTAGATACGCTGTTCAAGCTCTCAGCGACGGCCGCCCCGCAATGACCCCTCAGATCACCGACAGCCACTGCCATTTGGACTTTCCCGATTTCGAAGGCCAGCTGCCGCAGATCATCGCCGATGCCGCCGCCGCGGGCGTCACGCGCATGGTCACCATCTGCACCAAGCTACGGCTCGAGCCGCAGGTGCGCGCCATCGCCGAAGCGCACGCCCCCGTCTTTTATGCCGCAGGCACGCACCCGATGAGTGCGGCCAGCGAACCTCTGGCCACCGTCGATGACCTGGTAACCCTCTCCAAACACGACAAATTTGTGGGCATCGGCGAAACCGGCCTCGACTACCACTACACCGCCGAAAGCGCCGCGGTGCAGCAACAATCGCTGCGCATTCACAGCGCCGCGGCCCGCGACACCGGCCTGCCACTGATCATCCACGCCCGCGCCGCCGATGACGACATGGCGCGCATCCTGACCGAGGAATACCGCAACGGCGCCTATACATGCGTCATGCACTGCTTCTCCTCCGGGCCCGACCTCGCCCGCGCCGCCCTTGATCTGGGTTTTTACCTCAGCATGTCCGGCATCGCCGCCTTTCCCAAGAGCCAGCCGCTGCGCGACATCTTTGCCGCTGCCCCGGTGGACCGTGTCCTGGTGGAAACCGACGCGCCCTATCTTGCGCCGCCGCCCCATCGCGGCAAACGCAACGAACCGGCCTATACCGCCCACACAGCGCGTGTGGGCGCCGAAATCTTCGGCCTCGACTACGCTGAATTCGCCGCGCAGACCCAGACCAATTTCGACCGCCTCTTTGCCAAGGCCGCACACTTCAGGGCCGCCGCATGAGCGACAGCCTGCGCTTTACGATCCTGGGCTGCGGCTCGTCCGGCGGCGTGCCCCGACTGGGCGGCCACTGGGGTGCCTGCGACCCGGGCAACCCGAAAAATCGCCGCCAGCGCTGCTCGATGCTGGTTGAACGCGATGGGCCGGAGGGCACGACCACCGTTCTCATCGACACCTCCCCCGATCTGCGCAACCAGTTGCTGGACGCCGGGGTCGGGCGGCTTGACGGTGTGATCTACACACACGCCCATGCCGACCATGTCCACGGCATCGACGATCTGCGCATGATCGTGTTCAACATGCGCGAACGGCTCCGGGTCTGGGCAGATGGGCCCACGCAGCACGACCTGCTAGGCCGCTTCGGCTATGTCTTCCACCAACCCAAGGGCTCGCCCTACCCGCCCATCCTCGACCTGCACACCATCGACGGCGACACGGTGATCGACGGCCCCGGCGGCCCCATCACCTTCTCCCCGTTCGAGGTCGGCCATGGCAGCATCGACGCGCTCGGTTTTCGCATCGGCGCTCTGGCGTACCTTCCGGATGTCGCCGACATCCCCCCGCCTGCATGGGAGGCGCTGCAAGACCTCGACTGCTGGATTGTGGACGCCCTGCGCCGCGACCCGCACCCGACCCACAGCCACCTCGCCCGGACCCTCGAATGGATCGAGCGCGCAGCACCCGCCCGCGCCGTCCTGACCAACATGCATATCGACCTCGACTATGCCACCGTGCTGGCCGAGACCGCCGACCATATCGAACCCGCCTATGACGGGATGACGCTGACCTATCCCGCGACATGATCCTGCTTCATCTCGCCCTCTAAACTCCCGCCGGAGGCTCCCGCCCCCGCCCCCTGCGCAAAGGCCCGCCCATGCAGGCCCTTCTCGATGTCATCCTGCCCGTCTTTCTGGTGATCGGCTTTGGCTATGTCGCCGTCTGGCAGCAGGTCTTTCCCGAGGCCGGTGTCGACGCGCTGATGAAGTTCTCGCAGCACTTTGCCATCCCCTGCCTGCTCTTTGCCGCGATCGCCAATATCGACCTGTCGGCCAGCCTGGATGTCCGCCTGCTGGGCAGTTTCTACGCCGGGGCCGCGTCGGGCTTTGCCCTGGGCTATCTGGGGGCGCGACGCCTGTTCGGGCGTGACCCCGAGGACAGCGTGGCCATCGGCTTTGCCTGCCTCTTTTCCAACTCCTTCCTGCTGTGGCTCGCCATCAACGAACGCGCCTACGGGGCCGAGGCGCTGACCGGCACGTTCGCCGTCATCGACTTCCATTCACCGGGTTGCTACGGGCTGGGCATCAGCGCGATGGAGATTGCGCGCAACCGCGGCGGCGCACCGCTGGACACCGCCCGGCGTGTGGTGGCCGCCATGTTCCGCAACGTGCTGGTGCTGGCGATCCTGGCTGGCGTTGTGGTCAACTTGACGGGCATCACCCTGCCCGCGGTCATCGACGCCGCGCTCGCACTGGTGATCCGCGCCGCCCTGCCCACAGCACTCTTTGCGCTTGGCGGCGTGCTGGTCGCCTACCGCCCGGAGGGGGATGCCCGCGTCATCGCCATGATCTGCGCGGTGTCGCTGCTGGTCCACCCGGCGATCACCTTTGCCCTGGGCAGTGCGCTGTCGGTACCGGTCGAGCTCTTCAAGCCAGGCGTGCTGACGGCGGCCATGGCCCCGGGCGTGAATGCCTATATCTTTGCCAACATGTGTGGCCGCGCCAAACGCGTTGCGGCTTCGTCCGTGCTGGTGGCCACCGGTGCGTCGCTGCTGACAGCTTGGATGTGGTTGATCATTCTGGGGTGATCCCGTGTGCCTGCCGCGCGCGGGCCAGCTCTGCATTCAGCGCACCGCCCAGCAGCACCAGATAGGCGCTGATGAACAGCCACATCAGCATCACGATCACCGCCCCGAGCGAGCCATAGATCTCATTGTAGCGCCCGAAATTCTGCAGATAGACCGAAAACCCGGTGGAGGCGGCAAGCCACCCCACGACCGCAAAGAGCGCGCCCGGCGAGATCAGCCGCTGCCGTGCCCCCTGCAGGTGCGGCCCCAGCCGGTAGATCACGGCAAAGCCCGCAACCAGCACCGCAACGCCCACGCACCAGCGCAACACATCGACCCCCAGATTGACCCAAGGCCCCAGCGGCAGATAGGCGAGCACCACCGGCAACACCACGATGCAGGCCATCGCCACCAGCATCACGCCAATGAGGCTGAATGTCAGCACGAACGCCCGCAAGTAGTGCGACAGCCCGGACCGGTTCGGCGCGTCGTAAATGGCGTTCAGCCCCTGCATCAGCGCCGCCACCCCGGCCCGCGCCGACCACAGCGCAAAGCCGAAGGACAAGAGCGACGCCCACCCCAGCGTTAGCCCATCGGTGGTCGATAGCGCGCTGAGCTGTGCGGCCAGCAGCCGGTAGACATCCGCCGGCATCAGCGCGCGAAACTCCTCCATCTGCGCCAGCGCCAGCGCCGGATCGCCGACGATCCCCCACAGCGCGATGGTGGCCGCAATGCCCGGAAACACGGCGAGGATGGCGTAGAACGCAACGCCCGCCGCGATCAGCCCCAGCCGCTTCTCTTCGTTCAGGCGCAACACATGGCGCACAATACGCCACCACAGGGGTGTGACCCGCGACGGGGCAGAAGGTGTGGGGGCATCTGTCATGGCAGGACAACCCTATGAAAGCGCAAATGGTTTCACAATGGGATGGGCTGCTTGGTCACGTGCACGCTATTCCGAAGTCAGGGATAGCAAGTGGTGCAAGTGATCAGAGAAGCCAAGGCCCGAAACCGGCCTCAAGTCGCCGGAGGCAACAGGTCAACAAAGGGTGGTGCGGCCGGCGAGACTCGAACTCGCACGAGTGTTACCTCACAGCGACCTCAACGCTGCGCGTCTACCAATTCCGCCACGGCCGCAGACCTTGACTTGGTGCACGGTCTTTAGCCCCGAACATCCCCGTTGCCAAGCCTGAAACCAAACAAAAAACCGGGGCCGCAAAGGGCCCCGGTTTTCATCACATGACAGTCGGGTCGGTCAGTCGCTGATCACGACGCCAAAGGTCGGCAGGGCCGAGGCGGGTTGCACCTGCGGCTGCGTGCCCACCGCGCTGGAGTTGGTGCCCAGCGTCAGCGACGCCTTGCGCAGCAGCTCCACCCGCTCGGGCTGACCGGGGGCAAAGACGGCAGGCGCACCAGCGTCCACGGCCTTGAGCCCTTCGGCATACCACACGCGGGCCACGTCAACCCGCTTGGAGGTGCCAAAGCCCTGCGCCAGATGGTGACCCATCAACTCGCCATAGACATGGTCGCCCATCGCAAACAGCATCAGTGCCGAGCCAAGCGCCACATCCAGATCGTCGGTGCGGTAGCCCACGCCCATGCAGATCTGCGCCGTGCCCTTGAGCTGAGCGGGCGACATGCCGGTGGTCAGGATGAACCCTGCCACATCGCTCACCACCTCCGGTTGCGTTTTCAGCGCCAGTGCCGCGATATGCGGCTGCATCGCCGGGCCAAACTGCTGGCACTGCGATGCGATCTGGTCAGGAGTAAAGCCCTGCACCTTGGCGATCATGTCCTCGGACTTGGCGATGGCATAGGTCCGGGCGAGACAGAACTGTTCGTTCAGCGCCACGTTCGGGTCCGTCATCGACGCCGTGGTGGTAAAGCCGCCATTGGTGTTGGTCAGCAGCGATACGGTGTTGCAATGCGAGGCCAGCGATTGCCCGCCGCCATTGCCGAGGAAGTTCGGCAGCGCGGCAGAGGCGGTTGTCGTCTCGGGCGCGGTGGGGGCCGGGTTTGCAGGTGCGGTTGGCGTTGCCACGATGGTCGTCGTCGTGGTCGTGCCCACGGGCGCGACCGGCTGCGGGGCGACCACGATGGTGGCACCCGGGGCCACGGGGGCTGTCGGAACGCCACCGGCCATTTCCTGACGGTAGACCTTGAGCAGGCCACGCGTGCCTTCGGGGTTTTGCGCGATCTGCTGGTTGACGGCGTAGCCGCCGGCCTGCGCCCGATTGTAGGACGTGATCAGCAGGTTCTGCTCGAACGGGGTCAGCTGGCCCGTGGCCGGATAGCCGAGATAGGCCTGATAGCTGGAAATCGCCGCACGTGACTGGCGGCCCAACTGGCCGTCAACGCCGCCCGCGTTAAAGCCGAAATAGTTCAGCGAGGCCTGAATGTTGCGCCCTTCCTGGGTCGACGGAATGCGCGGCTTGTAGGATTTCTGGGTGTAGGTGCGTGTCGTCGCGCGCTTGCGCTGGTTCTGCTTGGTCGCAGCATGGCCGACAATGCCGCCGATGATGGCACCAGCGACAAAGTCACCGGCGTCGGCAGACGCCTTGGTTGCGGGAATAACAGCCAGGGAAAGTGCAACGGCTGAAGCGGTAATCGTTCTTGAAATCATAAAATTTCCCTCCGGGTTATGGCGTAACCATACAACCCTGACCAGATTCGCGAAGTCACAATTTCCATACCCTGCGGTCTTGGTGGCTATTGTGCCGGTTTTGCTGGCATTCTCAGGCTCTGGCGGCGCTGGAACGGCGCACAATCGGCCAAAAGGCCCACAAAAGGACAACAGCGATGACGCCATAGCCACGCCCGGGCGTATCGGGGATGAGGATGCGCTGCATCGTCCGTCCGGGCAAAAAGTTGAACGCACCGGCCAGTGCTGCACCGCGCACGTACAGGTTTTGCATCACCTGCCGGTGTATGGCCACGTCGCGCCGGTAGATGGCCCGCATCGCCACGTAGATCCCAAAGAGTGCATAGACCGACAGCAGGTGGATCGGGCTGAGGCCGATGGGCGTGAACGGGCTGGTGATGGCAAAGGACACCAGTGCGGCACCACCCAAAGCACAGACCCAGACATAGCCCATCACCTTGTGCACCCGGTCGCGGCGCTGTCGCCACAGCACAAACGGACCCAGAAACAGCGCCACAAGCGCAAGCGCCACGTGCATCTGGATCGCCGGGCTAGCGGTCAACAGGGGGGCAAGGGTCATGTCAGCTCTCCGTTTCGGGTGCGCCGGGGCGCATGCTTGCCTGCGCCGCCGGTCTCTGGCACCAACACGTGCAGCGGGTGCAGCGCCCGCAACCGCAACTGCGCAAACGGCAAGGAAAACGCGTGAACACCAGCCACCTGCAGCTCACGATGCGCGAAATGCGCCGCGATTTTCGCAGCCCGGCGCTGTGGATTGCGCTGGCGGGTGTCGGCGTCGTGCTCGCGGTGGCGGGCGCGTTCGGCACCGACGACGTGCTGCGCCCTGTGCCGCTGGTGCTTTATTGGGTGAGCGTCGTGGAGCTGTCCTACAGCGCTGTCGCGCTTGTAGTTGTCAACTTGCGGCGCATGCTGCTTGGCACGTCACGGCTGGCGCGGGTGGTGCTGACGGGACTTGCCGTCGGGGTGATCATGGTGGCCCTTGTCGGCGGCGTGAACACCGCACTTTTCGGCTTTGGTTGGACCAGTGGCGCGGCGGCCGCCCGCTTTGCCGCCAGCACGCTGGGCACTGCTTTTGTCGTGACGGTCGTGCTGGACTACACCATGGGTCACGCACGCGCCGAGGCGCTGCGTGCAGAGCCGGCGCTGGTTGCCCGCCTGCCGCTGGAAAAGCGCGGCGCGCTGGTGTCGCTGAGCGCGGTGGACCATTACGTCGAGGTGACCACCACGAATGGAAAGGACCTCGTTCTGATGCGTCTGGCCGATGCGATTGCCGAAACGCAGCCCGTGGCGGGCCTGCAAATCCACCGCTCGCATTGGGTGGCGCGGGATCAAGTCGCCTCTGTCACGCGGGGATCGGGCAAGGCGACCCTGCACCTGAGCGACGGGCGCAGCCTGCCGGTGAGCCGCGCCAATCTGCCGACGCTCAAGGAACAGGGGCTGCTGCCCGGATGATTGATGTGGCCAACGACACCCTCAAATGGATCACCACGCCCGGCCTGACCGATTACCGCGCCGCCGAGGCGTGGATGGAGGCGCGTGCAACCGCAATCGCCGCCGGAGAGGCAAGCGAATGCATCTGGCTGCTGGAACATCCGCCGCTTTACACCGCCGGCACCTCCGCCAAACTGGCGGACCTGACCGACCCGGACCGGTTCCCGGTGCATCAGACGCGGCGGGGCGGGCAATACGCCTATCACGGTCCCGGCCAGCGAGTGGCCTATACCCTGCTCGACGTGGGCAAGCGCGGGCGCGATGTGCGCGCCTTTGTCCAGGCGCTGGAGGCCTGGGTGATCGCGACGCTGGCCGAATTCAACGTGCGCGGCGAGATCCGGCAAGGCCGCGTCGGCGTCTGGGTGGAACGCCCGGAAAAGCCATTGCAACCAGACGGTTCCACCGCCGAAGACAAGATCGCCGCCATCGGCATCCGTCTGCGCAAATGGGTCAGCTATCACGGCCTCAGCATCAACGTGGAGCCGGACCTGAGCCATTTTGACGGCATCGTGCCCTGCGGCATTGCCGAGCATGGCGTGACCAGCCTTGTCGACCTCGGCCTGCCCGTCACGCTGGACGATGTGGACGTCGCCTTGAAAAAGACGTTCTCGCAGGCGTTTCCACCGCTCTGACCGCCGCGCATCGGCGGTATTCGCACGAATGCCCAACCCGCAACCGAATTTCGCCACATGCCACGCGTAACGGATCGTTAACGATAACGAGTAGTTAACATGGCAGATTTTCTGAACGGGATCTTCATCAGCGAGATTCTGGCCGACAATGCGGGCGGCCAGGCTGTTGACGTGGACGGTGACGGCAACACCAACAAGGCTGATGAGTTCATCGAACTGGGCAATGCCTCCGGCGCGCCGGTGTCGCTGGCGGGCTACGAGCTGTGGTCCGAGACGAATGGCGAGCTGTTCGCCTTTGGCGCGGGCGCCACCATCGCACCCGGCGGGACGGCCACTGTCGTGGGCAACTACGAAGGCGGCAATTCCGGCGAGTTCTTTGACGCGGGCCTTGCGGAGAATGGCAACTTCATCCCCGATGGCGAAGGCACCAAGTTCGACTCGATCTTTCTCGTCAACACCAATACCGGCGAATACATCGTGCTGTCCTATGGCGACCCGCCGCAGACACCGACCCTGCCAAGCGGATTTCCCGGCACAACGCAGGTCGGCACCGGCGAAAGCATCAACAGCAACGCGCCCAATGGCCCCGCCTTTGCCCGCGACGCCAATGGCAACCTGATCGAGACGCCGCCAGCCCCGGGCACGCCCGGCGTGGCCGGTTTCACCCAAGGCACGATGATCCTGACCCGCCACGGCGAACGCCCGGTCGAAGCCTTGCGTCCCGGCGACAGCCTGCCGACCTACGACAGCGGCATGCAGGTGCTGGTGGGCGTGTGCGCCCAGCACATCCCCGCCGCGGCGCTGCTGCGCGACCCGTCCCTGCGTCCGTTGCGGGTGGGCGGCGCCGTGCTGGACCAGCCGGACGATATCCTGCTGTCACCTGCACATTGTCTTTTGTTTCAATCCCCCAAGGCCGAAATGCTTTTTGCCAGTCGCGAGGTGCTGGTGCGCGCCCGGCATCTGGAGACTGCCGGCCATGCCCGGTCCGAACTGCCGCGCGGCGGGGTCACCTACCACCACCTGCTCTTTGCCCGGCACGAACTGGTCCTCGCCGACGGATTCTGGAGCGAGACGTACCTCAACACAGGCACCAGCGCCGACGACGTCGCCACCGGGGCGGCGTGGCACACCCAAGGCAACCAGCCGCTGCACAGCGTGCCGCACACCCATTCTGCACGACGAATCCTGCGCGGATACGAGGCGGCGGTGCTGATGGACGGAACGGCGCCCGCCAAATGCAGCGCAAAACCAGCGCGGGACGCCACAATAGGGCGTTATGTTCCTCGCATCCGGTACTCTGTGGCACGATAGTGCACTTGTGCACTGACAGCCGGCCGGTGCGCGACAATTCACCCCGGTCTCAGGCGGCTTCTAGCATTGAAGGGTTGCGGGCAAATCACTAGAACCGAACAGAGTCCGTGCACGGACGGGAACCCCGTGCGCGTGTAAACCAACAGCCAGGAGGCACCGCATGGCAGACGCAGCCATTCACGGGCACGAGCATGAAGACGAGCGCGGCTTTTTCACCCGCTGGTTCATGTCGACCAACCACAAAGATATCGGGATCCTGTACCTGATCACATCGGCCTTTGTCGGCTTTGTCTCGGTGGCGTTCACCGTGTACATGCGGCTCGAGCTGATGGACCCCGGTGTGCAGTACATGTGCATGGAAGGCGCGCGTCTGGCAGCCGCGGCTGCCGGCGAGTGTACCCCCTACGGTCACCTCTGGAACGTGCTGATCACCGGCCACGGCATCCTGATGATGTTCTTCGTGGTGATCCCCGCCCTCTTCGGCGGATTTGGCAACTATTTCATGCCGTTGCAGATCGGCGCGCCGGATATGGCGTTCCCGCGGATGAACAACCTGTCCTTCT
>ERZ1740070.1874-NODE-1874-length-12648-cov-4.957595_pt1 | contig 12648 bp, 7 predicted proteins | sample MGYA00581734_ERZ1740070 | MGnify/ENA primary metagenome ERZ1740070 (study PRJEB43018, sample SAMN04849744) | marine metagenome | isolation source: floating plastic debris | place: Pacific Ocean | collected 2008-09-01 | study: EMG produced TPA metagenomics...
ATCACAGCGTGCCCAGACGGGGAGACTTCAACCATGCTCGGACGCGTCTTCAAGGCCTACGACATCCGGGGCGTCTACGGCGACCTGCTGACCGACATGATGGCGTGGCAGATCGGTTTCGGATCGGCCCGCTACCTGCTCGAGGACGCGGCGGCCGCGGGGCAGACCACGCCCATGATGCGGAACGTCGTCGTCGGGCGTGACATGCGGACAAGCTCGCCCACGCTCAGCGAGCGTGTGATCACGGGGATCCGGACGTATGGCGCGAGCGTGATCGACCTGGGGCTGGTGGACACGCCCATGATCGTGTTCGCGGTCAATCATCTTGACTGCGCGGGCGGCGAGATGGTGCCCGCGAGCCACAACCCGCCGCAGTACAACGGCATGAAGATCTGCAAGCGTTTGGGCAAGCCTGTCGGCGAAGCGACGGGCTTGGCCGAGGTGCGCAAGCACGCGGCGATGGCCGACCGCAACGCCGAGCCCAAGGAGGGCACCAGCGTCGATCAGCGTGACCTGTGGCAGGCGTACGCCGAGCACGTGCTTCAGTTTCTCGATCTGGGCGGCAAGAGCCTGAAGATCGTCGTCGACGCGAGCAACGGCATGGCGGGTACGATGATCCCCAAGATCTTCGGGCGCAAGGGCGAAAAGGTCGAGGGGCTGGAGATCATCCCGCTGAACTTCGACAACTCCAAGGGCGAGTTTGTGCACGAGCCGAACCCGCTTGTCGCGTCGAACCTGGTGCAGCTGCAGGAGGCGGTGCTCAAGCACAAGGCCGACATCGGGCTGTGCTTCGACGGCGACGCGGACCGCTGCGCAGCGGTCGACGAGCGGGGCGAGATTGTTGGGTGCGACATGATGACGGCGCTGCTCGCGCCGTACTTCCTCGGGCAGAACGCCGGCAAGGGCGCGGTGATCTATGACCTGCGCTCGACGCGGGCGGTGCCCGAGGACATCGAGCGTGCGGGCGGCACGCCGGTGCGGGGGCGCGTCGGGCACGTGTTCATGAAGCAGACGCTTGCGGAATCCGGCGGGCCTTTCGGCGGCGAGCTGAGCGGGCACTTTTACTTCCGCGACAACTTCAACGCCGACTCGGGCGCGATCGCGATGGCGAGCTTTCTGACGGTGCTCGCCGGGGCGGGCAAGCCGCTGAGCGAGCTGATCGCGCCGATCGCGCGGTATCACCAGAGCGGCGAGATCAACTTCGAGATCGAAGAGAAGGACGAGGCGCTGCGGGCGGTCGAGGACGCGTACGCCGAGCGTTGCGACATCGACGATCTGGACGGCATCACGATCGACGCCTTCGACACCGAGGGCTGGTGGGCGAACATCCGCAAGAGCAACACCGAGCCTTTTCTGCGGCTCAACGCCGAGGCGAAGTCGGCGGGGCAGCTCTCGACGATCATCGAGGAGCTGAGCCCGATGCTGGGCAAACGCGTCGAGCACTGAAGAGCGGAGCACCGAAGAGCGGGGCACCGGGCCCGCCGGCGGGTCCGATCCGAGCGATGATCTCCGAGCAGCGCAGGAGGCGCCGATGAACCTGAGCCGACTGTTCGATCACTGGAAGATCAGCGAGAACCCGTTCCGCGGCGAGGAGGCCCGCCACGACGCGGTCTTTGCACGCGTCGGGCTGGCAGAGGGGCCCGGCGGTCCGGTCGGGGGCGATGGCGGGCGCGCGGCGCACAGCGAGTTCGAGAAGCTCCTCGGCGAGCTGACGCGCCCCGCGACGAGCGTGGTCTTCGGCGAGAAGGGCAGCGGGAAGACGGCGATCCGCCTTCAGATCGCCGATCGTGTGCGCGCGCACAACGCGCGCACGCCCTCCGAGCGTCTGTTCCTCATCAGCTACGACGATCTGAATGTCTTTCTTGACCAGCTCCAGGGCCGCCTGCTCGCGGGCGGGCGGATCAAGGAGGCGCACGAGGCGTTTGAGAAGATTCGCCTTGTCGACCACATGGACGCGATCCTGTCGATCGGCGTGGGGCGTGTGGTGAACGCGCTGCTGCCCGGGCACGACACGCCGCCGCCGGCGGATCTTGGCGACGATGCGGTGCGTCGCGCGCGTCAGATGGACGCGTCGCTGCGGGAAGACCTCGTGCTGCTCGCGGGCGTGTACGACCGCCACGATGTCGACGGTCGGCGCACGGCGAGGCTACGGAGCGTGCTCCGCTTGCCCCCGCCGCGGGGAGCCGCGTTGTGGTTCGCGGTGGTCTGGCTGGGCTGGATTCCTGCGGGGGCGCTGGCGTTCTGGCTGCTGGCGATGCGCCCGGAGTGGTTCGCGGGGTTGTGGCTGACCGCCGGGCAGGTGGTGCTTGGCGTGCTCGGCGCGGCGTGGCTCGGGGGGGTCATCAAGGTGCACGCGTTCGACCGGCTCGTGCGTCGGCGGATGGCGGGCAAGGTGCACCGCCAGGTGCGCGTTGTGCCGCGGACGACCGAGAGCCTCGCGACGGCGATGCAGCGGATCGACCCGGCGCGCCGGAACGCGGGCTTCCTGCCGGCGACCGGGTCCGATGAGGTGCGGTACGAACTGCTCGACAAGATGCGCCGCATCATCGCGCACTTCGGGTTCACCGGCACGCTGGTCGTGATCGATCGCGTGGACGAGCCGACGAGCGTCAACGGGGACCCCGAGCGCATGCGCGGCCTCATCTGGCCCCTGCTCAGCAGCAAGTTCCTCCAGCAGGAACGGTTCGGGATGAAGATGCTGCTGCCGATCGAGCTGCGGTACGCGCTGTTCAAGGAATCGGGCCAGTTCTTCCAGGAGGCCCGGCTCGACAAGCAAAACCTCGTTGAACGGCTGAGCTGGACGGGCGCGATGCTGTATGACCTGTGCACGGCGAGGCTGGCCGCGTGCCGATCGCCGGACGCGGGGGCGATGAGCCTGCTCGATCTGTTTGACGAGGACGTGACGCGGCAGGACCTGGTTGATGCGCTCGATCAGATGCACCAGCCGCGCGACGCGTTCAAGTTTCTGTACCGCTGCCTGACCGAGCACTGCTCGAACGTGACGGCCGACGAGGGGCGCTGGCGCGTGCCCAAGCTCGTGCTCGACGCGGTGCGCAAGCAGGAGTCCGACCGCGTGCAGCAGCTCGAGCGCGGGATCAGACCGGCCTGAGCCTCGGGGCCCTCGGCGCCGTCAGTCGATGCGTCGCAGGCGGGCGTACTCGAGAACCAGGGTCTTGGTGCCCGTGCGGAACTTCACCTTGGCGCGGACAAGCTGGCCCGCCTGGATCGACTCGATCGTGCCTTCGCCGAATTGCGGGTGGCGCACGCGGCAGCCGGGCGGGAAGGCCTCGCGGGCCGAGTCGGCGGCGGCGTTGCCACCCCCGCTGGCGATCGGCGCTGGTGCACCGAGCGGGCGCCCGGGTGTCCAGCCGCGGGTGATCGTTGTGCCTCGGCCGCTCCGCTCGGCGGGTGAGCGCTGGTCGGTGTCGTCGCGGTAGCCGTCGTCGCGGTAGGTGTCGTAGTCGTCGGACTGATCGCTGAAGCGGACGTCGTCGCGCCCGATCTCTTCGAGGAAACGGCTCGGGATCGTTCGCTCGGTGACGCCTCTGACCTGGCGGTACTTGGCGCTGGTCAGGTGGAGCCGCTGCATGGCGCGGGTGATGCCGACGAAGGCGAGGCGGCGTTCCTCTTCGAGCATCGCCTCGGATTCGTTGCCTCGGAAGTGGGGGAGCACGCCCTCTTCGAGCCCGACGACCGCGACGTTGGCAAACTCCAGCCCCTTGCTCGCGTGCAGGGTCATCAGCGTGACGGCGCCGGACTCGGGGTCGACCTTGTCGGCGTCGGCGACGAGCGCGACCGACTCCAGCCACGCCCGCAGCAGCTCGAGCAGCGGGGGGACGTCCTCGGCGAACGGGTCCTCGTCGCCCCCGGGCAGCGCGGGGTCGCGCGTCGGGTCGTACTCGTTCTCGAACTCGCGGGCGCTGGTCACGAGCTGGTCGAGGTTCTCCAGCCGCTCGGCGTCGCTGTCCGACTCGCTGCCCGAGGCACGCTTCTCGTAGAGCGCCTGAAGCCCGCTCTCGCGGATCACCCGGTCGACCAGGTCGGCAAGCGAGCCGCTGATGCCGGCGCCCATGAACGAGCCGCTGCCGGTCCAGCCGTCGACCGTCTCGATGAAGCGGTCGAGTGCTTTGAGCGTGCGGGGCTGGAGGGCCGATTCGCGTCCGCGGCGCATGATCTCGAACAGCGGCTCGCCCTCGCTGTTGGCGCGGGCGCGCAGGGCGTCGACGGTCGCTTTGCTGAGGCCGCGTGCGGGCGTGTTGACGATGCGCAGCAGGCTGACGGTGTCGGCCTGGTTGGCGACGACGCGCATGTAGGCGAGCGCGTTGCGGACCTCCTCGCGCTCGTAGAAGGCGGTGCCGCGGGCCATGATGTAGGGGACGCCGGCGGCCCGGAACTCTTCTTCGAGCACGCGGCTGAGGGCGTTGGTGCGGTAGAAAACGGCGCAGTCTTTCCACGCGCCGCCGGGCTGGCTAGCCTTCTCCGCGCTGGCGCGGGCGGCGCCGAGCCAGTCGGCGACGAGGGCCGCCTCTTTGCGCTCGTCGCTGGTGATGGTGACCTCCAGCGGCGTGCCGCCGGGGCGCGTGGTGAACAGCGGCTTGTCCTTGCGCTGCTCGTTGTGCTTGATGAGCCGATCGGCGGCGCCGAGGATCGCGGGCGTCGAGCGGAAGTTCTCGCCCAGCTTGATCGTGCGTGCGCCCGGGTAACGCTGCTCAAAGTCCAGGATGTTGGTGATGTCGGCGCCGCGCCAGCCGTAGATCGCCTGGTCGGGATCGCCGACCACGCAGATGTTGGGACCAGGCCCGGGCCCTGGGCCCGCGTTGGGGCCGGTCGCAAGCGGGTCGCCCGCGAGCAGGCGGGCGATCTCGAACTGTGCCCGGTTGGTGTCCTGGTATTCGTCGATCAACAGATACCGCCAGCGGTCGCGGCAGTTGCTCAGGATCGTCTCGTTGGTGCGCAGCATCCGCTCGGTGAAGAGCAGGAGGTCTTCGAAGTCGATCGCGTTGGCGGTCCGCAGTGCGGCGGCGTAGGCCGAGTAGATCGTGGCGATCTTCTTGGCGTAAAAATCGTTGGCTTGGGCAGCGTAGGCGTCGGCGTCGAGGAGCTCGTTCTTGGCGTTGCTGATCGTCGCGAGGATGCTGCGCGGGGGCCACTGCTTGGTGTCCATGCCGAGGGTCGCGAGGACGTTCTTCATCGCCGCGGTTTGGTCGGCCGAGGCGTAGATGCTGTACTCGGGCGTCAGGCCCTTGATGTTGGCTTCGGCGGCGTAGCGGCGGAGCAGGCGGGCGCAGAGCGAGTGGAAGGTCGAGACGGTGAGGCCGCGCGTGGCGCGGTGCTCGTGCATCTTGCTCGCGTCGATGTGGTCACCCAGCAGGATGGATGCGACGCGCTCGCGCATCTCGCCCGCGGCCTTGTTCGTGAACGTGAGCGCAAGGATGGACCAGGGCGGCACGCCGCGGTGGATCAGCGAGGCGATGCGTCGCGTGATGACCCGCGTCTTGCCGCTGCCCGCCGCGGCGAGGACCAGCAGCGGGCCCTCGGCGTGCAAGCCCGCTTCGCGCTGCGGCTCGGTCAGGCCCTTGCGCCGGCCTTCGAGCGCCGCGGCGCCTGCGCTCGCGGGCGGCTCGCCCGAGGCCTGGGCGCGGGGATCGAACTGGTGCGGGGCCTCCGGCCCGGGTGGTGCGGATCCATCCATGAGCAGAGGGTAAGGCGGCGAAACGGCGATGGCTCAGTGCTCGCCCACGTCGGGCGTCGTGCCCGGTTTGCGGTGGGGGGCGTCGCTGGCCCGGGCGATGAGCGAGACGCCGTCGGGCAGGGCGGCGGCGACGGTGGTCACGACGTCGCCCTCGAGCTTGCGGCTGAGGGCCGAGCGCCGGCTCTTGCCCATGATGAGCGTGTCGCACCCGTAGGTCACGGTGTAGTCGAGGATCTCGTCGCCCACGTCGGTTGAGGTCACGTAGATCGGCACGACGGGCACGCCGGCTTCTTTAGCCAGCAGGACCGTGCTGCCCAGTGACTCCTGCGCGTCGCGGTCGTCCTGGATCTGCGGCACGCGCCCGGGCTGCAGGTCCATCACGCGGATCGTGCGCACGAAGATCGCGAACAGCGTCGCGTTGCGGCGTTTGGCAAGGTCGACCGCGAACTCGCTCTGGTAGCGCCCGCGGGCGGCGAGCATGATTCTCGGGCGGTTGGGGTCGATGCTGATCTCGCCGCCCGCCTTCAGCTCGGCCATCCAGCCGGTGATCGGCTCGGGGATTTTTTCGCCGCCCTTGGGGCCAAGTCGTTTGAGCAGGAAGCGCGAGCCCAGGACCATCACGATGAGCCCGCCGCTGAACGCCGTCGAGACCCACTGCGTGAGCGCGATGGTGAGGGTGACCGCGGCGAGGAAGAGGGCGAGCGACCACATCCCGCCCCGTTGCCAGCCCTTCATGTCGAGGTCGCGGTTGGCGGCGCAGCTCGCGAGGGTGACGGTGATCGCGCCGCAGACGCCCAGCACGTAGAGCTTGGCGAGCACGGTGACGTCTTGCTCGACGCTGATGACGGCGATCGAGATCAGCACGCTGACGATCAGCCCGACCCAGGGCACGCCCGAGAAATTGAGCTTGGTCAGGGGTTTGGGCAGCTCGCGGTCCTGGGCCATCGCGAACAGGACGCTGACCATCGCCATGATCGCGGTGTTGGTGGCGCTGAGAAGCAGAAGCCCGAAGGTGATGCCGGCGACCTTGCTGAAGACGAACCCGGCGGTCTCGCCCAGCCAGTGGGTGCCCGAATCTCTGGCGATGACCTTCATCGCGGTGTCGGTGTACTGGCGGACCTGGGCCTGGGCCTCGGGGGTCAGGTCGCCGGCGAGGTTCTGGAGATGGTGGGGGGTCTCGACGTCGGCGAGCGGCACGCCGTCGACCGCGAAGCTGAGCCCCGCCAGCGCGATGCCGAAGACCATGTTCAGCGCCACAACCTCGATCGTCACGGGCCAGATCGTGCGCTTGGATTCGCGCCCGACCGGGTGCTTCATCATGCCGGTCATGTTGGCGACCGCCTCGACCCCGGCCAGCGCGAGGCAGATCTTGGTGAAGCTGACCCACGCGTCGGTCACGGGCACGCGCCGGAAATAGTCGAAGCTGATCGTCTCGAGGCCCTTGACGAAGTAGGGCAGGCAGGCGACCGCCATCACGGCCGAGACCGCGAGCGCCGCGAACGCGACGACGAACGCGAACCGCCCGGCGCTCTTGGCGCCCAGCCAGTTGATCGCCCCGATCAGCACGATCGCGCCGATCGCCAGTGGCAGCGTGAGCCCGTGGGGCACGCCGAAGTAGTGGAACGCTTCGATGACGCTGATCGCGGCGGTCATGATGTAGCCGCTGAGCAGGAGTGTCGCGCCCACGAGGCTGGCGGTGGGGGAGAGCTGACGGGCGGCGGTGTACACGCCCCCGCCGTCGGGGAAGCTGCGGCAGACGACGGTGTAGGCCCACGAGACGGCGAGCATGAGCACGCCGATTGCCGCGAGGTAGACCACGCTGGCGTGGGCGGTGTAGAGGAAGGCGAGCCCGAGGACGTAGAGCCGGCTGGTGCCCCAGTCGCCGTAGAGCAGGGGCCCGGCGTGGAACCACTTCAGGTTGCGGGGTCGGCTCTCGGTGACGAGCATGGGCTGCCTTGACGACGTGATCGGACCGGTTGGTCCGGTGGCGAAGGGGGCGAGTATAGGACAAAGAGGGCCGGTACTTTCGCGGTGACGGAGCCGATCGGGCCCCGCGGACGTATCGGGAGAGCGACCGGCGTTGCACAGGCCCGCCCGGCGTGCGTTGACGCGGGGCGGGGCAGTTCTCTAGGCTGCGTCTCCCGGGGTCCCGGGGGTCTCTGTCGGGCCTTGGCACGCGGTCGCGTGCCCCGCGCCATGGATCGGGCAGAGGCGGGCTTTTATGAGTGCTCCACACGCGATGAGCGAAGCACAACGAGAGACAGACGCGAGCGACACGGCTCCGATCGAGCCGGGCTCGCCCGAGGCCGATCCGGGCGCCGCGCGCCCGGTTTCGCTCGCCGAGGCCGAGCGGGCCCTGCACGACGCCGCGAGCGGCACCAAGGCGGGCACCAACTCCGGCACCAGCCTCGATACGCTGATCGGGCGGCTCGTGCTCGAGCAGGGCTTCGCGACCCAGGAAGAGGTCAAGTACGCCCTGACCGTGAGCCGGACGCAGGAAGAGGACCTGTCGCGGTCGTTCGCGCAGGTGCTGGTCGACAACGACTTCGTGACCAAGCGCCAGCTCGCGCGATTGCGCGAGGTGATCGAGGCCGAGCGCAGCGGGCAGAAGATCTCGGGCTACAAGATCCTGGGCAAGCTCGGCGCGGGCGCGATGGCGACGGTCTACAAAGCCAAGCAGCTCAGCCTCGACCGGATGGTCGCGATCAAGAAGCTGCCTGAGCGGTTCGCGAGCAACCCGCAGTTCATCGAGCGTTTTTACGCCGAGGGGCGCGCGGCGGCGCAGCTCAACCACCCCAACATCGTGCAGGCGTTCGACGTCGGCAACGAGGGCGAGATCTACTACTTCGTGATGGAGTACGTCGAGGGGCGGACGGTCCACGACGACATCGTCAAGCACAAGCGGTACGCCGAGCGTGAGGCGATCGACGTGGTGATCCAGGTCGCCGAGGCGTTGCAGCACGCGCACGACCGCGGGCTGATCCACCGCGACGTGAAGCCCAAGAACATCATGATCGCGCGCGAGGGCGTGGTGAAGCTGGCCGACATGGGCTTGGCCCGCGCGGTGAGCGATGTCGAGGCGGCCGAGGCGGAAAAGGGCAAGGCCTTCGGGACGCCCTATTACATCTCGCCCGAACAGATCCGCGGCGACCTCAAGATCGGCCCGCCGGCGGATATCTACGCGCTGGGCGCCACCCTGTACCACATGGTCACCGGCTCGGTGCCGTTTGAGGCCAAGAGCCCCGCCGAGGTGATGCGCAAGCACCTCAAGGCCGAGCTGGTCCCGCCTGATCATGTCAACCCCAAGCTCGGCGCCGGCGTCAGCCAGGTGATCGAGATGATGATGGCCAAGAGTCCCGCCGATCGCTACCAGAACGCCGCCGACGTGCTCAGCGACCTGCGGGCCGTGCGTGCGGGTGAGCAGCCCCCGATCGCGCACCGCGACGTCATGGGTGAGCTCGATCTCGCGGCCCTCCAGACCGCCGAGGCCCAGGCGGGCGAGGTCATCCCCGAAGACAGCTCGCAGACCAGCGTGAAGGGGGGGCTGGTCTCGATGCTGACCTGGCCCCCGTTCCTGCTGCTGGTGGCGCTCTTGCTGCTCTCGGTGGCGGTGAACATCGTGCTCGTCGTCCAGTGAGGGCCCGCGCCGGGAGGCGGCGGGGGCTTGTTTGCAGCCCCGCGAGCGGTCCGAGTCTGAGAAAGTCTGATCTTTCCGGACCTGTTTGGGCCTTCCGGGCTTGCTCGGGGTCTCGCCGGTCGATTGAATGATGGAGCGGGGCCGGCGTTGTGCCGGTCTTCCCGCTGTTGCAGAAGATCCCATGGGGCACCAGATGCCCCGCCCGGTGCGTCCCCGGTCCGGACGCGTTGAAGGAGACCACGACATCGCTCGCAGACGATTCTTACGCGTGCAGGCCCCGGTCCAGCGCACGCGCATCAACCACACGATTCGGATCTCGCCCATTCGCCTGATCGATGCCGAGGGGCAGCAGGTGGGGGTGGTGGACACGCCCGACGCGATGCGCATGGCGCAGGACGCCGGGCTCGACCTCGTGGAGATCAACCCCGAGACGCGTCCGCCGATCTGCAAGATCATGGACTACGGCAAGTACAAGTACGAGCTGTCCAAGCGCGACACCAAGCAGACCAACAAGGGCAACGAGATCAAGGAGATCCGCCTCGGTCGCTCGGTCAAGATCGGCGTTCACGACGTGCAGATCCGCGTCGACCAGGCCCGCCGCTTCCTCATCGCGGGCCACAAGGTCCAGCTCACCCAGCGCTTCCGCGGGCGTGAGATGATGCACAAGGAACTCGGCCTCGAACGCCTCTACCAGATCTGCGAGGACCTGGGCGATGTCGCCAAGGTCGAGATGGCCCCGCGCTGGCTCGGGCGCCAGGCGAGCATCGTGCTCGCGCCCGACAAGGCCAAGGTCGAGGCCTTCAAGCGCGAGAAGGCCAAGGACGAAGAGGACCTCGAGAAGCTGGAAGCCGAGGTCGCGGCCCAGAACGCCGCGATCGCCGAGGCCGAGGGCGACGACGACGACGACGACGCCCCGAGCCAGATCAAGCAGCAGCCCCCGGCCAAGAAAGGCCGCAAGGACAACACGTCCAAAAAGGACGACCGCATCGTCGACCCCGTCCAGGACGAGATCGCCGATCTGCTGGGCGAGGTCTGATCGACCGGCGGCCTCACCGTTGACAAACCGACCCAACCACGGGGCGAGCTTCGGCTTGCCCCGTTTTTTGTGCGCGATCGGACCAGCATTGCGTCGCGGCAGACGTAGACCGCGGACCGCGATCGAGCCGTGTGGGTCCGGTCGCGGCTCAGTCGTGACGGAGCGCGACGATTGGGTCTTGCGCCGCGGCTTTGCGCGCCGGGTAGATCCCGAAGATCAGGCCCGTCGCCGCGGCGACCAGGAACGCCACCAGGATCGACCACAGGCTCAGCACCGTCGGCAGGCTGACGTCCGCCGGCACGGCGTCGCCGATCACCGGCACCCTGGGCAACAGCGGCACCAGCGTATCGAGCCCGATCGCCAGCCCGATGCCCAGCGCCACACCGATGAGCCCGCCGATCGCGCTGAGCACACCGGTCTCGACCAGGAACTGCGCAACAATGTGCTTGCGTGTCGCGCCGAGCGCCCGGCGCACGCCGATCTCGCGCGTGCGCTCGGTCACGTTGGCGAGCATGATGTTCATGATCCCGATGCCGCCGACGAGCAGACTGATCGCGGCGATCGCGCCGCTGATCCACTGCCCGGTCAGCGCCTGGCGGCGCGCGTTCTCCAGCAGCTCGTAGGGGACGATCAGGCTCACGTCTTCGAGCCGCGGGTGCGTTAGTTCCATGAGCCGACGCAGGCGGGCCGCGTCCTCGATCACCCGGTCGCGGCTGGGGCTCTGGAGGTAGATCTCCTGCACCTGCACATCGCTCGCCTGGAACGAGCCGCTGGTCCGCCGGACGACCGTGTCGCCGAAGGTCGCCCGCACGGTGGTGATCGGCACGTGGACATCGAGGTTGAGGTCGCGCCCGATCAGCGCGGCCCCGGCGCCCCCGCTGAGGCCGACCGGCGCGAGCACGCCGATGATCTCGAACGACTGCTGGTCGATGCGCAGGCGCTGCCCGATCGGGTCTTCGAGGGGGAAGAGCGAGTCGGCGACCTCCGTCCCGATGACCGCGACAAGCGCCTGGGTCTGTAGGTCCTCGTTGTTGAGGTACCGCCCGCGCTCGACCACGATGCCCGCGACCTCTTGCAGGTCGGGCGTGGTGCCGAAGGCCTGAGATACCTGGCGTTTCTCGCCCCGCAGGAGCTGGCTGCCGACTTCTTTGGTCGGCACAATCGCGCTGGCCTCGGGGAAGCTGTCTTCGATGATCGCGAGGTCCTCGCGGGTGATGCCGAAGCGCTGCACCCAGCCGCGTTGCTGCCCGCCGCCCTGCTCGGCCGATTCGGGCGGCTTCTGGCTGCGGACGATGATGTTGCGCGCGCCCAGGCGTTCGATCTGGGCGAGGGCCTGGGCCGTCGACCCCTCACCGATCGAGACCATGGTGATCACCGCGGCAACGCCGAAGATGATCCCGAGTGCCGTGAGGATGCTGCGGAGCAATTGGAGCCTGAGGTTGTTCAGGCCGAGCTTGATGACCTCGAGGAGGAACTGCATCGCGTGGGGGGTCTCCGGGGGCGGGCGACGCGTGCCCGGCTGCCGGGCGGGGCCGCCCCGGTCTTTGGGGGAACGAGAGATCGTACCGGCGGCCCCGGCGGATGTGGCTCCGCCTCAAGTTCTCTACCCCTCGTGGCACCGGCGCCCCGCCCGTGGCTGAGCCGCGAGGCGAGGCCGGAGGGGGCCTGGGTCACCAACGCTCAACCCCCCTCCGTCACGCTGCGCGTGCTGCCCTCCCCCGCGGGGCGCGGGGGAGGGCAGCACGGCCAAGAGAGTGCACCAAACCCTCTCACGGAGCCCCCACACCCCGCCGATAGACTGGCGATGATGCCCGCCCGCCGACCAACCCGCCCGCTCAAGCTCACCGGCGGCGACCCCGCGCCCACCGGCACGCCCGAACCCGCGCCCACCGGCGCGCCCGACCTGGGCCATCCGATCGTCTTCGGCAAGGCCGCGCCGTTGCCCGAGTCACCCCGCCGGGTGGCGTCGGTCGAGGTGGGGGCCGAGACGGAGACCGGCTCTGGCTGGCGCTACGCCGTCACGCTGGAATGGCTGGAGGGCGGCACCACTGAGCACGAGCTGACCCTGGGCTGGCACGACCACGACCACTGGTCTGGCGGCGCCGCGGCCCCGTCCAAGGTCGCCGCCGCGGTCGCCCGTGTCGCGGGCGATGCGCTGGGGCGAGAGAAGCTGCCCAGACGCTTCGACGCGAGCACGGTCCGCCCCGACGTAAACGCCCCCGACACGCGGAGTAAGACAGAGGTAGTAAGCAAAAGAACAGATACACGAACACAAAAAAAGGA
>ERZ1740070.1875-NODE-1875-length-12646-cov-6.939798_pt1 | contig 12646 bp, 11 predicted proteins | sample MGYA00581734_ERZ1740070 | MGnify/ENA primary metagenome ERZ1740070 (study PRJEB43018, sample SAMN04849744) | marine metagenome | isolation source: floating plastic debris | place: Pacific Ocean | collected 2008-09-01 | study: EMG produced TPA metagenomics...
CAGCCATCCCTCCCCCATCCTCCAACAGCTCCTCTTACAACTCCTGACCCACCGGGTAGCGCTCCTAATCCTCCTGAGCAGCCCACAACTCCAGATCCGGCACCACCTACGGTGCCGGAGCAGCCAATTGATAAACCAGAACCCCCTGTTACCCCTATTGAGCCGACTCCAGAGGTGACCCCTGACCCAGTTAATATTCCTGAAACTGAGATACCTGGAACAGCACCACAGCCTGAGCCAGCCGCTCCAGCAGAGCCGGTCATTCCACAGAATGAAAATGGTCTGGGGGAGGTGATACCGCCTATCGAATCAGTGGAGGAACCTGAAACGGATGTTCAAGCCGAGCGCTTGGAAGGAGTGACAGAAATTCCTGCTGAACCTCAGGCCCCCCCTGGGTCTGCTGCAGAAACTCCCCCTAACTCGGAACCTGCTGGCCAATCTGAAAATGTGCAGCCTTAATTGGGATTGCTATACCTGCGGAGCCGCTACCTTTTGAGGAAATAGCTGCCGCAGGCTCTGCTGCCGCTGGTCGATGGTTTCGGTATTTGACCACCAGAGCGACTCGTAAAAGAAAAATGAGACGCCAGCATAGCTGCGATCGCGAATAGCCGCCACCTGTTCCTGAATCCAATCCATGGGCACCGGACGTCCTCGCAATCCGCTGAGGACGCCCACGGCTGTCGGAATATGGCGACGGGCAGACTGGGCAGGAACGCGGTTCATTTCCCACACAAACCGCCCCAGGTCACTGCGGTAAAGCTGCACAATTAGCTCTTCTATGTAGCCTCGGTTGACCCACGTATCCCAATCTTGCAAAAAATGTTTGTACGCAAATTCATGGGGGTTGGGGGATACCGACACAACGGCCGTTGGCTGGCGGGCTTTAACCACCTCAAAGGTACGACCCATGACATCGGTAATTTTGTCAGCCCGCCAGCGAGTCCACTCCGGGTCGTAAATATCAGCGGGCGGTACCTGACCGTTGTGCTCACGACGATAGAGACTTACGGTATAAGGGTCATAGCCATAGGCAGCCGGTAGCCCAAAATGGTCGTCCACTTGAAATCCGTCGATTGGGTAGTTGGCCACCAGCTCACTTACCATATCGAGCATAAACTGCTGTACTTCAGGATGAAATGGATTTAGCCACACCCGATTATGAATGCCTTCTGCCTTCACCAGCCTGCCATCGGCTTTTTGGGTGAGCCAGTCTGGATGACTGCGGGCCAGGGCTGAGTCAGCAGGCGCCATAAAGCCAAATTCAAACCATGGGATCACGCGTAGCCCCAACGGATGAGCCAGCTCAATCAGTTCCAGTAGCATGTCGCGATCGCCCTGGGCGGCCTCTAGAGCCTCATTGCGCTCTCCTGTATTGTCCACATCGGGGTACAGCCCTTGTTGATAACCAAAGGTGCGTTTGGCAACGTCGCTGGGGTATAGGGTATAGCCCCAGTTCCAGACAGTGGGATACACCGTATTAAAGTTAAGTCTGGCTAGCCGCTGCAGTCCTGACTCTAAGTTAGCCCGAGAAAATAAAACCTCGCTATCGATGTTGGTCAACCACACCCCGCGAATCTCTTGTGGGGGACTGGTGGCGGGAACCACAGCTGCCGGTTGGATACGCTCAGGTATCAGAGCCGCCACTGCTGCGTCGGAATTGGCCGCACACAGTAAGCTTGCGGTCATTGTGTAAGAAGCACTGCGGTTGGGGCGCAGCTGGGGACGAGAGCGAGTTGCTAAGCTACCAGGCTCATTGGGAATAACCTGATGCCCCAGGGTGGCGGCTACACCTTCACGGTTAGCGGCTGGAATAAGCATGCTGTCGCTAAAGGTGGCCACCAGCAGCTGTGTGGCATTGGCCTGGTAGGGGATGGCGGCTCCGGTGGTCAGCACAGACAGGGCCTGCGATCGCATAATTGCCCGCTGTTGATCCGCTTGATCTTCTAGAGAGGCCGCCAGTAACTGGTCTACTTCGGTGTCACCCTCAAACGTCAGGCCCAGTGCCTCATTAGCTGCTGCAAATTCACCTGGAAAAGTCCTGAGAACCGCTGCTGCAAACTGCTCTTGTGAAATGGGCTGAGACCCATAGCGTACTGACCCTACATTTAGAATTTGACGCTGACTCAGGGCGGCAACACAGGGTTGCTCTCGCCAGTCATCAATGGCGTGCACATGGGTCTGCCCTATCAAAAAACAGAGCAACAGGCTCAAGATTCCATAGTGCCAGACCTTTGACCATGGAGTTAGCCATGACCATGGAGTTAGCCATGCAGAAGACTTAGAGGCCATAGCCCTGCCTTAACCTCCGCTACGCTTGGCCCGATAGCCCTGTTTAATCAACAACTCCACTAGCTTAGGCGCATGCTCACCCTGAATTTCAATGGTGTTGTCCTTAACGGTTCCGCCGGAACCACACTGGGCTTTTAGGGTTTTAGCCAATTTGGTCAGTGCTTCTGGTGAGTGCTGAAACCCGCTAATAATTGTGACCTTTTTGCCTTTGCGTCCCTTGCCGCTCACCTGCACCCGCAAATCTTGCTCAGCCGGTGGTCGGTCGGGTACAGCCCTTTCCATCGCTGGGTTTTGACCAAACTCTGAATAAACGACTCGATTGGTCGCCTGTCCCGATTTTTTACCCTTCTGTTTTGCCATCGGCGGCTCCTAGTCATCCAGATACGTCAACGCAGCAAGAATTAGAGCATACAACCAATGCAGACCCTAATTCCCTTGATTTCAACTCTTGTAAAACAAAGACTGATGCAAGCTCAACCAGCATTGGCCTGGCTCACATCACAGCCTAGTCCCAAAAGCTCTCCCAGGCATTGCGTGGTTGATCGGGATCCGTCTGTGACGAGCTATCAAACGTCGGTGTTGGCAGCGGTGTATTCACACCACGCTCAGCGGGTGGTAATACTTGAGGGCGCTCAGGTGCCGACGGAGTAACACTTTCAAAAGAACGGGTCGATGGCTGTTGTGTAGAGAACGGCACCACACCCGCCTGTTGATTTTGGTTACTAAAACTGGGCAACGTAGCTGGAGGCACATACCCAGTAGTCCCTGGTGGTGGAGACATATTGGGCGTTGTGCGAATAAAGGATCGATTGAGTCCGTTCAAACTACCTGGGACCACACCAGACTGGTCAAAGGAGAAGTTGGACGTTTCGGCATCAGTCCCATCGGGACTTTCAGCTAAGTTACTGTCAATCGGCTGACCTTCAGTCTCTTGGACAGGTTGAGCAGCCGCTTCCTGCTCGGCCAACTGCTGACGAGTCAACGCGTCAGACAACGCACTGCGGGGTAAAACCGTTGCGGGCTCATCTGCCTGTAGTGTTAAGGGTTGCTGAGCTAAACTAGCGCCTGGCCGACGCTCAGACTCAACATTTGAGCCTCTCGCCCCCGTACCCAAAAAATTGTATTCCTCAATGTAGCGAGATAGCCGCTCAACACTGGTCTCAGCCGGTTCGCCCCCATCCAACGACTCGTTTAAGGACGCTGCAGCGCTTTCTTCCCCGCCTGAGGTCAATGCAGATATATCTGAATCAAACTGTTCTAGCAGCAGTTCGACATTATCTAATTCAGCGGCTACGGCCTGCTCTTCGGGCGTTAAAGACTCAAGTAGAACATCGGTAGACGTGGCATCCCCAGAGTCACCTAGACCAGTGGCCCCAATTTGCCAAGGTAGCTGACCTGGATTTTGACGATACTCCCAGGCATAGATACCTACGATTCCCGTCACCAAAATGCCAAGCCACAACCACGGGTTTAGCATGAACTGTAGTCGAGACGGGAAGTATCGGACAGATGGAGGTAACCGCATAAGTCAATGACCCCGATAACGATCGTGTGGGTAGCTAAAAAGCAAATGAAAAAGAAACTTGAACAGTAGCCGTCCCCTTGGTCTGCCCCTATGCTGGCACGTATCAAAATATATTGCCTATAGAAACGTAACAATAGCGCCATTGGCACAGAGGCTAAAACTCCTGTGTAGAAAATTATAGGGTATGAAAACGGCAACGTTTTACGACTTACTGGCGCTTCTAAAAAGCCGAAGTATACTGGTGCAAGAATCAGTGAGTTATGGTTTGAGGGTGAGATTTTAGATAAGCGGGCAAACGGCGGTGATATTGATCGCTTTGTTAAGCTAACTTCTTAATTCCTATTTTGCGGTTGATTTAGCTTTGATGTTCTAGATATTGTCTGGGCTGGTTAATCAACGTAAGTTTGTCTAAATGCCTGACTACTCAAAGATTCTGTTAAGCGTTCTGACTTTTAAACGAGCTGGTCTTGATTGTTTTAAGATCGCTGATGTGAGACGCATCAGGGCTAGCATCCATTCCACAGATTACGGTTGCTGATCGAGCCTATTTTCTACGGTCGTGTCGCTCTCTAGTACCGACAGATACAGCCTACAGGCCCAGCAACGTTTGAAGATTACTACCTGGCGGTTTGGTAGCACATGTAATGTCTACTTCTAAAGTTCCCAAACTTTCAATGACAGACAGTGGCGAAGCAAACACCCTTCGCTACGAGGTAAATCCAGTTTTTGCGCTCAACGCACTTGCTGATATTTATAAACAGGTTCAGAAATATCAGGTGCAGCTGCGCCAACTGGTCCAAAAAATTCAGCAGATTTATGCAGAAGGGCCTGTGGTATCTGGTTGGCTAGTGTCAGAAGCTAGCTTAAATGCTACGGTCAAATGTTCCCATGTTTCGGAAGCTCCCCAGACAGGACCTAAAGTGCAGACTCCTCTAAAGGATATGGATGTGGCTCTATTTCGCCATGGAGATGCGGATGATTTGATGAACTATTTATCGGCGTTAGAGAGTGCCATGTTAGAAGGGGGCGCGCTGGCGGATAGCGTGGCCGCTGATGTTGGTCAATCTGCGATCGCACAGTCTGGCAACAATCAGTCTGGTAACAGTTCTAGCCACTACTATCTGTGTCGTCTGACCAGCAGTGGTCAAATTCAAACCGAGGAGTGCCCTCCGGAGCAAGTGCCAATGCTAAGTATGGCCATTGCCCGCTATCGACGGCTTAATCAGCTGACACAGCAAAAACAAGCAATCGAAACAAAATTACAGGCAATTATGGATCTTTTAGGAGATGTACAAACGTTGCTAGCAGATTAATCCCAATTTCTTGTAGGGACGTCCCTACAAGAAATTGGGATCTACCACCCCCAGGTACCAGCACCGCCCTTAAAGGGGCCAACAATATCTGAGGTGATCCAGCCACCGTAAAAGTCACCTGTCTGGGCCTGAACCTGCTCATCGTCGACATAGCAAGCGTCCATAGCACTGGGGTAAAACGCCACATAGTTGGCAAGGGATGCAAATCGCTCAGTAGGTGTGGGATAGCACCAGGCGACGCGCTCTGCCACGCGATCGCCCACTGTGACTGTGTAGTAGCGGGCTCTACCCTTCCATTCACAAAAAGAGGTGCCAGGAGCCTCGCTCAGACAGTCCATGGCAATATCTGCTGGTGGAATGTAGTAAACCGGCGGGTGGCTGGTTTCTAAAACCCGTTTTGTTTGCTGACTGTCGACAATCACGTTGTCGTTAAAAACAATTTTGATACGTTTGGGGCTATCCTCTAGCGCCGGCGGACGGGGATAGTCCCAAACAGACTCTTGACCTGGGCCTGGAGTAATACGCCGTTGAGACAGCATAGATAGAACGCTCTCCTATGGTTTGTTTGCTGATCCTGGGGGTGACTTTAGCCGTTAGCAATCGTTTAGTCGCAACGACTAAACGATTCTAGCGATCGCGTTTATTCTCCGGTCCAGCGTCGAATCTCAGCCTGAGCCTGATCGTAGTTGGCAGTCCCTTCAGGGATGAGTTCTGCTGCTTCAATCGCACCAAAAAAGAGCCCTTGGTCTGCTCTATCGCGAGCAATTGACAGCATTATGCCGGTCCAGTCGGTAATCAGCCGTTGGGCATCGGCAGATTCAATTGGCAGTTCCTCAGGGATTTCTTGCAATCGCAAAATCCCTTCTTGATAGGTACTGGCCTGGCCTATTCGCGGTAGGGCCTGGGCCTCACGAATGATGGTCCGGGCATCCGCTCTGCGTTCCCACAGGCTGATGCGTTCTTGAGCTGTTTGATAAATGTCGGCAGGCTCATTTGGAATCAGTCTGGCGGCGCTGATGGCAGCTTCTAGCTCAGCCTCAGCCGCACGGCCTTCAGCTAGATCCAAAATGACCTGACTCCAGCGCTGAATATCGGCCTGGGCCTGACTATAGTTGGGGTCTCCTGGAGGAATCTGACGAGCTGTTGCGATCGCACTTGCAAACCGAGACGCCTGGCTAGGCCGCAATGATCGACGTGCTTCTGCCAACAGTGCAGCTGTGCCAGTGTCGTCTGTCGCTGGTGTTGTATTGCCTGCCGCCGGTACGTTATTGGGTGTGGCCGCAACATCGCCAGCTCCTGTATCGTCGGCCCCCTCACCGGTCTCTGCATCATCCACGTCCACATCTAGTCCAGCGTCTGGCGTGTCGTCGTCTGCTGTCTCAGCATCCGGGTTATCCGGTGTCTCCGCTACGGGAACATCCTCAGCTGGTTCAGGTACCTCTTCCGGCTCAACCGTGCCATCCGGTTCTTCCACTCCTCCTTCTGGATCAAGGCCAATTCGCGCTAGCCACTCTGGTGGAACCCGCTCCTGCAGGGTACTCTGCACCAACGGCTGATTTCGGAACAGCACAGCCGCAATCAACAGCAAGGCACCCAGCGCACCCAGCGCAGTCAAACAACCATTACTGCGTCCCTTAGGCTTACTTTCATCCTCAGGCAGATTATCAATGGTAGTGGTGCCATAGGCATCGCCATCGCTGCTATCATCCGTTGTCGTATCCAGTGAGAAGGGCTCCCGAGGTGGTTCCTCGGGTAGTTCATCCTCTATCACCAGCTCAGCTACAGGTTCAGGAATCAGCTCCGCCCCTTCAGGAATTAGCTCAGCTCCTTCAGGAATCAGCTCAGTATCTGGATTATCAGGCGTGATATCAGTGGTGGGATTGTGAGGAATCAGCGACTCAGTTTCTGGTAGCGATGCTTCTATTTCAAGCGGTACATCAATATCGTCTTGTGCGGCAGCAGCTGTCGTTGCTACCGGCTCGGAGGGGGCCTCTTGCTGGTGCCACAGTAGCTGAAACTTTTGCTCTTCAGGCAGCTGTACTACCGGGTTCTGGATGGGTCGCCAATGGTGCTCACATAGCTCAGGAATACGTTCAACGAGATAGCGCTCTAAGTGGCTTAACGTGGCGCAGCCGTCGTAGCGCAGCCCCTCTAGCAGAGCTGCTGTAAATAGCCCGTGACGCACAGCCAGAGTCTCATGGGAGAACTCATTGGGCTGGCAGGACATAATGAGCGGAATCCGGGCTTTGTGAGCTAGTTTTATCACCTGTTCGCCAATCGCCTGACCAGCTAGAGCACTTTGACTGCGGTTCATATCCAACACCATCATGGTGTTTTTAGTGGGTGCCTGTTTGAGATATTTCACCACATCCTGCAGAGCAATCCCCGTCTGTTTTACTTGGGCCGGATCGCCATCAACAGGCATCAGATAGTCTTTATTATCTGCCTGAGCCCCATAGCCACTGAAATAAAACCAGAGCGTGTCGTCGCGCTGTACCCGTCCCTGGCAGATAGTTTCTAGCCAGTCATTTATCGCCACTCGGTCAGGGTAAACCGCCTCTTGATCAGTCGATGTGGACAAATCACTCAGCAAAACGCAGTTTTCCGGTGCAAAGCCCCCATCTTCAATCAGGTATCTTCGAATACCCACCGCATCGTTCTGTGCTTGCATCAGTGGTTGAAACCCCTGATATTGATTAATCCCAATAATAATTGCCCAGCAATTCGACATCAGAGGCCACCAAATACAGATTGGACGTTAAAGGAATATAGATGCTTTCAGCGCCATATAGTACTGCAAGTTGAGCCGTTTGCGTTGATATACGGTACCAACTTATAGATCAATAGTGCTATCCAATCAAAATTGTGGTCTGCATGGTCTTGCTATTCATGATCGTTCAAGCTACAAAAATGGGAAAGTTTGACGGTAGTTTTATTAGCTAACAAAGAAGATTTCCTGAAGCCATAGTTTCAAGCGCGGTTTATATTACAGTTCTATCCGTAAGGCATTAGTCTTTAGTACTTGTTGATCTACATGTCCACGACATCACCCTACCGGTCTTATTCCATACGGCGACGCAAGCGTCCCCTGACACGACGTCTCAGCGCTTCGTTTGCCCCCATGGGTCTAGCAGTATTGCTGGGTACATCTAGCGCCCTTTGGCTCACCGAAGCATTAATCATGCCAAAGGCGTCCTACGCTTACACGTCCCGGTTAAATCTATTTTTGACACTGGAGGAAGGTGAACCCTATAGCAGCCTAGTACGACGAGCAAATATGGCAGCTCGCGCAGGTGCACAGCGTAGCTTTGACCAAGATTTATTGATTACAGAAGTGATGATTAGCGTAACTGGTGAAAACAGCGATGGTATTGCTGTGCCAGTGTTAAATCTGCGGGTTAGCCGTCAGGAATGGAGTCAACAGCCAGTCACTGAATATTGGGCGACCTATTTCCGAGGTGCTCAGACATTACTTGAGTCTTCGTCGGGATCGTCTTTTTAGGGAATTAGTTGCTTTACACTCGGCTTCGACTAGGCCTCAGGAAGCTGGGCGGGTCGAAGCCACCCCCTTAATAATTTCCTCACCAAAACCTACCCCCTATGTGCAGCTTTGTTCTATTATCAATAGGTTGTCTAAAATTTTCCCAGCAGGTCCATGGCGGTTCCTAAGAAGAAACGCTCCAAGTCTAAGCGCAATATGCACCGCGCTGTTTGGAAGCGTAAAGCAGCATTACAGGCTCAGCGTGCATTGAGCCTTGGTAAGTCAGTATTGACAAATCGGTCCAATAGCTTTGAATATCCTCAGGATGATGAAGATGAGGACGACGACGAGTAAGATTTCGGACGTCTTTTTTGGAAAAACAGCGGGTGAAGTTCTTAGTGGGCTTCATCCGCTGTTTTTTGTGGCAATGGGCAAGAGAGACATGAAAACGATGGACAAAAACTTAGCTTGGGTATATCAGTGGTTTAAGTACTGACTATCCCCAACGGGTCCAACACCTGGGCCAGACCATCATCAAACAGCGTTCTCAGAAAATTGGCATACTGAAATTTCACCTCAGTGCTTGTGCGATCTCACCTAGCAGCTCTTGGGCTCGAATCGGTTTAGTCAAATAGCCATTGATTCCTTTAGCCATCAGGCGCTCTTGAGTTTCTGCGATCGCATGGGCCGTAATCATAATAATGGGCACCTGTTTTTTGTGTTCTTGGCAGTAGTCAAAAATCTCTTGAGCAGCATCTTCTCCACTCATAACAGGCATTTCCAGGTCCATCAATACAATGTCAAATGAATTCTCTACAAACTGTTCACACGCTTCTGCACCATTGTTGGCCAGATTAACAATACAGCCGTTTTTCTGTAACAGATGCTGTAATAACTTTTGATTGATTGGATTGTCTTCTGCAACTAAAACACGAACCGAACGATTTAAACGAAGCCGTACCGCTTTAAGCGGATCTTTAGTCGGTAGTTTAATCGGAGTAACCTGAACAATCGGGCAGCTGAGGGTAAAGGAAAAACTAGACCCCTCTCCTAAGGTACTTTGCAGGTGAAGCTTTGATTTCATCAGCTCCAACAACCGTGATGAAATAGCCAACCCCAAGCCAGTGCCTCCGTGCTCCTGACGGTTATGATTGCTCGCTTGTACAAACGGTGAAAAAATTGCCTGTTGTTGGTCGTTAGCAATACCAATGCCCGTATCTGATACACAGATTGTGAGGGTGACCATATTTGCACTCATTTGCTGCAGGCTACAGCTCAGAACAACCTTGCCACCAGAAGGGGTGAATTTAACCGCATTGCTGCAAAGGTTAAGCAAAATTTGAGAGAGTCTATCCTTGTCTATCAACAATCGCTCAGGAACAGATGGGGCAAAATCAATTGAGAACTGCAGCTGTTTTTGTGTAATTTCGTCTTGTAAAATCTGTTGTATTGTTTTGCACAAATTTATTAGCGACGTGGGTGTTGGGTTAAGGGTTAATTTGTTAGCCTCGATTTTGGAGAAATCCAGGACGTCGCTGATAATTGCTTGCAAAATTTGAGCAGAGGTGTTTGCCGTGGCAACATATTGTTGTTGTTGCGATGATAGCTCCGAATCAGAGAGCAAATCCAACGCGCTAATGATGCCATGGAGCGGTGTACGAATATCATGGCTAATCATGGCTAAAAATTGCGATTTTGCCTGATTTGCTTCTAATGCCTGAAAGTGAGCGTCTTCTAAAACGTTTGTGTAGTAAGTGATTTTTGTAGAAAATAATCGAGCCTCTAGCAAATGCATAACTTGAGAGGCCAGTGTCTTAAGCCCATCAACCTGCTCTTGGCTCAGCTTTTTAGGAACAAAATCAATGACGCAGAGTGACCCAAGATTGTAACCACGAGGCGATATGAGCGGAATGCCAGCATAGAAGCGAATTTTGGGATCGCCCAAGACCAGAGCGTTATCCTTAACCCGTTTATCGGTCTCGGCATCTTCTACGATAAATGGCTCTTTATCCAGAATGGTGTATCCACAAAATGCATGATTTCTGGGAGTCTCAGAGATTTCAAGGCCGCAGATAGACTTAAACCACTGGCGATGCTTATCGACAAGGCTAATTAACCCAACAGGAGCCTGACAGATATACGCAGCTAATCGAGTCAGCTCGTCAAAGGAAGCCTCAGAGGGGGTATCTAAAATTCGATAGTAATCTAGATCCGCTAGGCGGTCAGGATCATTTTGGGGAATGGGAGCGGCCGGCATATTAAAATCAGGCAGCATCTCTAAGATATACCACCCTTACTATCTAAAATCAGAATTAATAAGTTTATTATAGCTGGGTCATTAGGGTTATTTTTGCGGTCGCACCCCTAAAAGGCCAAACTTAAGGGGTGCAGCAGTTTAGTTTTCATAAAGATTTTAGCAAGTATCCATGAGGCTATTGGTAAGGATAATTATTTACCCTAAATTTTGTCTGAAACATCCGAACATGCTGCTCATTAGTTTATGACTAGTATAAAAGGCTATATCGATTAGCTCAGTAGAGTTTCGATAGCATTGATTTAGACGACCAATTTGCAAAAAGAGATAATATTATATTGTCTCTTTTCTTTAAAGCAATATTGAAGAGATCTATCGCAAATAACACAATAGTTCAAGCATCTAAAAATAAACCAGCACCGATCGCGACTCTTTTTTAACTAATGCCGACTTGCTCTGTGTTTATCACATTAGCTCATTGTCCAAAACGTCTCTCGGTGTTCTTTTTGAGCCAGCTTTCAGAGCATACAATTGACCGAGTCGCTGATATTCTGTTTAAGGTCTACCGTTTTACTGGTCAATATGGCAACAACAACTCGAATGCTTCTGTCCCATAACTGTACGCTTCCTAGTGGTCAAGTATCTGAACTCAGTCGTGATGATTTTACCAACGTTTTTATTGAAGGCTTAAAATTCCACTCAGCTATTCAGTGCAGCTTAATTGAAAATCCCCACTGGATTGTGGAAATTCTTTTTGATGGTCAACAAAACAGCCCAACAGAGATAGCTAGGCTGTGTGCTCAAGCTCTGTGTACTCAAAGATCTGCTGAGGCTGACAGGGAAAATCACAGCTATACCATTATGCTTTTAGGTGGCATTAAAACGACACCCGTTTTGGGCTCTTCTCCCACATCACTACAGCCTGGTGAGTGGGGGGTAGATGTAGTGGAAACGGTCTCTCCCGACCAGTTCTTAGCAGGACTAAATTGGGAGGGCGTTACGGCTAGTAAATCTCCAGAGGAAATTTTTAAGGTAACCCATACGGTTAATTAGATTCTTGAGAGCAACACTCTTTCTAGTGTGAACTTTCATCTCACGCTGGCTAAGTTTTGGTTTTAGAGATCTATAGTGTGGATGGAGCAAATAGCTCCTCTGACAGATTAACCCGTAATACCCATAAGGGTTGAGGAGGTCGATATAGCTGAATCACAAGAATCTGTCTCGTCAATACAAAAGCAGCACTTAACTGTGTTATCAATATTTTCTCGAATGGGTTTGTGAGAGAATCTTGCTGCTGTTTTAGGCTTGGCATATTCTCTGATTAGGCTTTTTGAATGTGAGAAATGGTTTTGGTGGCTGGTTAGGTGCTGCTTTTGTTTGAGACTATATTATCAGCTGCATCTGGCTTAGAAATTGATAACTAAATTGAGCATTAGTGATTAGATATAGTCCAACGCTTCAACTTATATCTAATTGGAGCTTGCGCAACACTTTTATTTTGGGTAATAGCTTGTCTCTAACAACTCATAGACAATACGACAATTATTCTCTGCTAGCCTTTAAATTTAGCCATAACCATTGTTCTTAGAACAGGCGTAAAGACCAGCAACATCCGAGTACGGCCTAAAGTAAGACGTTACTAGCCGTATTTTCATCGTCTCCGACTATCTATTAGACAACGAAGCATTGTAACTCCATAGTTAGCTTTATTAGTGACCTATATGTGACTCTAGTTAGGGTTTGCTGAAAAACTCAATAGAAATCTTAGGGATTATCCCACAGCC
>ERZ1740070.1877-NODE-1877-length-12641-cov-17.039012_pt1 | contig 12641 bp, 15 predicted proteins | sample MGYA00581734_ERZ1740070 | MGnify/ENA primary metagenome ERZ1740070 (study PRJEB43018, sample SAMN04849744) | marine metagenome | isolation source: floating plastic debris | place: Pacific Ocean | collected 2008-09-01 | study: EMG produced TPA metagenomics...
CTCTCAAGTTAACAACTCAAGTCCGCCTTTTAACTATTCTAATGAATAATGTGGGATAAAATTTCAAAGGTAGATGGGAATAAGGAAATTAATGGTAACCAACTCCAAGAATGATGATCATTCCAGAACATCAACCGTCCTCAGGTACCGAAAAGGGCATGAAGGTCAATTTCAATGAGAATACCCCACTTAACCATTTCTTAAGTAAGGATTTTTTGGACTATTTCATTGGCGCAAAAAGCTTTACCAAAAACATAATACGGCATTTAGGGCTCTGGTTTTTAGCATCGGCTCATTTATTGAGCTTGACAATAGTAATTGCTTTATTCGAATGGAAAACATATGATAACCTTTAGGTAAAAGGGGAAGGTAATCTGGTTGATTTTGAGGTAGTGAAGGGATTTGACGAAGAGGCGGTAAACAACGCGACAAGCCAGCAAGGCTTAAGAATGCTGGTTCCTGTATTTTTCCGGTTAGAATAATCTGGCGAATATAGAGTTCTTGATAAAGATTACAGAGCTTGATAAACTATTTTCATGAACTCGCCGATTTTGGAAGGCTCCAACCATCTGGTAACCACCATTAGATCCTTAGCCTGATCGATCACAATGAAGTTACCTCCGAATCCTGCAGCATAAAATACGTTTTCATCTATACCTTCCCATTTTCTGTTACCTTTATTAAGCCACCACATGTAGCCATAACTCTCATTTGCTTTTGAAGAAGTAGTAGCCGCACTAATCCATTCTGTTGAGATTATTTGTTTCCCATCCCAATTTCCGTTTCTTAAAAACAAAAGGCCAAAACGAGCCTGATCCCATGTATTAATAAATATACCGCCCCCCGAGTGACCTCCACCACTGACAGACTGCACTTTATAACCATCGATGTTTACCCAGGAATGATCATACCCAAACCACCTCCAGGTAGTCGAGGCGCTAATTGGGTCCATAATTTCTTTTTTAAGTACTTGAGGTAACGATTTGCGCCAGAGATTTAACAGTGAATAACTCAGCACGTTGACACGCACATCATTATATTCAAATTTATTTCCCGGTTCTGCAAATTCGCGGTTTTTCCAATCATCAATATCACCTTCACGAGGCGGACGGTCAGCCCAGTCATGCATCCCAAATAAGGAACCAGACCAATCCGAGGATTGTGTTAACAGATGATCCCAGGTTATTTGCTCATTATGTTTCCCATTAAAAGTTTTATCCCATAACAGGTCGCTTACTTTGTCTTTTACAGAAATTAACTTCCTGTCATAAGCCAATCCGGCAACAGTGGAAAGATAACTTTTGGTAACGCTAAAAGTCATATCAACGCGTTCTAAGTCACCCCATTTCGCAATTATGTATCCATTTTTAACGATTAACCCGGCCGGCCCACCCCTCTTTTTCGTAGGGCCCACAATCTCATGAAAAGGTTCCCTTTCAAATCCTTTAAGTATTGCCTGGCGTAAATCCCTAGAACCTTGATATTCGTTGCCAAGAGCGAATTCAACAGCTTCACCAATTGCGTCTGCCTTAACATTTAATTCACCAGGATTCTTCTCTTGCCAATATTGATTTGGGAAATAAGACTTCTGGCCGATAACTGTGCCAACGGAGATAGCAACACATACAAGTGAAAATATAGTATACCTTTTTCCCATCTTTCTAAGCTAACTAATGAAATCTGTGCGTCAAAATTTACTAATATATTTAGTTTTATTTACTAATTAAATTAGTATAATTGTTTATGAAAAATTCAGGACATGCAGACTTACCCTTACACAATGGAAAGGTGCCTCATTGGCTTGCCGATAGAATGGCCAGACTCGGCGGCGAAATTTCAGAAGTCATAGTTCAAGACTATGGGAGAGATGCTTTTCTGACAAGGCTCAGCGATCCATTATGGTTTCAATCATTGGGCTGTGTGCTAGGCATGGACTGGCATTCCTCCGGTATAACAACATCTGTAATGGGTGCATTAAAAAAAGCCCTCAATCCAAGATCAAAAGAGTTAGGTATATTCATATGCGGTGGAAGGGGCAAATACTCTTTGCAAACTCCTCAAGAACTCACGGCTGTTGCTAACAAGACCGGATTAAACGGTAGGGCTTTGGTAAATAGCAGCAAACTCAGTGCGAAGGTAGATAATACTGCTGTACAGGATGGTTATAACATCTATTTGCACAGCTTTATTGTTACGACTGAGGGTAAGTGGGCAGTTGTTCAGCAAGGTATGAATGCTAATAATGGCTTTGCCAGAAGATACCACTGGCATTCCGACAGTATTAAATCCTTTGTTCAAGAACCTCATAAAGCCGTTTGCGGCGAAAATAAGGGGCCGATTTTAAATCTTACCGCTGCGGAATCTGCAGAAACCAAAGAAGTAATACTTGAAATAAGTAAGAATAACCCTGATAGAATTATTAAAGAGGTTAGACACATTAAAATGCCACGCCGGCATAGTGTTAACGGTATGGATGTTGATCTAAAACGGTTAGGTAGTGTCTTGGCTCTGGCGCATGATTCAGGTGTTTCTACCTTCGAGGACCTCTTGTTGACAAAAGGGTTAGGTCCGAGAACTCTTCAATCTCTTACTTTAGTAAGCGAGATTATTTATGGTACGCCAAGCCGGTTCAAAGATCCAGCCCGCTTTTCATTTGCACATGGCGGTAAGGACGGGCATCCGTTTCCTGTGCCTTTAAAAGTATATGATGAGACTATCGCCGTTTTAAAAAATATGGTTAACAAAGCCAAAATTGATCGTTCGGATAAGAAGAAAGCGCTTTATAATCTACATAAACAGGCTTTAAATATAGAGTCCAATTTCAAGCCTGATCGCTCGCAGTTTGATAAAATTATCCAATCAGAGAGACGTATGTCATATAAGTATGGTGGAATGACAGTAAGTGGCCCTGCGCTGAGGCATTCAGGGCAGCTCAGCCTGTTTTAAAAATACCTATTGGTAATACTGTTTTCATTTGTTTAATTTTTAGCTCGTGAAAAGAATAGTATTTCGTTTCGGGCTATTGGCCATAGCTCTAATGCTTTTAGTAGAACTTAGCAAATACTCATTAACTACTCAGTCCTTTACTAATGAAATTTTGGCTGTAACACTTGCTGCAATATTTATTGGTTTTGGAATACTGATCGGAAAACTACTAAACAAGCAAAAAGTAGATGAGGGAGTCATTTTAAATAAAAAAAGGGCAGAAGAGTTAGATTTCAGCTCCCGCGAAAGCGAGGTATTTGCTGAAATGATAAAGGGCAAATCAAATAAAGAAATCGGTGAAAGTCTATTCATTAGTGAGAGCACGGTCAAAACTCATGTTTCAAATGTCCTTTCCAAACTCGGAGCTAAACGTAGAACAGAAGCTATCAAAAACGCCCAGACTATGGGTTTAATTTAATGGTACTAACGTACCATATTAATGATTGGTACTGAAGTACGAGCGATTTTACCTTTATTATGTATTATTTCGAAACTCACGAAAATTACTGATAATGAAAAACTTAATTATTAAAAATGGGCTTTATGCCTCGCTGGTTTTAGTCGGGATTCATCTTGTTGTATGGGTAATATCTGATGGTGAACCTAATTACGAAACCGGTGAAATCATTGGCTATGCAAGCATGATCGTTTGTATGGTATTTGTATTTCTGGGCATCCGGGAATATCGAAATGTAGAATTAAATGGTAATATGACATTTAGCCAGGCGCTGGGAATGGGAGTACTAGTAGCGCTTGTTCCAGCTCTTGCATTCGGAGCTTACGACCTCCTTTACATTCTGTATTTAAATCCGGATTTTAACGAAACATATTTTGCTCATTATTTAGATGAAATGAAAGCTTCAATGAGTCTAGCAGATTTTGAAATAGCAAAAAAAGACCTGGAAGCACAAAAAGAATTTTGGGATAACTCATTTCTACAATTTACGGTAATGTTCCTCACTGTCTTTGTTATTGGGTTCATCGTCGCTTTAATATCATCATCTATTCTAAGAACTAAAACTGCTTAAATAATAAGACTATGGCTAAGAAAAAAGTAACTGGAATTGGAGGCATATTTTTTAAAACGCCTGATCCTCAAAAGACCAAAGAATGGTATTCAGAAAATCTTGGATTAAAAACCAATCAGTATGGATCTTTATTCGAATTTCGTTTGTCCGACGATTCTGATACCAAAGGCTATCTGCAATGGAGCCCATTTAAAGATGATACCAATTATTTTGAGCCTTCACAAAAGGAGTTTATGATCAATTACCGGGTGGAAAACCTTGAAGATATTGTAAAAGAGTTGAAAGCAAATGGAGTTAAGGTATTGGATGAAATAGAGGTGTACGAATATGGTAAATTCGTTCATATCCTCGATAATGACAATAATAAAATAGAGCTATGGGAGCCAATAGATAGTGTATTTACGGATATGTATGAAGGAACAACTAACAAGTAGCTTAGAAAACTACCGGCCATAAAATAACATCCACTCTCCTATTTAATTTTCTACCTTGCCATGAATAATTAGCGTAGAGTGGATTTTTAAGTCCAAAATCTCGGATTTCTATAAGTTCAATATCAATGCCTTTGGACAGTAGCTCCTGACGAACAGCTTCGCTACGCATCCGGGATAGCCACTCGTTATACTCTTTCCCACCAATGTTATCCGTGTGACTAAAAATTATTATCTCATAATCTTGAAGCGACGGGACAGCGTCAATAAAATCGTACAATTCACCCACCTGAGTATCATCTACATAATAGCTGCCGCCGCCAAAATAAATACTTTTTAGCAACAGAGAATCAGGAGCCTGAGCCAGGCCATTAATAAACCCAAAAACGAAAATAGCAGTCATTAGTCTCATGACCAGGTATTTAATATAAAGAGTTACATCGCAGGGTATATAATCTATCCAATAGAATCGATAATACTAGACAAGATAATAATACCCTCTTTTAGATACTTATCATCCATTTGAAGGCCTTCACTTTCAGTCTTATTTTCAGGATCAATCTTTGTACCTGAAAGTCCACTGCGCTTAGCCCTTTTCTTTTCTGCTTCTTCCATTTGCTTTTTTCGCACTTCCTCGTTTAGAGAAATCTCCGTCCTCGCTAAATTCTGTTTTAACTCAACTGTTTCCTCCGCCAGATTCTTCAGATCAATGTCCGAAGTCAACCTATTCTCATAATCAGTATTAAGTTGTGCAATTAACCGTGAAGAGACATCATTTGTTAAATCGTATTTAGTGCCGGCTATTTGGTCCCAAGGGAGTGCACTCGGATTAGAGCTTTCCCCGAACTCGCTCGCATCAAAAGCGGACGGTAAGTTAATGTCAGGATCCACTCCCAGGTGCTGGGTACTACTACCGGTAACGCGATAGAATTTTTGGAGTGTAAGTTTCAACTGTCCTACTTTCTCACCGTCAGGCACATCAATATATCTTCCAAGGTCTATAACATTTTGAACCGTACCCTTACCAAAAGTTTGCTCTCCTATCACTACTCCCCTGCCGTAGTCCTGGATTGCCCCAGCGAATATTTCAGAAGCAGAGGCGCTAAACCTGTTGATCATTACTGCAAGTGGTCCATCCCAAAGTAGTTCAGGGTCATCGTCCTTACCTACTTCAATTTTATTACCCGATGTCTTCACCTGCACTACGGGACCATCTTTAATAAATAGCCCGGTCAAATCAATGGCTTCCGCTAATGAACCGCCACCATTGTTCCTAAGATCCACCATCAAGCCATCTATACCCTTACTTTTCAATTCCTGAATTAATCGTTTGACGTCCCTTGTAGTACTATTATAATCAGGGTCACCATTTTGGTACGCTTCAAAATCCATATAAAAGCCGGGTAACGTTATAACACCCACTTTATGACTTTGTCTACTATCGTTAAGATCAATTACTTCTGCTTTAGCCTCCAGATCCTCGATCTTTATTTTATCGCGTATCAATGTAATCTCTGCGGGCTTACCATTCATACCATTTTTCGCCTCTAAAATTTCCAGACGAACCGTGGTACCCTTCGGTCCCTTAATAAGTTGCACCACATCATCTAAGCGCCAGCCAATTACATCTACCATCTCGCCATCAGCACCTTGTGCCACACCCACTATACGATCATTGTCATGAAGGAGCCCACTTTTTTCAGCCGGGCCACCAGGCATAATTTGTACGATCTTAGTAAAATCATTATCCATCTGTAGCCTGGCGCCTATTCCTTCAAGCGATAAGCTCATATTCTGCTTAAATCGGTCGGAAGTTCTGGGCGAGAAATAATTTGTATGAGGATCAAAAGCCTCGGCTACAGTATTCATATACAATTCAAAAACATCTTCTGAAGTATACTGATCCACATTCTTTTGAAATCGCTTGTAGCGTTTAGCAATATTTTCCTCTATTTCGTCCTGTGATCTTCCACTAAGTTTCAAGCTAAGTGTTTGACTTTTAATAATCTTTCTCCACAATTCATTTAGCTCATCTCCATTAACCGCCCAATCTTCATTATCACGATCTGTCTGATAAAACTCATCTTTGGTGTAGTCATAGGCTCTTGAAGTCAGCTTACCCCTTACATACTCCATTCGTTGATTAAAACGGTCTCTGAACCTATTAAAAATTACGAAAGCGACATCAACTTCACCAAGAGTGGTCATATCGTCAAGTTTGTTTCGGTACTGCTCAAACTCGGTAATATCAGACTGAGTAAAGTAGGACTTATTGTTATCTAACGTTGATATATAGTTATCAAGAATTACAGCGGAAAGGGAATCATCAAGGGCTATTTTTTTGAAGTGATAGGTGGTTAAGATTTGACTCACCAGTCTGGCTTCCTGGCCGTAATGTTTCTTTGGTTTTAATGCAAGGCTGTCATCTTCAATAAAAGGACCTGCCAATGTGTAAGTGGCAATCAGGGAAAGTAAGATCAAACCCGACAATATCTTTCTCATATTCTCAAAAATTTATTTATACAAACGCACTTATTACTAAAAGAGTGCCAATCCTTTTATTAAAGGAAAAAAATTATGATTATTGGGCGCTATCCATATCAAACTCCGACAGGAATTTCTCAGCCTGTTCCACACTTTGAAAGGTATAATTTTTCTTATTTCCACTAGTGCCTAATATCTCCAGCTTCACCATATTAACTGATGTATTTTTCTTAAAAGCCAGTTTTTCAGGAGTATAGTCCTCATAATTATGTTCTTTCGCAATATTAAATTGTGTTGCTCGTACAGAACCACAATATTGGCACTCGTAATGTTTAATTAGTTCCCCCTCTTTCTCGGCTGTAGCCTCACGCACTATTTCTTCTCTGGCTACCTTCATTGTAAAAAATCCGCAGTTATTACATTGCAAAGCTTCTAAATGCCCGGGGTACTTTTCAACCTGGGTTCGGCCCGTCATTTCATCTATCCAAACATCATAGTCTACTGAAAACACATCCTCTTCAGCCCTCATACCTTCATCCAAATGCACATCTTCCTCATCTTCCCTTAAAAGCCTCATTTTGTTACCGGACTGTGGGTTTATCCGAGGCGTATATCGCCATTTCTTAAGCTTTCGATCAAGCTTAGTAGGATAATAATACTGTAGAATAAGGGAGCCAATATAACCTACAAGCGTACCGCCTGCCACTGATATAAAGCCACGAACCAGAAACCAGACCGTATCAAATGTGAGCGTATCTTTTCCATAGGTGTTAATAAACATTGCGACGCCAACAGCAACCACTATAAAGGCATACTTATAATTCTGGATTTCATTTTTCCTAATAAAATCATACTTAGCCTTATAGTTTTTTATTGATGACACTTTTATTTGATGAAAAAGCCATATTAAAAATGCCACAATAAGCATGGCAATCGCACCATAAATCATGATTTTATGAAACGTGACTAAAAAATCGCTTGGTCCGCCCTCTTCCATTTTAGTTATTCAAGTTAATTTTTATGGTTGTACCTCTAATATAATCAAATACTTAGTTACCAAAGCTAGAGCTCCTTTACAGCAACTAATCATAATATGGAATGAAGTTTGTCATAAATCTGGTAATCAAGGATTTAGACGCCAACACTTAGACCGCATTAAAAATATAGCTGTGCATTTTTACACAAAAATTTATTACGATTAGTTATTAGAATCAATTATTTCAATATATTTGAAATAGAAGTATGTGACACATAGAGTGTATTTTTACACATAACGGTATGACAGCATTTGAAAGGAAGAAACTAGAGTTTGATTTTTTTGGCTTTGTTAAAAAGAATTTTGTTAAACCCAGACAGTGCAAAAATATAGAACAGATCCAATTCTATATAAAAGAGCTTACAGAAAAAATAGAGCATATGAAACATCAACATAATTATGTTCCTGAATCTGCCTACAAGCTTCTTTCTGACTATAATCGACTTCAGAACCAGATGCTTTTCGTAGAATTTAAAAATACCTATCGCTAGCACGTGCGGTTTGTGCAATCTCCCATATCGTTCCAATATAAAAAAATGTACTCCGCTACTGCTAACGACTCCGGAAGAATGCAGTATCATAAGATTATACCTGGGGAAAGTAAGGAAAGAATAAGCCGCGCAGAATTCATAACAGCCTACAATACGTTATCGATTATTGCTGTAAACCCGATTCAGGAAAAGAACTCACCTGTCTTTCAACTTGAGTTTTACATTTAGCCGTTAAAAAACACTATTGAGGCTGAATCTGAAGTTGTTCGTATAAAAAAACTGAAAGTTGGCATCCCCTGTAGCTGTAGTGCGTTGAACCTGTTGTTCAAAACTATTTGTTTGATGATCACTTCTATTTATCGTTTCATATCGCTTAATGTATGGGGTAATTTACCCTCACAACTTCAAAGATTGATATCGAAAGCTTACGCATCACTGTATAATAAATCGTTTACAAAATACATTATAAGGCCATACTGCCAATTTAATTACAAGGACCAGTCTTATCTTCAACAATTCAGATCTGAGTCGGGCCGAGAGCAATACAGGAGTTTTCAAGACTTCTTCACTCGGGTCTATAAGCAACTACCTAAGTTCAATTCCGAATTTATTTGGCCATGTGAAGGGCTGCTATGCGATTATGGACGCGTGGGAGACCTTGGAGAAATAAATGTTAAAGGGGATAAAAGAAGTGTGCGAACGATCTTCGGTAAGACGGGCCGTTTCGTTAATGATGATCACTACTTTTCCAATGTTTTTCTTCATAACAACAACTACCACCGGATCCATTCTCCCTCTGACCTCACTTTAAGAGAGATAGAGCATATAAGAGGTGATCTTGTGCTCCTACGCCCATGGGTATATAAGTACGATCCATCACTTCCGGCCCTCCGCAACGAACGTATAAATCTTCGGCTAGAAGATCGATATGGTCAGAACTGGTTCATATCTATAGTTGGCGGTCCCGCTGTAGGAACAATTGTGCTTGACAGCCGAGCTCAGTTAGGACATACCTTCCGGATCGGCGACGAATTAGGTAAATTCCTCTTGGGATCTACATGCTGTATGGCCAGCCCTGTTCCAATGGAAAATAGTACAGTTGGAGATACCGTTTACATGGGCGAAGACTACTGATCCAATATTGCTTTTAAATCAGCCGGAGAATAATTAATTGATTTTAGTGTCTTATTATCTTCTGTTCTGAACACAAGGTACCGGCCATCAACCTTTTTAAAATAACAAGGAGTATTTCTTTCTTGAGTATAGTGTTTGACAGTAGCTTCTGCTTCAGCCTCAGTGGCACAGGCCTTACTCATATTAGAGCGCTGTACCTCATTAAAAAGCGCTTTAAACTTATCTCCTAAGCCAAATTCAAGTATTGCCCCTGAAAGCACATATTGTATATCGCACAAAGCGTCAGCAACTTCCACAAGATCATTTGCCTCAATGGCATCCGCGAGTTCCTGTAGTTCCTCAGCGATCAACGATACCCGCAGAGCAGATCTTTTCTCATCGGGGATGGTAGGTTCGCTCAACACAGGATGTTGAAATGTATGATGGAATTCCGCTACTTGATTAAGTGAATCTGGTTGGTGCATAGATATTTGTTGTTTAGGCTATCAAAGCTAATAAAACAGGGAAAGCTATACTATGATTTAACAATCCTGTGTGTTAACAATCATTAATCATCAACTTGTTAGATCGTCAATAAATTTATCGCTGCATATATTACGGTTCTAAATTCACCTCTTAACAGCAAGTTTTATTTCTTGTCAGGCAAGAACAGCAATCTAAAAAGAAAAGGTCTATCACATTTTGCGCTGCAAGCTATTATATTTGCAGCCTTTAAAATAAAATAGATGACCGATTTCATAGAAGAGTTAAAATGGCGTGGTATGATCCATGATATTATGCCGGGTACCCAGGAATTATTAAATAAGGAAGTAACTTCCGCCTACATTGGTTTCGACCCGACCGCCGATTCTCTGCATATAGGCAGCTTAGTACAGATTATGACTTTGGTTCATCTCCAGCGTGCAGGTCATAAACCCATAGCTTTAGTGGGAGGCGCCACGGGTATGGTGGGTGATCCCTCCGGAAAATCGGAAGAGCGAAATTTACTCAATGAAGAAATACTGAGTCATAACCTTAGATGCGTAGAAAATCAGCTAAGAAAATTCCTTGACTTCGACTGTGGAGATAACTCGGCGGAAGTTGTCAATAATCATGATTGGTTCAAAAACTTTAATTTTCTGGATTTCATTCGTGACGTTGGTAAGCATATTACCGTAAACTATATGACGGCGAAGGATTCAGTAAAAAAACGATTAGAAACCGGTTTATCGTTCACTGAATTTAGTTATCAACTTGTACAGGGGTATGATTTCTACTGGTTGTATAAGAATAAGAACTGTAAAGTACAGCTGGGCGGTTCCGATCAATGGGGCAACATTGTGACAGGTACAGAGCTAATAAGAAGGAAAGACCAAGGCGAGGCTTTTGCCGTGACTACTCCGCTTATTAAGAAGGCGGATGGTAGTAAATTTGGCAAAACTGAGGCGGGTAACGTTTGGCTCGATGCCGAAAAAACTTCCCCTTACCAGTTTTATCAATACTGGCTCAATGCTTCGGATGAAGATGCTGCAAATTACATACGCATTTTTACCCTGTTGTCAAAGGGAGAGATTGAAGCCATTGAGAAGGAACACAATGAAGCGCCTCGCCAGCGTTTGCTACAGCAAGCCCTTGCCAAGGAGATAACCACCAGAGTTCATTCAAAAGAAGATTATGAGATAGCTGTAAAGGCCTCTAATATCCTATTTGGTAAATCTACCACTGATGATCTGGTAGCCCTGGACGAACGTACCTTATTGGCTGTTTTTGATGGGGTTCCTCAAACTACCATAACTAAAAGTGATCTAAAAAATGTTAATAACGTGACTACTTTCTTGGCAGAAACTACTAACGGCATTGTATTTAAATCAAAGGGGGAAGCTCGAAGAATGATTCAGGGTGGCGGAGTAAGCATTAATAAACAAAAAGTCAGCGATCCCAATGGAGCCGCCGACTTTGATTTGCTACAGGCAAAGTATCTTCTTATTCAAAAAGGGAAAAAGAATTACTACCTTATTATTGCAGAATAACTAACTATTTACCAAGATCTATAAAGCGATAACCCACAGAAATCTGAAAAACCTGGTTTTTAGTAGCGTCAATGGCCTCTGCATCATCAATTTCAGAAAGACCAAGATTATAGCGGGCATCCGCTGTCAATCCAAATGGTAAATCAATACCGGCGCCTAAGCCTAAGCTAACGTCTGAGCCCTTTAAATCACTTTTAATATCCTCTTCTCTAACATCACCTGTAATAAGATCAAATGCATCCTGTTTGGCTGAGGCCAAGAAGCCAAATTGTGGCCCTAGTTGTAAATTCAGTCCACCAATGAGATAGAGTTTAAGCATTACAGGGATATTTATATAACTGAAGTTACTTTCCAAGTCACTTCCGTTGATATCAATCTCAGAGCCCTGCTGTGAGAAAATTATCTCGGGTTGTATGGCAAACTTGGTCAGTTTAATCGTAGCAAATGCACCGGCGTGGAAACCAGTGCGTGAATCTGTGTCTATATCAGTATCTAAATTTGCAAAGTTTAAACCTCCTTTTATACCTAAACGAAAACCTGCCTGAGCATTAGATTGGAAAGATATAAATAAAGCACAGACAAAGACTAAAAGTATTTTTTTCATAACAATTTTAATTTAAGGTAAACCTAATTCCAAAAGCTAAAACTGCCTGATCAAAATCACTTAGTACAAACTTCAATTGAGTAAAAGGTGTAACTGATGAGTTAATATCAAAATTTGCTCCAATCCCAAGGTTGACCCCAAATTCGGTGGTTGAATCATCACCTAAACTTGAATCCACAGAAATGGTTGCAAGATTAAATCCTCCAACGCCATATAGTGACACTGCTCCGCTTTCAGAAAAGTAATAGTGCACATCAGCATTAATGGTCCAGAAATTCAATGGATCTTCAGCAAAAAAGTAATTAAAGTCAGGAGCTATGGCTAGATCATCTTTCAAAAAGAACTCGCCATTCACCTGGATGCCAAACTCCTCTATTTCAGTACCATAGGCAAATCCACCGCCAATTCTGGACTGGGCGTGGGCAAAAGCCACGGAGAA
>ERZ1740070.1878-NODE-1878-length-12634-cov-17.184832_pt1 | contig 12634 bp, 10 predicted proteins | sample MGYA00581734_ERZ1740070 | MGnify/ENA primary metagenome ERZ1740070 (study PRJEB43018, sample SAMN04849744) | marine metagenome | isolation source: floating plastic debris | place: Pacific Ocean | collected 2008-09-01 | study: EMG produced TPA metagenomics...
TGGGTCTAGTTAATAATCACTTGCCAAGTGGTCTACCGTCAAGGGATGACGCGAGTGGGTTTTGTCAGCTGGTTTAGATGGGGGTGTGATCGAGGGCACGTCTAAGGAAACGGAAGATCACGCAATGATTAATGGAATTGATGGGGACAAGCCTGTTTCTCTACATAGAACAAAGCAAGCATGTTCTCACCCATCACTATTTCGGAGCTTTTTACCATGACACCTATCCAAATCGAAGGCTTACAAGTTTGCCTCTGTTTTGCGCTCTCCATGGTTATCCTGGCACCGCTTTTTTGCTGGGTGTTGCCTAACCGTCAGCAGACAGTTTAAGGCGATCTATGTTTACTTTGTTCACCACCTATCTATCAGGGCGCTGTCTACTGAACTCTCTCATCTTGGTGCATCTTACCCTTCTCATCTATAAGCTGTCGAAACTGACTGCATCTACCAGTTTAATCAGGCTAATGGATATACCTGTAAGCCTTAAGCGACAGCAGTTAACCTGACTAGCAAATGTCCTAATGCGTTGGGACATTTGCTAGTCAGCGAGATTGTCTTTAGAGGTTGCTCTTTCAAGATAAACATAGATCTCAATGGATACCCATGGCCGTTGGGTGTCGGGTGACGCCTCCCTCTTGTCCTCAGATTGGGGCTAATGTGTCTAACGAATGCTGAATCGTACGCTAGCGTAAAAAAAATCGGTGACTCTTGCCTTCTCACCAGCTATCCGCGATACAGTCGGAGGACACTTTTCACCTGGCCACCACAAACAATGACCACCCCTGCTCACAATTCACCCCCGACAGATACAGAGGCTCTGCTTCTGCAATTACGTCGTAAACAAGGAACTTGGATTGACTGGGCAACGGCCTGCCAAACGCTGCAGAAAGCAGGCATGACGCCCCAAGCAATTTTTGAAGAGACTGGGTTTGAGCCAATTCAGCAAAACCAGATTGTGGTGGCAGGTCAGGTTTATCAATCAATCACTGGGGGCTCGGTATCGGAGCAAGCGCTGGAACATTTTACCCTTCGAGGAAGTGACTCCCTCTATGAGCTGCGCATCTTGGCTAAGGAAGATCGGGCAAAGGCCGTGCAGTTTATCTATGAGCAGGGGCTAGACTCTGAGCAGGTGCGCGACATTGCCAAAGCGTTAAAAGAATTTGCATATCGTAGTGAGCCGCCCAAGGGGTTTACCGACCACCCAGGGGATGCAGTTGCATTTTCCTATTGGAGTTTGGCTCGTCAGACATCCGATCTACAGTCTCGTTCTCGTCTAATTGCTCAAGGATTGCGCTTTGCCCACAGTATGGGGGCCCGTACGGCCATCGAGAAACTGCTAACGGACTTTGCAGTGGTGAAGGCTAAGCCTGCCCCTCGATTGCCCTTGTTTCGCCTTGAGACCGATACGGATGTTCCCTGCGTTGTGCAGATGCTGGGTCAGTGGCCCCTGTCAGTTGACGAGTTGAAAGCAGCCTCGTCGGCCGAGCCGGATCCTCTGTTTGGGATTGTACGTTCGTCATCTGTTCAACAGGCTTGGGTGCCCTTACCTGGTTGGCAGGTTGTGCTTACTGCTCAGGATCCCATTGCTCTGCTGGTGCCGTTTAATATGCTACCTAGTCAGACTGATAGTTCTATCTCTGAGATAGTGTTAGTGCTTGTAGACCGGCAGCAGCAGTCATGGGATGATAGCAGCTACTTTGTGGTTGCTGGTGACGACGGTCAGCTGATGATGCGTTGGTTTGATGCTGAGCCCGATGTGCCATTACTGGGGCGGGTGATTGTAATTGTGCGGCCTAAAAAGGTGCTTGATGAAGATTACACCCAAGAGCTTTGGCAGATTGACGAATAATGAGGAAGACCTATGGCCCTAGAACGTCGATTATCGCGGGCAATGTTTGAAGCTACTGAAATGGTAGAGCTGCGTCAAATCTGCTTTACTCCAGGTCGTGTTTTTGAGCCGGGAAAGTATATTACTGGGGATTTGCCTGATGTGGCTTTTACCATGGGCCTGGTGGAAAAATTGCCCCCGGTTCGGGGTAAAAGTGAAGAAGTTGCTGATACAACTGAAGAAGAATAGTGATGGCTGGCTTGTGGGTTAAATCTGTCGGTCGCAGTCCCGATTTTTGCCGTTGCTGATTTAGAGGATAAGCCGATCAGTTAGATATGCTGTTCGACAGTGTCTTGTAGGTAAAATCATCCCGAGGCTCAGCCACGCCCGATTTTTGAGTGGTGCGTAGATTTATAACTGCCCAGAATTCAGTAACGCTAGAGAACTAAGAAGGAGTTAGGCCTATCTTTACTCGTCCGTTAGCCAAATTAATCGAGGAATTTCAGCGATTGCCAGGGGTAGGGCCTAAAACTGCCCAGCGTTTGGCATTGCATGTGCTCAAGCGGCCTGAAACTGAGGTGCGCGCGCTGGCGCAGGCCCTAGTCGATGCTAAACAGCAAGTCGGTCAGTGCTCCATTTGTTTTCACCTATCAGCCGACCCGGTGTGTGATATCTGCCGTTCGACTCGTCGAGATAACCAAACAATCTGCGTTGTGTCTGATTCTCGCGATGTCATTGCTATTGAACGTACCCGAGAATTTAAGGGGAAGTACCATGTGCTGGGTGGTTTGATCTCACCGATGGACGGTATTGGCCCGGAGCAGCTCAACATTGGTCAGTTAGTGCATCGGGTTAATAAAGACGATATTGCCGAAGTGATTTTGGCCATTAGCCCTAGCATTGAGGGAGATACCACCACGCTCTATGTGGGGCAGCTGGTAAAACCGTTTACTAAGGTGACGCGCATTGCCTTTGGCCTGCCCATGGGTGGGGATTTAGAATACGCTGACGAAGTGACCCTAGCAAGAGCTTTGGAAGGTCGTCAGGCTCTGGGGTAAGGCCCTGTTAATAAGCAATTCATGTAATGTATTGGTGGGCTCGGTGGGCATTGCCCACCTTACGAGCTGATAGCCTTTTATCGAAGCTTTTGCTTGATGAAGGCTAAAATTTTGGCGGTTTGATTTTTGAGCATAGCCACTTCTTTCTGTAAGGTGGCTACTTGCTGTTTGAGGGCAGCAATTTCAGCTGCGCCATCACCTGAGGCAGCGCTGCTTGCGGCAGCGGCAGGGACAGCAGGAGCTTGGGGACGACGAGCCTTACGAGCTTTGACCATGGATGCCTTAATGGCTTCAATGAGCTCTTTCTGCTCGAAGGGCTTTTGAATAAATTCAAAATATTCGAAGGGACCTTGAATTTTTTCGGTGACCTCTTCCCGTCGCCCTGACATTAGCACTAGGGGGATCTTTTGTAGCTCTGGGGATGCTTGGATGGCTTGGAAGACTTCCCAACCACTCATGCGCGGCAGCAAAAAGTCAAGCATGATCAGATTGGGCTTTTGGTTGCGGATAGCGTCTAAACCTTCGACACCATCGGTAGCTTCAACCACCTCAAAGTTACCTTGGGGCAACATATCTCGGACGCGCATTCTGATGACTCGGCTATCATCAATCACTAAAATTTTATGACTTGCTGCCACGACTAACTCCTAATGGATAGCTACAGTTTAAGTAAATGTAGCGCTGCTGATTATTGCCTAGTTCAGCAACGTTATAAAAAGATGTTGCCCAAGTGGACAACTATAGATAAGTCTGACCCTGATTAGTTTCTAAGAATCATATAGGATCAAAAGGCTATAGAACTCTTCTATAAAGACGCCATCGAGCGTTATTCTCGCGTAATGCCGAGGATACCCAGCCCACCCTAGAAAAACCTGATTGCGTCATGGAAAGTTTATCTCAAATACGTTCCGGCGGGGCTGAAAGGCCTGAAATTGTGCAGATGCCGGAGTGGTTGAGACGGCCAATTGGCCGAGCGAGTGAGCTATCAACGGTGCAAAAAATCATTAAACAGCGCCAGATTCATACCATCTGTGAGGAGGGGCGATGTCCCAATCGGGGTGAGTGCTACGCCAATAAGACAGCCTCGTTTTTACTCATGGGCCCCACCTGTACTCGTTCCTGTGCCTTTTGCCAGGTAGATAAGGGGCATGCGCCCATGCCTCTGGACCCGGAAGAACCGCAAAAGGTGGCGGAGTCGGTCAATTTGTTGGGGTTGGCATACGTAGTGCTGACGTCGGTGGCTCGGGATGATTTGCCTGATCAGGGTGCGGGATGGTTTGTGGCGACGATGGTGGCAATTCGTGCGGTGAGTCCGGCAACGCAAATTGAGTTGCTCACACCTGACTTTTGGGGCGGTCCCCACCCTGAGGAGCAGCAACGACAGCGTTTGGAAATGGTTGTGACGGCAAAGCCCGCTTGCTTTAACCACAATGTGGAGACGGTGGAACGTTTGCAAGACCCGGTGCGGCGGGGGGCAAAGTATCGCCGATCTTTAGAGGTGCTGCGCTATGTGAAAGAGCTGGATGCGAGTATACCGACAAAGTCTGGTCTGATGTTGGGACACGGGGAAACGGAAGATGAGCTAGTGGCAACGATGGAGGATTTGCGGGCTGTGGGGTGCGATCGCATCACCCTAGGTCAGTATATGCGCCCATCCCTGGCTCATCTGCCGGTACAGCGCTACTGGACGCCCCAAGAATTTGACCACCTGGGGGCAATTGCCCGCGATATGGGCTTTTCCCAGGTGCGTTCGGGGCCGTTGGTGCGTAGCTCCTATCATGCCGGGGAAGACTAGTCGGGCTATGGATTGGCGGGTGTTGTCTATACAACCGGCAGCCTTGCTATTCATCCACCGCATCGACCGTTTGGGCTGCCAGCTCTCGCCATTCCTGGACTGCATAGGGCGGCACAATAATTTCACTGGGCGCTTTCCCCTGGAGCGGCACTGCCAGGGTCAGGGGAATGGCCTTCTCCAGGTTGGCGATGATGTCAGCCATGTCGTACTGGTTAGTGTTACTGGGGAGAGCGGGGGTGGGCGGGTCTAACTTAGGGGTGGCCTGCCACCGGAGGACTGTGCCTGTCTCGATACTCAAGGGCGTTTGGGGCGCAACCGTGACCACACCAGGAAACCCCACTAGTCGCAGGTATAGACCGTCTAGCCCATCGGGACGATAGCGTTTGAATAAAATGGCCTGCCAGGAACGATCGTTGCGATCGCGCAGGCTTTGTTGCGATCGCAGCGTTGTTTGTCCAGGCCGTTCATGATAGACGTGTACCGAGGCTAAGGCTGGTGGAGTAACCAGCACCAGAGTCAGCCAAAAACAAATAAAACCGCTAATCAGCCGCCGAACCATGCATTCAACCCATTTCAATATGCTTTTCTTAGGATAAATCTCAAAGACTTTTGATGCAGACACAACCAGTGTGGCGACTTTCCATGGAAGGTCGCCACACTGGTTGTGAGCGATTGGAACTTAGGGATGTTAGGAGTCTAGGAGGGTTACAGCTTGCTCAAGGCATCTAACACAATGCGATAGCGGGCCGCTTCATTATTGGTCAGGTATAGACTGCCTGCCTTCTCCAGGTCCATTTCAGCGCCTCCGACATTCCCCAAAAGCGCGTTGGTGACGCCGCGATAGTAGAACACATCGGGATCAAAGACATTAGCCGCGATCACGGTTGAAAAGTCGGCGTAGGCCTCCTGATAGCTACCGGTTTCATAATGCAGGCGTCCACGACTGGCGTAGGCATCCCAGTAAGCGCCATCGAGGGCAATGGCCGTCGTATAGTCGCCTAGGGCATTGGTGGCGTTGCCCTGATTGGCAAAGGCATCTCCACGCCCTTTATAGGATGGAGCATGGTCAGGATTGCGGGCGATGGCCGCAGTAAAGTCCGTGACGGCTGCCTGCTGGTCGCTGGTGAGCAAGTAGGCTTTGCCGCGACCGTAATAGGCTTCTGTCGACTCAGGGGCTAGTTCTAATACCTGGCTAAAGTTGCTGATGGCCGCAGGGGTGTTGCCGACCGATGTATAGACCTGGCCACGTAGTAGATAGGCGTCTGCGTAGCTAGGGTTGAGGGTTAAGACCGTGTTGAGTGACTCCAATGCTGCCTTGGGTCTGTCTTGGGCAATGAGCACAAAACTACGGTTGTAATAGGCTTCTAAGTTGTTCTCATCAAGGGCGATGGCCCGGTTGATATCAGCGAGAGCATCTCCCATGGAACCCAGCCTATAGTTGACGACACCCCGGTTGAGAAAAGCTTCTGCATACTCTTCATTGAGGTTGATGGCTTGGGTAAAATCGCTAACGGCCATGTCTAGATTGCCTAGGGCTTTGAAGATCAAACCCCTGTGGAAATAGGCCGATGGATTTGTAGAATCTAATCGAACCGCGTCGTTTAGATATTCCAACGCTGTTTGATAATTGCCCTCCTCGGAATCTAGCAGCCCTCGATAGATGTAAGCGGTGGCCGACTCAGGATCGGTGGCAATGGCGCGGTCAAAATCCTCTAGGGCCCGGTCTTTGTTTTGGAGATCGTAGTAAAGAATGCCTCGGTTTAAATAGGCGGCACTGTAGTTAGGATCAATGCTGAGGGCTTGGTTGTAGCTGTTGAGGGCAGCCGATGTGTTGTCTAATCGGGTAAAGGCCGCACCGCGAAACAGATAAGCCGGCGCATACTCGGCATTGATGGCAATGGCCGCGTTAAATTCTTCGATGGCGAGTTCGTCGTTGCCCTCACGGTACTGCGCTAAACCCGCGTTAAATCGCTCAATGTGGGGAGGTGTTTCTGTGACCTCTGCGGGTGGCGTAGCGGGCTCATCTGCGGTGGGTTCATCCTGGCCGTCTGCGGGGATAGTGTCGGGTAAAACAGGTTCTACAAAAGCGGGTTGAGCTTCGGGGACGGCCTCGGCTTCAGGTTCTAGGAAAATAACGTCCTCACCAAACTCCTCGGCTGCGGTGGTGCCGACGACTTGGGCCAAGCTAGGGGCGGCGACGCTACCCAAAAAAGCTACTGTACTCACAAGTATCAGCGCACATCGGTTTGTTTTCATTCCTCATTCCCCGTATCTTTATGCATTTACTAAAAGTTACCCAGAGTTAGGCCTAGAGTTTCTATTAGTTCAATTACTGTTGATATGAGTGGAGTATTGAGGATTGGTTAAACCAGCTTGGTTGCGAGAATTTGGGCGGCTTGCGATCGCAAACATCGTTTCCAATCTGATGGTCCCCTTGGCCGGTCTGATTGATACTGCATTTCTGGGACATTTGGCCGATATTCGTCACTTAGCCGGGGTGGCCCTGGCGACGATACTTTTCAACTTTATCTATTGGAGCTTTGGCTTTTTACGCATGGGCACCACGGGCCTGATCGCCCAGGCTGCCGGTCGTGGTGATCAAACCGAGCAGTGGCGGGTGGGTGTTCGGGGGCTGATGGTGGCCCTGGTGCTGGGTTTGGCTATTTTGCTGGTGCAGCTACCCCTACGCCAGGTGGGGTTTGCTATTTTGCGGGCCGATGCAGACGTGTTGGATGCAGGGGTGGCTTTTTACCAGGGGCGGATCTGGGGTGCGCCAGCGGTGCTGATGAACTATGTGCTGCTGGGCTGGTTTTTGGGCTTGGGGCGTGGAAAGCGGGTCTTGGTGCTGGCGGCGGTGGCCAATGGAACCAATATTGGGCTCGACTATTGGATGATTGTGCGTCTGGGTTGGGATAGCTATGGGGCCGGATTGGCCACTGCCCTGAGCCAATACGCCATGCTGTTGGCGGGGATGCTGCTGTTGGTCCGCTCGGTTCCCTGGCGACAGGTGTGGCAGCAGCGATTGAGTCTATGGACTCGCCGCGCCCTTGGAGATTTGTTTCGTCTTAATCGCGACATTATGGTGCGTACCTGGGCGTTGCTGGTGAGCTTCGGTGTGTTTACCAATCTCAGCGGCATCATGGGGACCGAAACCCTGGCGGTGAATACGTTACTCATCCAGGCATTAATGCTAGTTAGCTATTTTTTAGATGGCATTGCCTTTGCCGCTGAGACCTATGCGGGCAAATTTTACGGTCAGGGTGACCGGTCAGGGCTGTCTACCTTGGCCACGGTGGGTGGGGGTCTGAGTGTGGGGTTAGGCGTAGGGTTTGCGATCGCGTTTATTAGCTTCCCCCAATCTCTCTTTGGTCTACTGACGGATCATCAAACTGTTCTCAGTCAGCTCGACGGCTATGTTCTGTGGCTGCTGCCGGTCTTTAGTTTCGGCGCTATCGCCTTTATGTTAGACGGCTACTTTCTTGGGCTGACGTCCGGCACGGTCCTGCGTAACTCTACGGTGCTGGCCACCCTCGTTGGCTTTGTGCCCCTAGCCATAGTGGCCTATGTCCGTCAGAGCCCCCATGGATTGTGGTTAGCCCTGACCTGTTTTATGGCCATCCGTGCCCTGACGTTGGCCTGGGCCGTGCCCTCTAGTTTCAAGTCTGCCTAAGGATCGCAGCGAATCTCCAGGAGAAACCCATCGGGATCGTAAAAATAGATGCCCCGCCCAGTGGGTCTGCTGACGGGGCCATGATCGATGGGGACCTGATGCTCCTGGAGGACGGCAACAGCCTGGTCGAATAACGCAGGCGCAATATCAAAGGCCAGATGATTGGCCCGCGTAAATTGCTGAGTTGGGTCGGGGTTAGGAGGTGCTAAGTCTGGTTCACCAAACAAATCTAAGATGGTGCCGTCGGGTAAGCGAAAGTTAGCGACTTTTCCTTGGGTGACCAGGTTTAGCAGAGTGACCGGAATTTCATCACCCGTGAGCTCATGTAATCCCAAAATGCCGCCGTAAAACTGACGCGATGCGGTCATGTCTTTGACGTTTAGAGCAATGTGATGCACGCCACGTAACGTGTCAGGATTGAGGCCCACTACGGTGTGCGGCTGGTCAAGAGATGTGGCCATGGTGATGACTGGAGCTGCCATGAACTGAGCCTATTGTATTCAATCGATAGTCAATCAATCGATGGGATACATGGAATATCCCCCATACTGCCAATCAATTTAGTAATAAGGTCGATAATAATAGGGATAGCCACCGCTTGTTTAAATCGCTGAACTTTCCATGAACAGTACTTTTCTTGAACGTCTGCATAGTCCTGAACGACCCGTGATTGTTTTCGATGGGGCCATGGGGACAAATTTGCAGGTGCAAGAGTTAACCGCTGAAGACTTTGGCGGTTTGGACTACGAGGGCTGTAATGAGTATCTGGTGATCACTAAGCCTGAGGCAGTGGCTAAGGTGCATCGCGATTTTCTAGCGGCTGGGGCCGATGTGATCGAGACCGACACGTTTGGTGGCAGCACCTTTGTATTGGCAGAGTATGGCTTACAGGACCAGGCTTATGAGATGAATAAGCTGGCGGCAGAACTGGCCAAGCGCTGCACAGCGGAGTACTCTACCCCCGAGAAACCCAGATTTGTGGCGGGGTCCATCGGGCCGGGTACTAAGCTGCCCACCCTAGGACACATTACCTACGATGAATTGCTGGAAGCCTTTCAGGTGCAGGCGGAAGGTCTGTATGACGGCGGGGTGGATCTGTTTATTGTCGAAACCTGTCAAGATGTGCTGCAAATTAAAGCGGCGCTGAATGCCATTGAGGTGGTGTTTGCCCAGAAAGGGGAGCGGCTACCGCTGATGGTGTCGGTGACCATGGAGACGACGGGCACCATGCTAGTCGGGTCAGATATTACGGCGGTTGTAAGTATTTTAGAGCCCTACCCGATTGATATTTTGGGTCTCAACTGTGCCACGGGCCCTGACTTGATGACCGAGCATGTGAAATATCTGTCGGAGACATCGCCCTTTGTGGTGTCCTGTGTGCCCAATGCGGGGCTGCCAGAGAATATTGGTGGTCATGCTCACTACAAACTGACGCCGATGGAGCTGCGCATAGCGCTGCACCGATTTGTAGAAGACCTCGGGGTGCAGGTCATCGGCGGCTGCTGTGGCACCCGGCCTGACCACATTGCAGCCCTAGCGGCGATTGCTGAGGAGTTGGCTCCCAAACATCGGGATATTAGACCGTCTCCTCTCGCTACCCTGGTGGTAGATGATGGTGCTTCAGACGGTAGTGTATCCAACGGTGCTGAAAAGCCAGTCCGTCCGGCTTTAAATTATCCGCCCGCGGCAGCTTCGATTTATGGCGCGCAGCCCTACGACCAGGACAATTCGTTTTTGATTGTGGGCGAGCGCCTGAATGCGAGTGGTTCACGGAAGGTGCGGGAGCTGCTCAATCAGGATGATTGGGATGGGCTGATTGCGATCGCAAAAAAACAGGTCAAAGAAGGCGCCCACATCCTTGACGTCAACGTCGACTATGTCGGTCGAAACGGCGAAGCAGACATGCACGAAATAGTGTCCCGTCTGGTCACTAACGTCACCCTGCCGCTAATGCTCGACTCCACCGAGTGGACCAAAATGGAAGCCGGTCTCAAGGTGGCGGGCGGCAAATGTATCCTCAACTCCACCAACTACGAAGATGGTGATGAGAGATTTTTCAAAGTCCTAGAGCTGGCCAAAACCTACGGCGCTGGTGTTGTTATCGGCTGCATCGATGAAGAGGGCATGGCCCGCACCGCCGAGCAAAAGTTCAAAATTGCCCAGCGTGCCTATCGCGACGCCTTAGAATATGGGCTCCCCCCCCATGAATTGTTTTTTGATACCCTAGCCCTGCCGATCTCAACCGGGATTGAAGAAGATCGGGAGAACGCAAAAGCAACCATTGAAGCAATCAAAAAAATTAAAGAAAATCTCCCCGGTGCCCACTTTATGTTGGGGGTGTCCAATGTCTCCTTTGGTCTTAACCCAGCGGCGCGCATCACCCTTAACTCAATGTTTTTGCATGAAGCCACGCAGGTGGGGATGGACGGTGCCATTGTCTCCGCTGCTAAAATTCTGCCGCTGATCAAGATCGAGCCAGATCATCAAAAAATCTGTAAGGATCTGATCTACGATAATCGCGAGTTTGAGGGTGATATTTGTACCTACGACCCGTTGAGTAAGCTCACCACCCTGTTTGAAGGTGTGACCACTAAAGATGCCCGGTCGTCGGCCTCGTTAGCCGATTTACCCATCGAAGAACGGCTCAAACAACACATCATCGATGGTGAACGGATTGGGTTAGACGACGCGTTGCAGGTCGCTCTGGACACACCCTATGAGCCCTTACAAATTATCAATACCTTTTTGCTCGATGGTATGAAGGTGGTTGGCGAACTATTTGGCTCTGGTCAGATGCAGCTGCCCTTTGTGTTGCAGTCTGCCCAAACCATGAAGGCGGCAGTGGCCTTCTTAGAACCGCTGATGGAGACAGAAGAGGGGGATGATTCTGGTAAGGGCAAGTTTCTGATTGCCACGGTCAAAGGGGATGTTCACGATATTGGTAAAAATCTTGTCGATATCATTCTCACCAACAACGGTTATCAGGTGATTAACCTAGGTATTAAGCAGACTGTTGATGCCATTGTTGCCGCCTATGAGGAGCATCAGCCCGATTGCATCGCCATGAGCGGTTTGTTGGTGAAATCCACCGCTTTTATGAAAGATAATCTCAGCGTCTTTAACGACAAAGGCATTTCTGTGCCGATCATTCTGGGTGGTGCTGCATTGACGCCTAAGTTTGTCTACGGTGACTGCCAGGATGTTTACAACGGTCAGGTGATTTACGGGAAAGATGCCTTTGCAGATCTGACATTTATGGATCGGCTGATGCCTGCCAAGAAAGCAGAGAGCTGGCAGGATGCAACCGGCTTTATGGGTGACTACGCCCAATACAACCAGACAGGTCGTCAGGCCATAAACCAGGCTGAAGCTGAGCTAAATGGTGGAGGTAAAAAGGAACAGCCTAACGTGCCTGATGTGATCGATACTAAGCGGTCTGACGCTGTTGATATCGATATTCCGCGTCCCACGCCCCCCTTCTGGGGAACCAAGATTCTCCATCCAGAGGACTTTGATATGGACGAGCTTTACTGGCATCTGGATCAGCAGGCGTTATTTGTTGGCCAGTGGCAGTTTCGTAAACCCAAGGATCAATCCCGCGAGGACTATGATGCGTTTCTAGCAGAGAAGGTTCATCCCATCTTGGCCGAGTGGAAACAGAAGGTGAAGGATGAAAATTTACTCCACCCCCAGCTAATTTATGGTTACTTCCCGTGCGTTGCCGAGGAAAATTCTGTGCATGTGTATCATCCTGCCGTGATTGAGCAGGGGCTAACGCCTTTGGACGCTGAACCTCTGTTTACCTGGCAGTTTCCTCGTCAGAAGTCTATGCGTCGTCTGTGCATTGCCGACTTTTTCTTGCCTAAGGACCAGAATCAGTTTGATGTTTTTCCCATGCAAGCCGTTACCGTGGGCCAAATTTCGGCGGACTATGCCCGTCAGTTATTTGCTGAGGATAAATACACCGACTATCTGTACTTCCATGGGTTGGCGGTGCAGGTAGCGGAAGCGATGGCGGAATGGTGCCATGGACGCATCCGTAGAGAGCTCGGTTACGGTGACCAAGAGCCCGATAACATTCGCAATATGCTGGCCCAGCGTTATCAAGGCAGTCGCTATAGCTTTGGCTATCCGGCCTGTCCCAATGTGGCGGATCAAGCACATCAGCTAGATATTTTAGGGGTTGACCGTATAGGTATGACCATGGATGAAAGTGAACAGCTTTATCCTGAAGAGTCCACCACGGCGATTATCACTTACCATCCTGCGGCTAAGTACTTTAG
>ERZ1740070.1879-NODE-1879-length-12627-cov-15.130449_pt1 | contig 12627 bp, 7 predicted proteins | sample MGYA00581734_ERZ1740070 | MGnify/ENA primary metagenome ERZ1740070 (study PRJEB43018, sample SAMN04849744) | marine metagenome | isolation source: floating plastic debris | place: Pacific Ocean | collected 2008-09-01 | study: EMG produced TPA metagenomics...
GTGAAACCCAACGAGTCTCTAGCGGAAGTGGACGCATTGACTATGCCCGCGATCGTCGGACTGAGTTTATCTTTACCGATACCCGCGGCCTCGACATTATCTACGAAAATCTTGAGACCGACCTCCAGATTGAGCCATAGACACCATTTCTTATCTCTTCCCAATGCCGTCACCCTCTACTAGGAATTAAGCGATGAAGCGCTTGCTCAAGCAGACAATTAAAAAACAATTTAGCTCTGTCGCCTCTCAGCGGCCCTCTGTTGTCTCTTTTACAGACTGGTTTAAACAGCAGTGTAAGCAAAAGATTGTTGTCACCGCCTCGGCACTGACTGCCGCCACCCTGAGCTTAGTGACTGGTCGTCCAGCTGAAGCGGTGTCTATATTTCCAGTTGACCTGAGTAACTATGCCGTCAACAGCCTGAACGAAGACATCGAAGTCACCGATACCTTCGGCAACACGGTCAATGTCAATTTAAGTTGGACAGGTGACACTGGAAACTTTAGTGTTCTAGGTCCTTCCAATGCCCTGACCGGTGGCTTTACAGGCGGTAGCATTCTCGAAATTCAGCACGATCCTGCCCTAGAGACCGAGGCCGTCACCCTTGATATTGATTTTGGGGCCCCCATTGAGCAAGCGCGTTTAGTTGTTATTGACGTTGACCGAGACAACGCCAACACCTGGCAAGATCTGATTCAACTTGGCGGTAGTGTCCCCCCTGCCAGCATCACCCCCGCCACAGCTCCCTCAACGCCTTTCCAAGTGTCACCTGAGGCATTGGCTGGGGTGGCCGGCATACCCCTGGGCATTGATCAGGCTAATGGTGGAACGGCCCCAGGATTGGCCGATGCCGATGACTACACTGTAGATATCGTCGGGAATGAATTTGTTGGTGTCTACAATCCTAGAGATCTGGATGCAAATTTAGTTGGCGCAGCAACCAGGGACGAGTTTACACCTATAAACGACACCCCAACCGGCGGTGTGGATGTTAACCCAACCGACCCGTTACCCAACCCACAAAACCCTCCCCAGGCTGGTGTAGAGGCCCAAAACCAAAGCTCTGAAGGAACCATTACCGCCGATTATTCAGCTGTCGGCGGTCCTTTAACTAACCTCACGGTTACCTATGGCAATGGTCCAGCTGCAGTGCCTGCGGCCCTAAACCCCGCTGGAGGCGCTGGCTACATCACAACAAACGACGCCAACGGCGGTCCGGGTAACCACGGTGTTGGTCTCTACACCATATTTATCGTTCCAGGTAGCATCGGTACGGCCAAAAGTGCATCCACCCCTGTGCAGGTCAGTGCCACTGAGTTTGATGTGGTTTACACCGTTCAAGTTCAGAACTTTGGTGTCAGCACGACGTTGACAGAGGTGCAGGCAACCGATGACCTCACCCAAACATTTGGTGGGGCCACTGGTTTTACGGTAGTGTCTGCCCCTACAATCATCTCAGGTCCGGCAACGCTACAAACAGCTAATGCTGCTTTTAATGGCAACGGCGACCAGAATCTGTTAGATGGTACTGGTTCCCTGGCACCGGGGGAAGCGGCGGTTATTCAATACACCGTTAGACTAGATACCGCAGCGGCCAACATTACCCCCGGTGTAACCTACGACAATACGGTGATTGCGGCGGGTACCACACCGATTGGGTTACGCATTCTCGATACATCGGTGGATGACAGCAGTACTCCCCCCAACGCTAACCCCAACCCCAACCCTGACCCCAACGGTGATGGCGATCCGCTAGAGCAGTCACCCACGCCGGTGGTCTTGCCAGATCCGGTACCACAGCCCCAGATCAACGTTTCTGAGCAATTTATTGATACGGAGATCAATCCGGCTGACGGCATCTTCCCCGGCAATACGGCCCGGGTGCGCTATCGGGTTCGGGTGCAAAATACCGGGCCTGAGCGTTTAACGGGTGTCCAGCTGATCAATGACTTTACCGAGACCTTTGACAACGGTACTCGCGGTGACACTACCCTCGACAATGGCTTTGAAATTTTCTCAGTCACCCAAGTTGACGGAATTGCAAACCCTGCAAACCCTAACTACGATGGCGGTGACACGTTTGATAGTGGTGGGCCAGCGACTAACGACCCCATCTTGGCAACCGGAGGGACGTTAGAACCCGGTGAGTTTACCGAGTACGAAATCTTAGTCGATGTGGATACCACCGGCAATGGTGCAACCCTGACCAGCGCCATTCCAGGGACATTCTTTAACAGCACGACGGCAACCGGTGTGGGGAGCGATTTAACAACACCGTCAGGCCGAGTTGTGAGTGATATTTCCAATGATGCGCCACCGCTGACTAATCTGGTGGATGCCCTTAACCCCGATGGTAATTCACCCACTGGGGGTAGCACCGTTGCTCCCACGACCGATCCAACGAATGCTCCACCACCGCCAGATCCGGCGGACCCAGCCAACGAAAACACACCGACTCCTGTCACCCTACAGCTAACAACTACGCCTCAGATTAATGTCTCTGAGCAAGTTGTGAGTACTGTGTTTGAGCCGACGGGTACCTATGGCGCGAATACGGGGCGAGTCACGTATCAGATCTTGGTGCAAAATACCGGCACCGAAGACCTCAACAATGTTGATTTGATCAACGACTTTACCGAAACCTTTGACAACGGGACTCGCGGTGACGCTATTTCGGACAACGGCTTTGAGATTGTGACGGTGGCTCAGGTTGACGGTGTTGCCAATGTTGTTAACCCTAACTACGACGGCGGTGATTCGTCTGAGGACGGTGCTGGACCTAATGCGGCTAATGACCCCACCCTTATCACTGGTGGTAACCTGGCCGTTGGTGAGTTTAGTCTGTACGAAGTTGTTGTCGATGTTGACCTGACTGGCAACGGCGAAACCCTGGTATCACCATTACCAGGACCGTTTAACAACAGCACCACAACCAACGGTACCGGTGTCACCTCAACGATTCCCGTCAGTGATATTTCTAACGATGCCACAGGTCTGGGACTAACAGCCGCGTTGAATCCGGATGGGAATTCGCCCACAGGCGGTAGTACGGCTGGTAACCCTGGCGATCTGGCAGCACCCACACCACCGGATCCATTAGACCCAGCCAATGAAAATACACCGACGCCAGTTACCTTTGTCACCCAGCCTCAAATCAACGTATCTGAGCAGGTTACCAGCACCGCATTTGAGCCAACGGGTACCTATGGTGCGAATACCGGTCGAGTCACCTATCGCATTCGAGTTCAAAATACAGGGATTGAGGATCTAAATAGCGTTGACTTGATCAACGACTTTACCGAAACCTTTGATAACGGGACTCGCGGTGACGCTATTTCGGACAACGGCTTTGAAATTGTGACGGTGACCCAGGTTGACGGTGTTGCCAATGCTGTTAATCCTGACTACGACGGCGGTGATTCCTCTGAGGAGGGGGCTGGACCGAACGGGACCAATGACTCTACCCTGATAACCGGGGGTAACTTAGCCGTCGGTGAGTTTAGTGAGTATGAAGTTGTTGTCGATATTGACCTAACGAACAGTGGTGAGACCTTAGTCGCACCGTTACCAGGACCGTTTAACAACAGCACCACCACCAATGGTATTGGCACCACATCGACGATTCCCGTCAGTGATATTTCTAACGATGCCACGGGTCTAGATCTAGAGACAGCCCTAAACCCCCCGGGTAATTCCCCTACTGGGGGTAGCACGGTGGGTAACCCCGGCGATCTGACGGCACCCCCCCCACCGGATCCGGCGGACCCAGCCAATGAAAACACACCGACGCCGGTTACGTTTACAGTAGAACCTCAAATCAACGTGGCTGAACAGGTGGTGAGTACCCTATTGGAGCCAACGGGCACCTACGGAGCCAACACAGGCCGCGTCACCTATCGCATCCGAGTCCAAAACACGGGGGTATTTGAAGGGCTAAACAACGTTACTCTCACCAATGACTTTACCGAAACCTTTGATAATGGCACTCGCGGTGACTCTGGCTCGGACAATGGCTTTGAAATTGTCACGGTGACCCAGGTTGATGGTGTTGCCAATGCTGTTAATCCTAACTACGACGGCGGTGATTCCTCTGAGGAGGGGGCTGGACCGAACGGGACCAATGACTCTACCCTGATAACCGGGGGTAACTTAGCCGTCGGTGAGTTTAGTGAGTATGAAGTTGTTGTCGATATTGACCTAACGAACAGTGGTGAGACCTTAGTCGCACCGTTACCAGGACCGTTTAACAACAGCACCACCACCAATGGTATTGGCACCACATCGACGATTCCCGTCAGTGATATTTCTAACGATGCCACGGGTCTAGATCTAGAGACAGCCCTAAACCCCCCGGGTAATTCCCCTACTGGGGGTAGCACGGTGGGTAACCCCGGCGATCTGACGGCACCCCCCCCACCGGATCCGGCGGACCCAGCCAATGAAAACACACCGACGCCGGTTACGTTTACAGTAGAACCTCAAATCAACGTGGCTGAACAGGTGGTGAGTACCCTATTGGAGCCAACGGGCACCTACGGAGCCAACACAGGCCGCGTCACCTATCGCATCCGAGTCCAAAACACGGGGGTATTTGAAGGGCTAAACAACGTTACTCTCACCAATGACTTTACCGAAACCTTTGATAATGGCACTCGCGGTGACTCTGGCTCGGACAATGGCTTTGAAATTGTCACGGTGACCCAGGTTGATGGTGTTGCCAATGCTGTTAATCCTAACTACGACGGCGGTGATTCCTCTGAGGAGGGGGCTGGACCGAATGGGACCAATGACCCCATCCTAATTACAGGTGGCACCCTGGGAATAGGTGAGTTTAGTGAGTATGAGGTGGTGGTTGATGTCAACCTGACTGACAGCGGTGCAACCCTGACAACCGCACTGCCAGGACCGTTTGATAATTTCACAACGGCCACTGGTATTGGGGATACATCGACGATTCCCGTCAGTGATATTTCTAACGATTTCACCTCGGTAACACCGACGCCGGCTGATCTAGGTGGAGCGTTAAACCCACCGGGGGGGTCACTAACGGGGGGTAGTACGGTGGGTAACCCGGGTGATCCGGCTGCCCCTGCTCCGGACCCTGCCGATTCTGAAAACACCCCTTCCCCCGCTAACTTTGTCACGACACCTGAGATTTCGGTGATTGAACGAATTGATCAGAGCCGTACCGAGATTGGGGCTATTACCGGGGCCACATTTGGGGGGAGCAACGTCCGTCTGGTCTATCAGGTTGTGGTGCGCAACATCGGCATTGAGAACCTGCAAAATGTGGTGCTCAATAACGACTTTAGACCCACGTTTGGTACCAGCGGTACCGGTGCTACCGACGACTTTACAATCGTGGCTGCCCCAACGTTGATTACCGCAGGGGGCGGTGTGTCGACGGTGCCGGTAAATCCTAACTTTGATGGCAGCGGTGACCTACTGCTGGCGGGTGATTCTACATCCCCAGCGAGCACGCTCAATGTGGGTGAGTTTGCTGTCTATGAGATTGTGGTTGATGTGAATACGGCCGGTAGCACCGTGTCGACCCAGCTACCCGGACCCTTTGACAACCAAACCACCACCACCGGTATCGGTGTGATATCGGGAGAACTGACGGATGACATATCCAATGACATCAATCCGTTCCCAGATAATCCCACCACGCCTGACCCCGTTGCCAGTGACCCGAATGGGAACTTGGAAGCCAATGAGCCGGATGAGAATATTGCTACGCCGGCCTTCCTGGGGGCTGATTTGCAGGTGGTCAAGCGGATTACGCGCGTTATCAGAGGCGGTAGTGATTTGCCCATAGCGGGTCTCAATGACTTCACTAACCAGCCGGGCACCACCGATGACGATACCCTGGCCAGTCTCTCGGGGAACAGTTTGCCCCTGGGCGTCTTTGATGTGGATACCCCATTACAGTCTGGGGATGTGGTGGAGTACACAATCTACTTCTTTAATGGCGGTGTGGCCCAGGCGGCCAACGTTGCAATCTGTGATGAACTTCAGGTTCCCAGCGTTCTGCAGCCCGGTAGCCTAGAGTTGGCGTCGCCTGTCGCTCTTTCTGCCTTGGGTACAAATCTCACCTTTGCTGCGGGCAGTCCGCTGCTATTCCCCCAGGCACCGTTGGCTGCACTGGTGGAGTCTTGTCCTTCCTTCCCAGGTACGTTCCCCTCGGGCACGCCAACCGGTGGTCTGGGTGTGGGCGCTGGTGGTGGTGTGATTGCTGGCGGTCCTAACCTTGGTCTGAATGTTGAGGCAAGTCAGGTGGGGGCCTTCCGCTTTACGGTGACCATCCCATAGTTGGTCAGACCGGTCGGTCTCTGAGCTGATTTGATATGGGCGATGTTAAGGTGGGCTAGAATTTTTAGCCCACCTTTTTTATGGGCTAATTTTGGCGGGGCAATGGGCAGATGGACAAAATCGATGGGTCTGAATAATGGCGTGGGGCAATAGGATTTTAGTCTGTGGCTTTTATGGCTATCACAATCTGGGTGACGAGGCCATGCTGAGGGGGTTACGTCGTTGGTTACAGCGGTGTGGCTGTGATTTTCCATTGACGGTTTATTCTAAGGACCCCGAGGATACGCGGGCACGCCACGGTGTGAGGGTGTTGGATAATCGCTATGCCCCTAGACGTCGGGCTCAGCTAGCCCAATGGGCGCGCCATTGGGCTGCGATCGCAACCCACCCCTATTTCATTCTCGGTGGCGGCGACTTACTGCGGGATGCCCCGGACCGGGATGTGGCCAGCGAGTGGCTGCTGCCGTTGGAACGTGCGATCGCAGCCCGGAAACGCACCCTAGTTTTGGGCATTAGCGTCGGTAAGCTGTGGCGACCTGAAACTAAAGCACGGATTAGGGCAGCGCTCAATCGGGTAGATATGATTGCGGTTCGCGATCGCACCAGTCGCAGACGGCTAGTGGACCTGGGGGTGACCCAGGCTGTTCATGTGATGGGCGACTTAGCGCTGGAGGCTGTTTCACCCATGGACAATCGGTCCAAAAGCGGCAGTCCCCATATCGGTATTTCTGTGCGGGCAGTGGCCGGGCGCAGCAGCGGGCAAAGCGATACGGCGTTTTACCAGCACCTTGCCACCATGGCAGATCAGCTGATCGAGACCCACAATGCCACCATTGATCTGATCCCGTTTCAAGCCTATCCCCCTGACTTTCGGCGACGGTACACCCCTCCGGTGGATGACGAAACCGCCATTGCCCAGGTGGTGAGCTTAAGCCGCTATCCAGAGCGGTTAACCCCGGTGCCCCGTCTCCTATCCCTAGATAAATTGAGCGATTGTTTAAGTCGGTTAGATGTGATGGTGGGGACTCGTTTGCACGCTGTTATTCTGGCGGCGGGGCTTGGCGTACCTGTGCTCGCCATTGAATATGCCCCCAAGGTGCAGGGCTTTATGGCTGAGATCCAACAGTCTAAATGGAGCATTGCCCTGGCGGACTTTACCCCTCGGCAGGCCTTAGAGCGAGTTAATGCTGTGCTACAAGATCCTGTCACTGTCCGCCAGGGGCTCAGGTGCGGAGTACAGGAGTATCTGACTCAAATGCATCCTGTGGATCTGGCGTTGCAACGAATAGTGTTAGGGGTCAAAGGCTAGACCCCGCCATCTTCCTGTGCTATCCGCTGACTAGCCAACACACGTGTTCGTTTAGCTGCAACAAACCCATACGTATGACCAATTCAGGGATCAATTCAGGCGAGAATCCAATTTTTATCGTAGGTATGCCCCGTTCGGGAACCACATTGTTGACCACAATCCTCTCGGCCCATCCCCGCATTGCGGTCTCTCCTGAAAGTCACTTTTTAACCTATTGGGTCCCCACCTATCGCCATTTAAAGTTAGCCGAAACCCAGGACTTTCAGCAGTTTTGGCAAGCGTTGAGTCAAAGTAAGCGATTCTCTTACTTTGATATTGCGCCCGATAAAACCCTAGCTACCATTTTGGCTAAGGGGTCTCCCAGCCATGCAACCATTTTTGCCGGCTGGTTAGAAACCTATGCTGAGCGTTGTCATAAACCCCGATGGGGAGAAAAGACACCGCTCCACTATCAACATTTAACCCAGTTGTTAGAGTGGTTTCCCCAAGCCCAAGTGTTGTGGATGTTGCGAGATCCCAGGGCGGTGACCGCATCGCTGTTAAACATGACCTGGGCCAGTCGCTATGTCCACGTTCATGCTGAACAGTGGTACCAAAGCACCCAACTCTATGAACAAACTTGGCAAGCTGATCCACGGGTCAAGCTGGTGCGTTATGAAGATCTGGTGCAACGGCCAGATCGTACATTGGAGGAGGTTTTTCAATTTCTGAATGAAGACTATCCCAAGGGATTGTTAGCCCAGCGCTCGACCCAAAATATGCCGATTGTAAACCGAGATGGATGGGCCTTCTCCCACCTAAACCAGGCGCTACAGCCCCTGGAAACCAGTGCCATTGATCGATGGAAACAGCAGCTGTGGCCTGTCCATGCCGCAATTGTGAACAGTCTGACAAATAAGCTACAACAGCGATACGGATATGCCGATAGACCTTACCCATCTCTATCACCCCAGGCCATGGGGCTGTTAACGGTGGCAAAGCTGCGCTGGAAGCTAGATCGAAAGCTGATGGTATGGCGTACAAGACTGTTGGGACCCTCGTCTCGGCGAGCCCAGGATATTGGCGCTGTAACCACAATAGAAACCTGATGATTAAAGCACTCCCTATAAAAAATCCCCATTTAAAAATCAGACAGACTGCCCGCTATCTGTTGCATCGTCCTGACCTTACACCGGTACGGTTTGTCCTCTTTGGTCGCGGTCGTTCGGGGACTACGGCATTGGTTAGCCTTTTGGATAGCGTTAAGTCAATCCAGTGTGATGGAGAGATCTTAAGTCGTCCGGTCCTACTGCCCAAGCTTTATTTGCAGAGCTGTTGTGCCAATGCGTCAACGGCCGCCTATGGCTGCAAAATCTTGAGCTATCACATCCGAGATGTCCAGCCCATCCTGCGGCGGCGACGGTTTTTACAACGGCTAGACAAGAGCGGCTTTAAAATTATTCATCTCCAACGGCGTAATCTTTTTTACCATGCCCTTTCCAACATCAAGGCACGGGTTTCTGGGTACTATCAAAAAAAGACCGATGCTCCGGCCAAACCTAGGGTAATTACGGTAAAGCCGGAAAGTATGCTGGATTGGATGCAGCGTAGCGAACAGTTGGCAACCTATGAGCGAGAGCTGCTGCAGGGGTTGGACGTATTGTCGTTAACCTATGAGGACAACATCCAACACAGCTCGCAACATCAGCCCACTGTGGATCAAATCTGTAGCTTTTTGGGAGTATCTGCATCCCCGGTGGCAAGCGCCTATCGTAAACAGTCCTCGGGGCGGTGGCAAGATGCGATCGCAAATCATCAGGAACTCACCGAGTTTTTTGCCAAGACTCCCTATGCCCATTACCTTGAGGATATCTAAGCCAACGTATTTTTCGGTTGACGCATGGGCCCCTGTCGCAGTCTGGTTATTGTTCAAGTTCCCCCCTATCCCCCAACGGGCGGCGTTGCGTTACGAAACTGGCAAACCCTCAACCTGCTCAAACGCCAGGGAGAGGTGGCTATTTTCTCTATCTATAAGGGCCCTGATTTAGCCTCTCAAGAATTGGTCCCCCAAGGGTTTGAACTTGCCCATTACGATATCGCCAGCCCCGATCGCCCCTGGACAGAAAAGGTAAAAAATCGTCTCGGATTTCTTCGCCCTGACGGCTACACCTATGCTGACTGGCTCTATACCGCTAATGCGGCCAAGGCCCTGCGTCAGCTGATTAAAACATTTCAACCCACCGTAGTTGTATTTGAAGAACTGTGGCTATACCCCTATCTACAGGTTGTTAAAAATCACACCTGCGCCGTTGTTTTAGATAACCACAACATAGAAGGCAACAAAGAAGACTATCGTCTCCAGCGCCAGACACTACGCCAAATCCGCCATATTGAAAAGAACTTTGTGCAGCGGGCCGACCAAACTTGGGTATGCAGTGCTGTGGATGCTGCTCAAATTCATCAGCTTTACGGCCCTAACCACAGGGTTAAGGTGATTCCCAATGGGGTGCAGGCCAACTTTTACCAAACAGCCGGTCAGCCCAATCTCCCCCAGGGTCCGCACCAGCTTCTATTTTTGGGTAAGTTTTCTTACCAACCCAACGAAGAGGCGGCCCTAATTTTGATCAACGAGATTTACCCCACACTAAAACAGCGCTATCCCGACAGTCAGCTATGGTTAGTGGGCCGTGACCCTACGGTGGCCATGGGAACAGCCGCCATGGTCCATCGCGATATTCATATTACGGGGCTAGTACCTGATGTGCGGCCCTATTTAAAGAGCGCCAGCGTCATGGCGGTGCCCCTGCGCCAGGGGGGCGGTACCCGGTTAAAAATTTTAGAAGCGTTTGCCAGTTACTGTCCGGTGGTGAGCACGCCCAAAGGGGCAGAGGGGCTTAAAACCGAAGACAACCATCACCTTTGTGTGGCAGAAACGGCCGAACAGATCATTGAAAAAATTGAGGTTCTCTGGCAAAACCAAACCCTAGCCAAACAGATCGCAGAGAACGCCTACGATTTGTTTATAAAAACCTACTCTTGGGCTGCGGTGGAGCAGTCGATGTCGTCAGCAGTCGCCGAACTGGATAAACGTTAGGAGACTGGCACCCAACAAAAGATGAGTCAGAGCGGGCTTAACAGTGACTGGGTAGCTGGCAAAAGTTTGTCGTAGACCTCTCGATGCATTTCCGGTGAAGGGTAGTAAATATTGGGGGCCAGGGACTTGCCGCCATAGGTTCTGAGCGGTTGGGGTAATCCAGGCTGTCCCACATATTCGACATAGCAATCGGCGTAGGGTTTGAGCTGATCCACCATCGCTTGATTAACCAGGTGGGGAAAATCACCCAGGAAACGTTCCACACGGGTTTCATTGCGACGTCGCCACAACCCAATTTTGCCCTTTGATATTTGCTCGAGCCAGCGGTTGATTTGCCGGGGCCAAACTGGGGGGTAGATCTCTTGATAGGCAGGAGATCTCACAGAAAACCACAGTAATATCGTTGGAACCTGGATTTTCTCTAGTAGGGCTACCATGGCTGTGACATAGTTATGCCGGGTTTCAGCCACGAGCTGTTGGAGAAACGCTGGGTCTAGCCCCCTCTCATCTTGCCCGCTGATCAACTCGTAAAAAATGATATTGGCGGTGGTTTTTTTACCATTGCGGCGGCGAATTCCCGAACGCCCCCCTCGGGTGGACTCAAAGACTGAATTGCTAATACTACGCCCGGACATAACCTGGACAACGGCTAGGTTAGCGTTGTTAATCAGCTCCAAAGCGGATGGATTTTGCAGATAGTATTGGGGCCCTTTACCCCCTGATGCCAAATTTAAGGTACCAAGCTGGAGTTGTTGGCCCAACAGGGTGGGAAAGGGCTCGTGACAATAGCGACCAAAGGTTTGAGCTGCCCCCAGATAGGCAATATAATTGGACTGGGTGAGGGCCGGTCCCCGTAGATCTAGGCCCTGTAGGGTATACATGTCATAGTCGATAATCTCAATATCCCAATCTTGATAAAACTTACCCATGCCGTTGGTTGTTAGTTATCGTTAACGCCCCATGACCTGTGTCAGCGTCATTGTTCCCCTTTACAATAAGGCTCCATTTATACGCCGCACCGTGGAGTCTATTTTGGCACAGTCAATTACGGATTTAGAAGTGGTGGTGGTGGATGATGGTTCAACAGATGGAGGTGGCGAGGTTGTTGGGGGGATTGACGATTCTCGCATTCGTTTAGTGCGGCAGGATAACCAGGGACCGGGGGCTGCCCGCAATTGTGGGTTAGCCCTGGCCACTGGGGACTATGTTACGTTTTTGGATGCGGATGATGAGTGGCTACCTAATTTTTTGACGGTGACGTTGCAACATCTCAAACAGCGCCCCGACTGTGTCCTGTGTTTGACGGGACAGTATCGGGGAGAAAATCGCTCGGATTGGGGGAACGTTTTGTCGTCATTGGGGCTGAGTTCGGGCCAATGGCGACTACCGACGGAGTTGCCGGTTGAACAATATAAACCCAATATGGATGTGCTCCATTCTGGGGCGATTGTGTGCGATCGCAACATCGTCAATCGCTTTGGTGGCTTTTATGACAAAAACCGCTGCACCTACGGCGAAGACATTTACCTGTGGCTCCAGGTGGTTCTCAACTATCCCATCTACCGAGACCTGCGACCGCTGATGTGGTATCACACCGAAGCCTCGGACCTGGCGGTGTGGAACCAGGTGCGCCCCCCCTGGCCCATGCTCATAGAACCCGAGCCCATTCGCCGCAGCTGCCCCGACAGCTATCGCCCCATCCTGGAGAGTATCTTTAATGCCTATGCCGCCATCGCCGCCTACCGGGCCACCACCGCTGAGGATTTAACCACCGCCAATCAGCTATTTGAAGCCTTTCCCGATGCGCGCAAACAGATGTTTCAGGACTGGCGCAAACGGGTGGACTATCTCATTGCAAACGTCCCTAACCTGCGTCGCACCCTAAAGGGGTTTAAGCGCCGCCCCTAGAGACAGAGCCCGGTGACAGAGACCCGG
>ERZ1740070.1880-NODE-1880-length-12626-cov-6.435049_pt1 | contig 12626 bp, 5 predicted proteins | sample MGYA00581734_ERZ1740070 | MGnify/ENA primary metagenome ERZ1740070 (study PRJEB43018, sample SAMN04849744) | marine metagenome | isolation source: floating plastic debris | place: Pacific Ocean | collected 2008-09-01 | study: EMG produced TPA metagenomics...
TGTATTAGAATTGATAGGCAAATGGAAAATATCATTTTTTCCTGGCTATAATGAAGCAATAAGTATTATGCAAAACCAGTTTAAACCAGTCTGGAACCAGTCTAAACCAGTTGCAAAGACTAGACAAAAGATAATTAACAGGCAAACAGCACCAAACTTACTAAAAATAGCATCATAAGAATTTATACCGAGAATTGATCATGTGACAGAGGCATTTTCATTCTCCACAATTCGTGAGTTGGTAATATAACAGAAAAGCTGTATTTCTCTTCCATGAATAGTCTAATTCAGTGATCCCAGGTTTTAGAGTTGACTGGGAATATAATTGAGAATCCCAGCTATTGGATAGTTTTAGTTATGGAACTGGCCAAGAGCTGATATCAATGATGACATGTCCTTTGGTGCTGTTTTTAGTGAGAAGAACCAGAACAACCCCTACTACATGGTAGTAACCACAGCCAAAGAATTATAATAGAAGTCACGGCCAGTCATATTCCTACTTGCTCAAAAGAGCACTTCGGATGCTAAATATACCAAAGAATCACATTTACACATAACACGGTGCATAATCAACACTGGAACATTTATAACAGTGAAGCTCATGTTTTCATGTTATATTATGTTATTAGTCTTAGAGTAACCGTTGAGGTAATTTTCATGTGGGACAGCATTAGGTGCCTACTTGTCATTTCTTTCAGTCACATTTAGCAATCAGCCACTGACTCAAGAACGTTAATCCTGTACATACTGTTTTCTGTTTGGTCAAAACAATATTTTTCTCTTTTATTTCGTTTTTATTTGGCAATCTCAACCACAAAGTTCTTTTCATTAGTTCTTTTGATATCCGGTGGATCAGGACAACTTTTATTTAAAAAATATATCTAACCCTGTTTTGTTTGGTAGAATTTACTCCTATAATTTTTGCTTTTTCCAGTTTTGCCAGTAGAACACATTTGAAAATAGTATTAAATTTACAAAATCATTCAAGTATATTACTATATAAATATAATTACAAAATATATTTAGGATTCCTCAACTAACTTTTCTTAGAATCTTTGTGGTTTGTGTTTATATATTTCACAATTAACATTCTGTATATGTATCACAGTTGTATAAAGTGTTTTCTGGTTATTCAGCATGCGGGAAAACTGTTGAAGCAGGAGCGTGTTGAATATTTGTTATTTATCAACAGGGGCCATCAGCGTTTATTCATAGAACATTAACATAAATACACATGAAGCATCAAGAATGTCATAGTCTTAGAACATGGAGCTTGCGATAGCGATCATGATAGCCAGAATAATTTTTGCTTGTTATGGTGTAGCACATTATGCGCCGTATGTGAGAGTACATATTGCGAGTAAGTAGCTTGTTCAACGACTCTGTTTCAATAGCCATGCAAGGCTTTCTTGACTAAAGATGTCATGTAAAACACTGTCCATTGTAATAATTACCATGCTTTACATGACATGGGATCAGTAAAGCTTTATCCAACCAGCTACAGAATAAGCAAAAAAGCTCTTAGCTAAGGTGTCCCTTGCTTTACCGACTCGCTTTCATTTCATCTCAGCACGATGCTGGTTATGGATGCCTGTGCATGTAGATACAGTAGATGTCACAGCATATTTCAAAACGGAGTTACTAGCTTGGGTACTCCCTTGACTTGAGGTGGAAGTTCTTCGACTTGATACAGACTGGTGTATGTAGCTCCAAAGTGCACATTCATTCCACCACGCAAATTGTGAGTCTCCACTCTGAATACTGTTGCAGCTGAATAGACTAATAAATCTGTCCGTGTCATATTGTATGTAGCGGTATGTATTGTAGTATGTGTTTTTTTATCATTTTTAAAGCCGGTATGATGTGTGGCTTGCTTGGTACTTCAGGAACCCTTTGCTGAACAACGGTTCCCAGAGCAAGTTGTTGAAAACTGCTGCAACACAATTTGTTGGGAGTTGAGTGCCGCAGAGCCAGCAGTATTTTCACAGCAGGGTCTAATATACCAACATGAGAGAATTTATTGCAGGATATCAGTTTGGTATAACATGTATCTGAAATTGTTATTTGAAGTAAATCAGAAATTTTAATATTGTCTGAATATCGGAAATATCATCACAGTAATCTATACTTTAAATCACTGAAATCATGATTGAGTTTGGGGGAGAATATGGTTTTTAATATTTATAGAAATAACTTTAAATTTGAATTGGTTGTTGCTCTATAATAAATTTCCTCGTTTGTCTTGTCCTGGCATAATACTCAAAATTGTTGAGGAAGCTAACGTCAGGATAGTGATTGATGTCTATTACAATAGAGATGTACCAAGCAAGATATGCACAACTTTTCATCAAAGACCGTTGCATCTCTACCGGCTGACATGATACGATTTGTCACACCTTGTTTTGTTTTATTTGTTTTGGCATATGGATTGAGATTCCACTCCTGTTTGAGAACATGTACATGTATCCTTTGCTGTTTTCAAAAACAATTCGGAGGCATGATTGCTGCCATGTTAATGAAAATAGTTTCTTTTGATTTGTCTGTGGCTCTGTGCTCCCTGTCTGTGACGATAATATACGATGACTTGTCTCCTCATGTATTGACGGTAGACAACCCTCGGAATACAGATTGGACATGTCTATTTTTGATCCAATTCGTTCCTGTACTTTTTCTCAGTTAAAACGCGAGTACAACAATTGTTTAGTAGCGAGAATGTTCTTTCTTTGCAGATGTTAGGACCTCTATCTATGCCATAGCTTTTGCTTTGACTCTGAAGAACAACATGTGGATGGGTTGTGCCGACCGTTTGCACAGAAATTAATTTCCAAAGGCAATTAAATATTACTACCCATTGACCGATCACCAGGATAACACCCGCTGGTCACAATAACATTAAAACCGCATCAACAAGAATCACGGATACATATGGATGCAACACTGTCACCTGAACCATCATCAACAGGTATTTTGATATTCAGCACATTAAAATATATATCCTTGCAATGAGATGCGAGAGAAGATGACTGTATGTCATTTTCGTTAAAAAATTCAGTGATGTGATTTACTGCTAAAGAATTCGGCAAAATGTTAATGAAAAAATTAAAAAGTTTCTCTTGGTTGATCTGTTTATGGCGGACAACCCTTGGAATATTGTTTGGATACAAGAGTATTTTTTAATTCATTCCTGTTCTTTTTTCTTCATCTGAATCGCAAGTTCTTGTTTATCAGCAAAATTTTTTGGAAATTGTTTCTTAGCAACAACCCTTTGTTCTTTCTTTCCTTGCAGAGGCAAAATGACAGATACATATACAGGTAGATGCTACTGAACCCTGAACCATCATAAACAGGTACATGTAATTTAAATTTCTCGATCACTCAAAAAATGATTCCTTGTGTAGAATCTTAATAATGGTCATGTTTGTGTAACCACAAATGAATATCAGTACATCACTACAGGTGCCATAAGTACTCAGCAAGCTTAGCACAAAAGGGACAGATCAATTTTCCAAGAAAAAAAATATTGATCATAAGCGGTAATATCAACAGTTTTTAGCAATAAAAATAAATGTTGCTGTTTCAGTATTTTAGTATTCCGTATTCTAGTATCCTAGTATTCGGTATGCCCAGTTCTGTCTAGTTAACCTACTGCCAACTTTCTTCGGTGTTGACATATTTTTATACTTATAGCGATAGGGGAAAACTAAATGGTTTACATCATATTGGTTATATAATTTTAATACCAGCAACAGATGAAACAAAACATAATTGTGTAAAAAAGGCAAATTATAATCATCATATATTTCATGTTCTTCCCACAGAACACAGATGAGAGAAACTATGAAGGAAAAGCAAGTAGGTACACGACAATCCTTGGGCGTGTATATTGCCAAGAATAAATCTTACCTCAGCCTGGATGAGACTCGTAATACCATACCGACAATGATGTAATGCCTTGTATTCTACTGAACTGCACATTAACAAGGTGAGCTTTTATGTCTAGCAGAAATTAGGCATGAGATAAAACAATGACCGCTTTATTCTTAGATTGAAAGAATCGCATCTCCCTCAGCTAGTGTATTGTTTTTATTTCAATGACTAATAAATATACTAGCAGTTACATATGATACAGTATTACTGTTGATCTAAATGAGTTTTGGTCAAGGATTAACAAGCAAATTAAAACGAAACCTGTATGTAATAAAAAGTTAAAAACAGAAAAATATGACCTCTGACTTTTTCAACAAAAGCTATTATCTCTACTTTTAAAAAAATTATTTTGTATTTTTACAGTAAAGTCAGCTGGGAATAAAGTGAATCACAACGCGATTGATATTTCATAGCAATTTATCCCAAGACCATGAGCTTTCAGGCACTGTCGGACATAATCGACCATAGATTAACAGGTAACCTGGCCTGACCTAGATTTCCTCTATAAAGGCGATGATACGACACATCATTTCACAGACCTCACACCAGGTCTGACTATATTGTTTGTCAACCATTGTCGTGGTGGATTTTAAGTTTTTTTTTTAATATTGAACTTTTGCAATAACGGTGCTGTTAACTGTATGCAACTGTAGTTTTTACTACCTTATTACGGCTTTCTTTCAGCAATGAACTTCATTGGTTTCAGTAACAACCCGCAAACAATGGTTAGACATAGTCTTGCTAAAGCGGTTCAGTGGAGACTCATCATACGGGTGTCAACCTGCCATGGTTGCCTTTGTTGTCTCAGGACAGGAGTACTTGTCTGTGTCATAATCCTGTCCAGCTTACTATGGCTTTGGAGACTCCTGAGATTGCATGTGGCCAACTCAGCTGCAGAATGACCAGGTGAGGTTTTTTTGGCGGAAGGACATTTGCAACTCCTGATTTCGTAATATACCCTACATTTCGCTGACTTTAAGCAACTGATTGCGCAGTTGTTAAGTTCCGGTCGTTAGCTGAAAAGTCAATGTACATTAGATAATTCGAATCGCCGGACATGGGTTGAATACCATTCCCTACTATTACAGAGTTGTCTTGACTGTTTTAAAGAGAAAACAATAGCCTTTGTAGCATTGCAGAATAATACTACAGCCATGTGATGTCTGTTTTAAGATATTATTATGATGCATAACATACATTATTCTGATCATATGATTGTTCCAGATGCTGGCAGGAGAACAGAAATGCTGATTCCGGTAGTGATCATCAGATAAATAATGTGACACTCATCTGATGTTATCAATAATGGTGATAGAAGATCACCACTATCTGTATCTAAAGCAAAATGTGTAAGTTTCTCAGATCATGGCTTATTATGACTTTTACCTATTGCATTCCAGAGCAAGCATAGAGATAGTGCATCAGACAGGTTTATACCTTCATTTGTCTAGCTGGTTTTCTATACGTCAGCAGCTGAAGCAAAAGCTGCATTCATACTCAGTTTCAGTGATCTGTGGAAGAGATTATAGGAAAAATATGCGATTCTGTAATTAGAGACCATTATGAAAGATATATTGATCAATACAAGGCGGTCAAATTGAAAAGCCTCTTTCTTTCTTCATGTAGGATGCATATCAAAGGGCCTACGCTTGCGAAAAGAGGACAGCACATACAGAAATCTTATGCTCAGACCAGATCTGTAAGATGACTAATCCAGAGCCGGCGACGTTGTTGTATGACAGATCAGTAACATTTACCATGATACAGATTAGACGACATTTGATCCACCCACATGTATGCTGTGAGGAAAACAACAAGGTAAGCACTTTGTTTTCAGTGGTAATTAAAGTGGTTGTGATAGGGAGTTGTATTTTCATGTATGGAAAGGAGACGATTACCTCAGGAGCCTAATATTTTATGCACAGCCACAAGCTGTGATTTTTTGTTCATCTTGCGCCTGATAAAAATGTTTTTTTAACTTCCTCTACAAATGAGGTATGTATGAATCACCAAATTCCAAAAATTAAACTTTGCTTAAATTTGAGCAGTCGATACTCTCCTCACAAAAATAAATTGATGATCCATAGCTTTAGCGTACAGGGAGTTACCCTGGAGGGAGCGGCCAATCATGAGTGTAGAGTCTGGGGTAAAAGCTAATTAATTGAGTGCAGAGCATATTATTATTCATTAATAAAATAGTCATCTTGTTTTACAGACAGGTTTGCCGAAGGAGGTTGGAGGAGAAAGCAGAAATATTTCATCACATGATGCATTATCAGAGTAAATATTTCTCTCTGAATCATTGATGTCTAGAGAGAATTGAGATACCATCACTACGGATGGGAAAAGAGGTATAAAACGGTGAGTGGAGTTGCTATCCAGGGATTTCGTGTTCAAGTAATTTATCTGATAAAGAACATGGCTAACTCGTGTTGCTTCTGCTCATGCGTCCAGGCTTTGCCCTACGGGAAGAAAATATCCACCGGAATTTTATTTTGCAAAACTCGCAACTGCCAAAATAATGAAAATTATACACCCATTTGCTATTTGGTGTTTACAAAATTATTTATGTTTAGTGTGATGGGATAAATATCTAGTTTACACAATATATTGGACTTGGTTCGATGATCCACATAACATAACTGTGTAAAATAGGCAAATTATGATCATCATTGATTTCATGTAATGTCCTTCCCGCAGAACAGTGATGAGAGAAACCATAGAGGAAAGACCAGTTGAACAGGGCAATCCTTGGGCATGTTCATTATCATGAGTAAATCTTACCTCAGTCTAGATGAGACTTGAAGCTTTGTCTTATCAATGAACTACCACTGGTCATACGATCTCTAGAATGATGTGACGCCATGTATCCTACTGAACTTCACAAAAAAAAGGTGAGCGATTGGCAGTAATTAGACAAGAGATACAGAAGGAACTGCATCTCCCTCGGGTAGGGTTTCGTTTTATCACTGACGTATTAAATATAATAGAATCTAGCTTATTGAGTTTTAGCATTTAGACCAGGAATCAACGTAATTCATTGAAAGACAATCTGTATTTAAAATAAAGTTGAAATGTGGAAAATACGGCTGATGAGTTGTCCCAGCAAAAAACATTATCTCTACTTTCCAAAAAAATTTTTTTTACTATTTTTACAGTGAAATAGGCCGGAAATCAAGAGAATCACACAAAGCCAGTGATATTTCATAGAAGCGATTTATCTCAAAACCATGAGTTTTCAGACTCACTCAGACATAATGGACCATAGATCAACACTCAACAGGTAACCTACTTGTAGAGTCCTTGTATAAACACAATGATTTTAGAAAAAATTTCACAGGTCTGACAACAGGTCTGATCAATGTGACAACATTGTACCAATTTGCACCGTTGGATTCTAAATCAGTTGTAATAACAGAACTGTGTGTTGAATACAACCTTGGTCCTTACTATGTTTTTACTACTTTGTTTCAGTGGCCACCTTCAAACCAATGCTAGATTTAGTCTTGCTAAATCGGTACATAGGCGACCTATAACACTGATGTTTAATTGTCGTCTTCAATATGTCAGGAGTACTTCTGCCATAGCTGTGTAGCTTACCGTGACTTCTGAGACTTTGAGACAATATGGATGGGACTCAGCTGGGCAATAACCAGGTAAGGTTCTTATGGCAGCAGGGCATTCAGGACTCCTGATTACTAAATATTACCCACCTTTTGCTGGCTTAGTGCGACACCTTGTGCAGTAATTAAGCTCATCAAAACCTAAACAAGTCGAAACGCCCATCACGTGTTAAATGCTATTTGCTACTACCGAGAGTTGTCTCGACTGTTATAAAGAGCAGACAACAGCTTTCACCGCATTGCAGAATGTTACTAAAGTATGTAGTATCCGTTACAAATTCTTATTACGACACATTGCATACATATGGCAAAGGCGTATTTTATGGTCTCTTACTCACTAACATTAGAGAGTTGAAAGACTGGAGTTATAGAGTCTCTAACAAATTTACGGTCATATTTCACCTTTTGAAGCCAAAATGAGCTATATTTACATATTAATTCCCTCATATCATTGTTTCCAAGCTAATTTTCAAGAATTTTGCAGTTTTCCAGCGAAAAATGTAGAAATTATTGCTATTTATGAACGCAAATAGCGGAATGCATTAAAATTAGCCCGTGAAAGTCGTAACATTTTGTTTTACGGTGCTACATTCCTCAGTTTTTGAAAAAGTTAAGAGAGTTGGTGGGAGAGATTCAATCCGCCTTTGATATATGGCACAAATCTCTGGTACTAATTCTTATAATTGTTTCGCAGGCTGGCTTGAGAGCAGAAATGTTGATTCACATGGTGAGCATCATATAAATAATTTTCCGCACATCCGATGGAACTAGAGGTATCCATCCATATCTGAACAGGAATTGAGGGTCTGTTGACATCCATATCAAAATATGTAAGTTTCTAAGGTTACAGTTGATGAATTTTCAACTATTGCAAGTGCAGGTATTGAAGAGATATTTCACCAGTCGCGTATCTCCCTACATATTGTCTGGCTCTGGTTTTTAAATGGCAGCAGCTGCAGCAAAAACCAGCAAATGCTCCTTTAATATTCATTTTCAGTCACTCCCAAGTTATCCAAATTCACTGTAATTTTGAATTGTGGAAAAAGATTCCCACTCTGTAACGAAAGACTTATCTAATATAAGATTAGTAGGTCTTATTTAAAGTCTCATTCTTTTCCTGTAGGACACACATCAAAGTGCTTTAGCTAGAAAAAAAGGCAGTACACACAGAAATCTTGTAACATACGATGCCCAGACCTATAACACAAGTGAAGCTGGTTGATCTGGTGACATCGCAGTGTCACAGTGTCCATGATACAAATGAGACTGCATTTATTCGTCTGAACTGACGGTTAACAAGGTGAGCACGTCATATTCACTGGTAATTGTATTGTTTAAAATTTAGGGAGTTTTCTTTTCATGTATAAAAAGGAGACGATTACTTCAGCTGCCCAATTTGTTTCTTTCAATCCGATCACAGAAGGTGTATCCCGCCCTCTCATGTCTCCCTGATGATATAAATGTTTTTCTCATTGTTTTCATTACTCTTTCCGAAAACAGTAAATTTTGTTCGAGTAAGTCTGCTTAGCACATTTCCGTGTTTTTCGATCAGAGGCATGCCATAAACACCGGACCACCAGAATGTTCTGGAGTTGGCTCTGAAAACATTTTACCTGGAATATACTTTTACAACATCAGCATTGTAATATTTAACCAATGAAGGGTATTTTCAGCTCAAAACAGAAACTAAGAATTTGTTCTACAGTTGGAAACGTTCCATCCTTTACTTTTAGTACATACGTGCAGGTCAATTTTGCTGAAGGAGTTTTGTGATGAAACTTTAGTCCCCTTGAGGAGTAAGTTTTCCCTGGAGTTTAATTTAGCTACTTGAGAATTTTTTAATTTTACAATCTGTAAAAATAAAAGTTTATAGCTCTACATTGATTCTAGCTACTTTTAGTTTTTAAGTTGTGAAAACGCTAAAATTTCCTACCGCTAATACTTTCCTCCTCTAGGGTATATAGATTATTATTGGAGGGAAGAACACATTTAACACTTCTACTCTTATTGTTTTACAGACAGGCTTGTTCAAGTGAGTTGTAGTAGAGTTCAGCATTTCCCATTCAGATGGTGAACAGTGTACATGCTTATCAGATAGACAACACGTGAGAGAGGAGGGATTTAAGTGTGAGTTGCTACTGTACCAAAGATTTGGTTCTTAGAATAAGTCTGATAAGGTAAATAAAAACATTTTTTCCAGCATTGTCATACTAACAATCAGTACATATAGGTATTAAGTAGACTTAATAATAATTAATAATCATTATTATTATTATAAAGTCTATAGTAGTATTAAATTGTACACTTGAGTCAAGAAGTTGCTCAAATTGTCTACAATAATGTATTTTAGTAGTTGCTTTTATATTCAATTGTTACATAGGGCTATTCTGCTGTTGCGTTTTCTACTGAAATTGTCGTGTCACTGTTACCTGATGACCAGCCTGAATCCAACAAAGAACTGACCATGGTAATGATGTAAAACTGTAGGTTAAATGTATGTGAGCGAGTGAGTCTTGGTGAGACATCTGGAAGCAAGAAAATGGCTGTGGACTCGGGGAATCAAGGATTGAGGGAAATCGAATGAGTGGAGCTTTGATACAGCAGGAGGGTTTTAGAGATGGGGTCTTGCAGATGATGATGCGGACAAAAGAATCAGATGACACTCATTGCTCAGTGCTTTGCAGGACCGTCGCAAAACCTAAAACAAGGTAGCCTAGGTGGGATGGATAGGATATAATCCTTGGGTCTCAATGAATCACTCAAAATCTATTTCCCGCAGCATTGCTTCATGCCCTACATGTACAACTTTGAATTTGGCTTTCGTCTCACCGGATGAATGAGGAATATACATTGTATTTTCTTTTTAGCTGCTTGGGTAAGTGTTGAAAATCATACAAAATTCTTAAGGTATTTAGTGGCTTAAAAAATTTGCTATTTTTATTCTTTACTTCCAGAGATTTTCCTTGGTTTTGATTTGGTCAATAGTTCTGCGATAACTCAAAACAGCCAAGATAATAGAATTTGAGTTCGTTTATGACTGCCACATATATAATATATACAATGCATATCAGAATGGTACATCGTGTAACATTTACTACCAGCTGTATTACTGTTTTTCTTGAATAGTAAGAAGATTGATTACAAACTACCTGTAGGTTCAAAAATGTTTCAAGTAGCGAACACAACCAATTAAGAGATATTCTCTGTCATTGCAGGTCTAGATTACTATAGGGAAACAACCCTTCAGCAAAACTGTACAACTGAACATTCAGCCTGACCCAAAAGTGTGACGATGGCACACATCATGCTAAGAACTGACGTTCCCAAATGGCATAATAACCTCATCCTTGATAAAGGTACACCCCCCAATGAAATTCCTCCCTAACTTTCTTGGAATTCCAATTCCTCCCCTACAATGCTATGTTCAACTTGGCTGGCCAAGTAGCACACATTCAAATATATGTATAACGTTTAAAATCGTAGCCAAGATAATTCAGAAAATCCAAGATCTTTGGCTACGATCCTGTATGAAAACAGTACATATTGCAGATGTTTATTTTGTTATTTGCTCTAGTACATATGTACGTCCGAAGCAGGGATGAAGAGATCATTTTCCAAAGGCTTTCAGGAATTGTCTTATCTCCGTTTTTGTACTCTTTAACACAGGGAAGATATGAAAAAGTGCTCCAAACTTCAACAGCGCAGTTGCAAATTTCGTTCAGATTTGAAAACAGCATATCGGAAAACTATTCTGTCTGTAAATATTTTTCTAACCCTCTGGCTACTAGTTTTCAGGGCTTCTGATCATGAATCTGAAACAATTTTGTTCCAACAAAGAATGAGTGTTCCAGAGGAAGACCATCTTTATCAGGGTTTTTTCCATCTATCCTGTGTTACAGAGTATCGAAGCTGTGAGGTGACAACTCCTACAACATTTATATTTAAGGCTGTGGAAAACTGTCTACTATCGTGTTCTGCCAAATAGCCACTTTCGTAAAATAAATTGGAAAATAATGTAATGTTCAACATTTATATTTATATTTTAATTTGATGAAAACATAACAATAATAGGGATATACATGTAAATGGAAGGATTTTGTTATGGTACACATTTGCAATTTAATGGCACATTGAAACTTGCAAAATCAGGCGTGATTTATCTTTTAGAAGTGTGTTTGATAGAAGAAGGCTTCAGGAAGAATGAGTAGAGGAGAGCTAGGACAAAAAGTAAGGGAAACTTGTGCTGATATGGCGGAACTAGTGGTAAAAGAGGTCTGCTGGTGAGTAAAGATAATTATCCAAGGATAACTCTGAGCATTTTCGAATACCAATAACTTACGAGTGCGAGTTGTCCCTTCTTGTTGAAAGGGCAGATGACTCTCATTTCAAATATTTTACAAACTTACAATGCTATCATCCTAACCTAACAAACAGTTGTTATAGGGGTTTCCAAATCAAAGCTCGACATGTATTTTGTGCTAATTTCATTGCTTCAGAGTCTTTTTAAAACTTCTGGGTCTGAGCACGTAACGAACATCCTGTATTGCTTCACAAAATACGAAGCATTGGGTAAAACAAGGCAGTCTGATTTTCCAGAATTATGGCCCTATATTAAATCCACAATCACTTTTGTTGTACCTTTTATCAATGATCCCATGTGAAGCTGTGAATGAAGCCTTGCAGTGAGTGTTTTTGTCTAAAATGATGAGGCTTAAAAAGGCTTGAGAAAGTCTAGCGTGAAGAATGGAACACAATTTTTAATGGTTTGTGAAGTTCTGAACCCTGTGAAGGCATGCGTAGTTTGAATCCGACTTCTGTTTTGAGACGGCATTGGAAAAAATTTTCTCAATCTTTTGGAAAAGCCCCTTAATGAACTACTGTAAGATTGGCTTGATAACCTTAACTAAAATGTTGATTTTGTTTTCGATTTAAGACAGGAAGAGTAATAATATTAGTAAGCGTTGAATTGTATGGTATGAGATCCTTATAACTGAGTTGATGATATATGATGCCGTCAATCATGTTCTGCTGCATTGTGGAGTCGGAGTGCTGTTATAAGTACATGTAAGTACTATA
>ERZ1740070.1882-NODE-1882-length-12620-cov-7.273856_pt1 | contig 12620 bp, 11 predicted proteins | sample MGYA00581734_ERZ1740070 | MGnify/ENA primary metagenome ERZ1740070 (study PRJEB43018, sample SAMN04849744) | marine metagenome | isolation source: floating plastic debris | place: Pacific Ocean | collected 2008-09-01 | study: EMG produced TPA metagenomics...
TTAGATGTAGGATTGGATTGCTAATGTTAAAAGCTTTCAGTTTTTGAATCCAAAATCCAAAACAAAAGCATCCGTTGTTAAAATCCAAAATCTAAAATCTAAAATCTAAAATTTATTCTTTAATTCAGCTATTCAACGAGATAGCTGTGCCATTGGGAAGAATCTTGATTTACTCCTGGGGGAAGTAGTAATCTCCAGGTTTTACCTTCTTTTTGCAGCTGTAAATAAATATCAAAATCTTTTTTTGGTTGCTCTATACTTCTTTTTGGTAATTTCAAATTTAAATCATAAATTCCTTGAATCCGGAAAGCCGGTAAATGCTCGACAGTCATCAGTTTCCGCTTCTTAATTGATAAATGATTAATTTCAAACTCTTGAAAATCCAAATTTAATTTCTCGCTCAATTGCTGCTGTGTTTCAAACAGAGAAAGTGATATTGCTTTCTTTAATATTTGCTTGTTTGGTGATGCTGTACCAAAACTACAAGCACTCAAAGATATTAACAAAATAATTGTTAAAAATAGTTTTACCATTTTAGTTGTTAGTGGTTAGTGGTTAGTTGTAAATAGTTAAAAATTAAAAATAGTTTCTACCCTATCTCCCCTCTCTACCCCCTCTACTTGTTTACTGATAACTGTTCACTGCTCACTGCTCACTGCTCACTGCTCACTGTTAACTGCTCACTGCTCACTGTTCACTGCTCACTGTTCACTGCTCACTGAAAATGCAAGTCAAAGAAATTGGCGAACAAGGACTTTTAAAAGTATTACAGCACTTCTGCCCTGCGGACATTATCGGAGATGATGGAGCAGTATTACCGACTGCTGCTGATAAATCTTTAGTTGTCACAACAGATGTCCTAATTGATAACGTTCACTTCAGTGAAGCTACTACCTCTCCATCTGATGTTGGCTGGCGAGCCGCTGCCGTTAACCTTTCAGATTTAGCAGCTATGGGAGCTTCACCAATCGGTATTACTGTAGGTTTGGGACTTCCTGGAGAGACTCCTGTTAATTGGGTCGAAAATTTATACCAGGGAATGACGGAGTGTTTACAAAGATATAATACCAAGATTGTTGGTGGTGATATAGTGCGATCGCCAATTATTAGCGTCGCGATTACGGCTTTCGGAGAAGTTGCTCCGCAGCGAGTTATTGGTCGCAATAAAGCCAAGGTGGGTAATGCAATTGTGGTTACGGGTTGTCATGGAGCTTCTAGCGCTGGTTTGGAATTACTGCTAAATCCAGATTCAACAACAAGTCTGGGAAAAAATCATCGGCAGGCTTTAATTAAAGCACATCAACGACCAAGACCACGTTTGGATGTGTTACCAATTCTCTGGGAAGTTGCAGATTCTTATTCGGTCGTAGATGTCTGTGGAATGGATACTAGTGACGGTTTAGCAGATGCAATTTTACAAGTTTGTCAATGCTCTCAAGTTGGTGCAGTTATTGAAGCGACACAGATTCCCCTACACCAAGCTTTTGAAAATTGGCTGACACAAGAGCAAGCTCTAAAATATGCTCTCTACGGTGGTGAAGATTTTGAATTGCTGCTTTGCTTACCCGAACCAGCTGCAAATGAATTAGTGGAGAAACTCGGTAATAGTGCAGCTGTAATTGGAACGATTACCGATAGCGATAAAGTGTTGTTGCACGATGAAAACGAAAAAATTCCCGACCAAGTTTTAAGCTTAAATCGGGGATTTCAACATTTTACAACTTAGAAGCCTTTCGATTTTAGATTGACGATTTTAGATTTTGGATTAATCCATAAATCCGTCTTGAAAAGTTTGAGGGGAAGAACATCTTCACCCTCAACTTTTCGCAAAATCCAAAATCCAAAATTAGTTATTCCACTTCTGAGCAACCAATTCAGCTAAGTCAACAACGCGCTGAGAATAACCCCACTCGTTGTCATACCAAGCCATAACCTTAACCATATCGCCACCCATAACCATTGTGAGGCTGGCATCTACAACTGAAGAGGTATCGCTACCCTTAAAGTCGGATGATACTAAAGGTAAATCGGTGTAACCTAAAAACCCTTTCAGCTCACCTTCAGCAGCATTTTTGAAAGCTTGGTTGAGTTCTTCAGCAATAGTAGGCTTCTCAACTTGAACCACGAAATCTACCATCGAAACGTTGGGAGTAGGTACGCGTAATGCTACACCGTTCAACTTCCCTTTCAAATTTGGTAATACTAATGCCACAGCTTTTGCCGCACCAGTAGAGGTCGGTACAATATTCATTGCTGCGGCTCTTGCGCGTCGCACGTCTCTGTGGGAAGCATCAAGCAAACGTTGGTCGCCAGTATAGCTGTGAGTAGTGGTCATGGTACCTTTGATGATACCAAATTTCTCATCTAAGACTTTAGCTATAGGAGCCAAGCAGTTAGTGGTACAGCTAGCATTACTAACCACGTCATAGCTAGAAGGATCGTAATCTTGATGATTTACTCCCATTACGAAGGTACCAACATTACCGCCCTTTCCAGGAGCCGTAATTAAAACTTTTTTTGCACCAGCTTTAATATGCTTTTTAGCCCCTTCTTCAGTGACAAATACACCTGTTGACTCGATAACCAAGTCAATTTCCCACTCTTTCCAGGGCAAGTTTTCTGGATTACGGTCGGACACACATTTTATTGTTTTACCTTTAATTGTAATGGAGTTATCATCGGCGGAAATGTCAACGTTTTTTAAATTGCCGAGCATCGTGTCATACGTCAGCAAATGAGCATTGGTTCTGGGGTCTGAGGTATCGTTAATAGCAACAACTTCAAGATTACTATTTTCTCTCGTCATCCAACAACGCATAAAGTTACGTCCGATGCGACCGAAACCATTAATTGCAACTCTAACCACAGGTCTTGCCCTCTGTATTTATGTCTAAACAGTGCTTATTTATGACCTAGATCATATCGCAAAGGGGGGAGTATTAATAACTATAGAGTGTTAGATTCCTAAAAAATCTTTATGATTTATCCCGATTAACTGCCCGAAACACCGAGATTAGCGATATGGACTGAGATCAAACCTGTACCTAAAGATTGCGAATTGCTGTATAAGTTACGAATCATACTTGACGAAACTATTTCTCAAGAGGTATGTATTAATTGCCAGGACATGGTAGTAACAAGATTTATCGGTTGTTGCTTTAGTTGCTTGCAGTTCCAGTCGTATTGAGTTATATTCACACCACTTGAGAATCCAGATGCACGAGTAAAAATTACACAAATGTGCCAATACTGTCTTAAAAATACCAAAAGCAAGGTTAAGAAATATCCGAAGTGGTAGTTCTATATTAGTCGTATTTGGTTATGAGAAAGGATTTGTTAACTTGGTGCGCTAGTAGCAGCTTTATTTTTATTTTATTGCTTGCTATCAGCAAGAGGATATGACAAAGACACTATGGTTTTTAAAACTTGAATTGCAAAACTCAAGGACAAATATTCGCTCAACTATAGCTTGCTTATAAGTTGATGAAGCCTTCTTTAGGATAAATAAATTGCTTCCCAGTCTTTAGACTACAACAAAGCTATTTTAATTACTTTGTTGTGAAGAGTATTTATCCTGTATTCATACTGTCTGGATGCTATCTTCCACAAAACCAATGTTCTCAAATTTATAGATATGATTTTTCGGGCTAGCTTAAATTATCTTTCGCAGATAGCGGGTAGTATTGTAAACAATTACCTTTCTTAGTGAAAAAGATGTATTGTGAATTACAAATTGTTAATTTCCAGATTGTGCTTATATTCTCAGAAGAAACATAATAATAGTTTGGAAAGAGAAAAAAACACCATCCGGGGTTAAAATCTTTCTGAACAACTAAAATATATGCAACAAATTCAAATTTAAAATGTGAAATAAAATATACAGGGTTGTTACCAGTACGAGTAAAATATCGGTACGATACAAGTGTTAAAAGTGTTCATGGTGTGGTGTGGTGTTAGAGGAAAATAAGATGGTAAATGCAGTAGATTTCGCCGGTAGACCATTTCATTTCATTGGTGTAGGCGGTATAGGTATGTCGGCTTTGGCGTATATACTGGCTCAAAAAGGCTTTCAAGTTAGTGGTTCGGATGTTAGACCAAATCATATTACTCATAAGCTCGAATCGATTGGAGTTAATTTTTTTGGTAAACAAGAACCAAGCAATTTAGAATTTTTCAACGTCGATTCTTCTCCCCAAGTAGTTTGTTCTACAGCTATTAATGCTTCTAATTTGGAATATAAAGCAGCATTAGAAAAGGGCTGCCCAATTTTCCATCGTTCTGACATATTGGCAGCATTGATATCTCAGTACAAAAGTATTGCTGTTGCGGGAACTCACGGTAAGACTACTACAAGTAGCATGATTGGCTATATGCTCCTGCAAGCAGGTGTAGACCCAACCATTATCGTTGGTGGTGAAGTAAAAGCTTGGGAAGGTAATGCTCGTTTGGGACAAAGCCCTTACTTGGTTGCAGAAGCTGATGAATCGGATGGTTCCTTGGTTAAACATTCCCCAGAAATTGGCATTATTACCAATATTGAGTTAGACCATCCAGACCACTACGATACATTGGACGAAGTAGTAAATATTTTTAAAACATTTACTAACCAGTGCAAAACTGTAGTCGCTTGTATTGATTGCGAAAATGTCAGCGACCGGTTCCAACCCGATATCAGCTATAGTCTCAGCCCAGATAGCGGTGCTGACTACTATGCTACCAATATTGATTACCGTGCCGACGGAACCACGGCTTTAGTTTGGGAAAAAGGGATTGCTTTAGGAGTATTGAACTTAGCTGTATTAGGTCATCACAACTTAAGCAACGCTTTAGCAGCAGTGGCCATCGGTAGAATGTTAGGTCTAGAATTTGGCGAAATTGCTAGAGGTTTAGCGACTTTTGAAGGAGCAAGACGACGCTTCGAGTTCCGAGGTGAAGTTGATGGAATTACTTTTATTGATGATTACGCGCATCACCCAAGCGAACTCAGCGCGACATTAGCTGCTGCAAGATTGCAAGCAAGACCGGGACAAAGAGTAGTTGCAATATTCCAGCCCCATCGCTATAGCCGCACGCAAGCATTTTTAGGTGAATTTGCAAAATCCTTCAACCATGCGGATTTAGTAGTCCTAACCGATATCTACAGTGCTGGAGAACCAAATACTGGTTTGATTAGTGGTGAAAAATTAGCCTTAGAAGTTGCTAAAAATCACTCTAATGTCGAATTTCACTCAACTTTAGCTGATATTCGCCTGTTCTTAGAGCAAAACTTACGTCCTGGAGATTTGGCTTTATTCCTAGGTGCTGGAAACTTAAACCAGACAATTCCTCAAATTATCGAATCTCTTCGGCAACCGGCTCAGGCTACCTCCTAACGAGAACTAGCCAACAAACTGGGGTGAACTAGCATGTCCGAAGGCTTGTAGTTTCTCCCCTTAAGTATTGTCTGTTTCGGGCAAATACGTTATTCACCGATTAATTGCTGAATCTCAAGCCGTATGATTGCGGCAGTATCGCGTTCAAATATATTCAATACTGGCAAATATGACCATTTCCCAGGATGCTGTTAATGTTCGTAAAGTTCCCAATGTTACTACCAATCGAAAAGAAATGAAAGTGGAAGAAAATATTGAAAGAATCTCTTTGAATGGTAATGACTGTATTATCAAGCCTCAAGTTTCTTTATCTTCTTACACTTCCTATAGAGTTGGTGGTCCAGCAGAATGGTTCGTTGCTCCCCGTTCTCTAGAGTCTCTAGAAGCCAGCGTTCAATATGCCAAAGAACATGACTTGTCAATCACATTACTTGGTGCTGGTTCTAACTTATTGATTGGTGATAGCGGTATACCGGGTTTAGTCATCGCGACTCGGCACATGCGCTACAGCAATTTTGACCCCGAAACAGGTAGAGTCACATTTGCTGCTGGAGAGTCAATACCTGCTTTAGCCTCAGCGGTTGCAGAACGCGGTTGGGAAGGCTTTGAATGGGCAGTTGGTATTCCTGGAACCATTGGTGGTGCTGTGGTTATGAATGCTGGAGCGCACAGCAGTTGTATTGCAGATATCTTAGTTAGCATTGAGGTGCTAAGACCTGATGGTAGTTTGCAAACAATGACTTGTGAAGAACTGAACTATAGCTATCGCACTTCTGTACTCCAAGGAAGCGATTTAATAGTTACCCAAGCAACTTTGCAGCTTCAGCCTGGAGCAGATCCAGGAGTAGTTACAGCAAGAACTAAACAACATAAAAAACATCGACTAGCTACTCAACCTTATCATTTACCAAGTTGTGGCAGCGTATTCCGCAATCCTAAACCTCATTCGGCTGGTAGGTTAATTGAAGAAGCTGGTCTTAAGGGCTTTAAAATTGGGCAAGCTCAAGTAGCAGAACTCCATGCTAACTTTATCGTTAACTGTGGTGGAGCTACTGCTAACGATATTTTTAATCTTATTCATCACGTCCAGCATCAAGTACAAGAGCGCTGGTCAATTGGGTTACACCCAGAAGTAAAAATGTTAGGAGAGTTTCAAGCCGCTTAATTAACCAACAAAATTTTAGATTTTAGATTTTAGATTTTGGATTATAAATGGTTCCAAGCAAAACGGTTTCAGCTATGGAAAAACCTAAATATGACCTCCCCACAGCCAAGCTTAGGGATTGTCAATCTAAAATCGTAAATCCATTAGCAAAGCGTGTCCGTAAGGACATAATCCAAAATTGCCTGACCCTGCTTATCTTATCCGCAAGCCGGAAGAATATGGATTGTTGATTTAACTTAGGAAATCAAATTAAATCAAAAATCTTTAATATTCACGCAGGAGGAAGTGACCCAGGGTGCATTACCCCAATATAAAAAACTATCAAATAACACGACGCATCTATAATTGAATTTGATTTGTTATTGAAAGCACACGCTTACTATTGATTATGACGGGAAAAGGACAAGGATTTGGCTTTGGTTTAGGAAAAATGAAGGAACTAGCTGAAGCCTTCAAAAAAGCACAGCAAGTTCAAGAAGGAGCCAAGCAACTCCAAGAAGAATTGGAGCAAATGGAAATCCAGGGAGAATCTGGTGGTGGAATGGTAAAAGTGATTCTCAGTGGTAACCAAGAACCCAAAAGAGTAGAAATCTCTCCCGATGCGATGAATGAAGGGGCAGAAGTACTTTCTGATTTAGTTACAGCAGCAATGACAGATGCTTACAATAAATCCACCGCTACCATGCGCGACCGTATGGAAGACTTGACTAGTGGGTTAGAACTTCCCGGATTTTAATCAAAGTTTAACTCAGCAGTCTAATATGCTAGAAATTGCAAAACTTTGGACGGGAATAGAAGTGGATTATGGCTTATAAGCTGCTATTTGTCTGCTTGGGTAACATTTGTCGTTCTCCAACCGCAGAAAATGTCATGAATCACCTGATAGAGAAAGCAGGCTTAAGTAATTCTATTCAGTGTGATTCAGCCGGGACATCAAGTTATCACATCGGTAGTCCCCCAGATTCTCGTATGAGTGCTGCTGCCAATAATCTTTTAGGATTTAAGCTTCGTGGAAATGCACGAAGTTTTGAATCATCGGATTTTGAAAATTTCGATTTGATTTTGGCAATGGATAAGGAGAATTACCGCGATATTCTGGCTCGGGATTCGAGTGCAGAATATCAAGAGAAAGTGCGCTTGATGTGTGACTATTGTCGCAGTCACTCTCTTAAAGAAGTTCCAGACCCATATTATGGTGGAGCCGAAGGCTTTAATCAAGTTGTAAATTTACTTGTTGATGCTTGTGAAGGTCTTTTAGAAGATATTTCTGGTGGTCCTCCGGACACGCTAAACTAACGCATCAATCATGTAAAGTAGAAAGTCAAAATTAATTTTCAATTTATAGTTAAGAGTTATGAGCGATAACTCTTAACTTTTTAGTTTTAAGGAGAATGGGAGTGAGAGTTAGGAGTTAGGAGTTAGGAGTTAGGAGTTAGGAGTTAGGAGTTAAGAATTACAGCAACAACTGTAGTCGCAACATCTTACTCCTTTTCGTTTCATCTCGCGACTTGCGACTTGCTACTCGCGACTCACGACTTGCTACTTGCTACTTGCTACTTACTACTTACTACTTATTTAATCAACAACCCATTAACTTCTTTAGCACGTTCCACCAATGCTCTCCAAATTTGTTGCTGTTTAAAGCGCTGTTCTATTTGTCTAAATTCCGACCAAACTTTATCGGATTCTTTACGGAGAAAAAGCCGCCATTCTAATTGTACGTTTTTGGCACGAAGAACTCTGTCTACAAATTCTTCAAGCATAAAATAAGCATCGGTAGAAGGTTCGCAAAGTATTTTATTTAAGGCTTTTTCTGATGTTTCAATTGTTTCTTTATGTAGCTGTTGTAGTGTATTTAAAATTTGTTCTTCAATATAAAATTCATTTTTAACTTCTTTAGTTTGATTATTTTTTTTTAAGGTCGAAAATGAATTATTATCGGGTTTTAGTTTATCAACATTAATTCTAATAAGGCGCATTATCCTTCCTGCATTTGATACATCGAATTCGTAGAGATTTTGAAAACCCAACTTGAGATTATTCGCATTATCAGGAAGCAGGTTATATATAATTTTTAAAAAATCAATTTCTTCAGAGTTATCTAATTCTCCTAAATGAGATTTTAGTATTTTGACAGCTAAATTTTTTCGGCTTTCTAAGGAAAGCTGCATCGCTCTATCTAAAGATTGAAAATTAGCTAAAAAATTAGTGCGAATTTCATGTAAAAGTTGGTTATAAGCAGTGTCATAAGACCCAAACAGATGACGAAATTCTGCAATTTCCTGGCAAGTTGTAGGGATTCCCGCATCTGTTCGACATCGTTGAATCGCATTTTTTACCCTTCCTTCAAATTCACTGTCTAAATTATTTTGATTATTTCTTAAATCTGCTAATAAATTTTCTAAGTCGTTGGTCAATTTACGCCAAAACTGTTCAAATAGCTGTTCAAATAATAAATCTCCATCACTGTATCTATTCAGAGCTAAACTAGCTTTTTCTAACTGAGTATTGATATTTTGACGAACGTTATCTAATTGTTGACCGCACTCAAGTTTATAATCTTTCTCTATTGACTCCACGTTATTAACTAAATAATCGAGAATTGGCTCTAAAACTTCGCTAAAAGCTTCTTGAGCATCCGAACAGTCGGCAATGATACATTTTGCAGTTCGGATTGGTGTTTCTTTTAGTTCAGCTTGTAATGTTTGGCAACGGTAGCTGTTATTACCACCTTCCGCAGGATTTTTAGTGCGGTTGAGAATCATAAATGAACATTTCGCAAGAGGAAAATTTGATAAAGCATTACGAGCAATTTGATATAGCTTTAAATGCGCTTCTCCCCAAACAGCATTGGCTTCGGGTCTGCGAACAAATAAAATAAAGTCAGCTTCTTCTGAGAGAATTTTAATTAATCTTTCTGCTTCTATTAAATTTGTATCTCCTAAACCCGGTAAATCTAATAAACAAATCTGACCAATATCTTCGTGAGGGAAAGAACAAGATATTTCAACTTCTTTGACTGCTAGATAATTAACGATTTTATCGCCGTTTTTATCAGTAGCATCCTGAGTAACATATTGCTGAATTTTATCTTCATTAATCTCTATAGTCGGAGATTTAAGTAAATGGCGATATTTTTTTATGTTGGAATAATAATCCCGACGCAGATGTCCGTATCTAGCTTTATCAAATTCGCTATTCTTCTTATTTATAGGTAAAGCTGGTGGAGGAGCAAGACTAAATTCTTCGATAGTTATAGGTTTTTTAGCCAAACCCAAAGTTTTATAATAAGGGGTTAATACTTGAGATAAAAATTCATTTTCTGAATAGAAATCTACTTTCGCTACTGCTTTATTTAATCCAGGTTGATGAATAATTTTGCTTAATGTACCCGTACAGTAACCTTGGGCACCATCAGGAATTACTTGGCTGCTAAGTCCTGCTAAACTTTGTAACAAACGACTTTTACCTTGTCGAGCATAACCAACAACTGCAATATTTATCGTTTTACGGCTACAGCGATAGCGTAGCTTTTCAAGTGATTTTAAAAGATTATTAATTTCATTAATTACTTCAAAATCAATTTCTCTTAAGCGTTTAACAGATGTAGAGTCAACACCATTAGCAAGAAACTCGGATTGGTACTGTTTTAAATTTACTAGTGCTAACTTACAAGCTTCCAGATTTGCTTTATCGCGTTCAATTCGACTCGCAAACCTTTGTCGTTTTTGAATAATCGCATTTATCCGTTCAGTTCTACGGGTATTAATTTGAATTGTTTTCATGTTTTAACGGGGGAACGGTGAGTTGGTGTCTAGAGCAGGGGTTTCCCCCCATAAACAACTAATCAACCCAAAAGGGGAACAGTGACTAGCCAAGAGGAAGATTTAAACATGTAAGTAAAACTTCTTTAAATCTTTAAAGAGAAATTTTTTAAAATATGTATTGGATTGGAGAACATTTTTTTGCTTATAGCCTATTCCCTGCTCCCCATAAAAAGTGATGCACTTGTGATTGTTGAAAAAAATAAAATCTTAAACATCAACTTGATAAGAATACTCAGTTAATCGAATAAAAGCAGTAAAACAACTGACTGTTCTGGCGATAATTATCTGTAAAGGAAGTCAATCGCAAGTTAGAAGCGGTTAATCTAAAAATTCGGTAATGTAATTCTGGTGCTTCAAAATCAGGAAAACTGCCGTGGTTCCAATTAGAGACAATAATCCGATTTCCATCACACCTTATGTTACTTATGGACTAATTGCTGTCAATGTCCTTGCTTTTCTATATGAATCGAGTTTACCCCCTCAGTTTCTCGACGGATTTCTTCACTTATTTGCTGTAGTCCCGCGAGAATTAAGCAGCAGTTTTGCCGGAATTGCAGTCAATCAGCCTATTCCCGAATGGTTGACTCTAATTACTTCCCAGTTTTTACATGGTGGTTTGTTGCACCTAGGGGGTAATATGTTATTTCTATGGATTTTTGGCAATAATGTCGAAGAAAAATTAGGTTATGTAAAGTATTTATTTTTTTACTTAGCTTGTGGTGTATTGGCATCCTTAGCTCAATGGTATTTTTCCCAAGGTTCCCTAATTCCTTCTTTAGGTGCTAGCGGAGCAATTGCGGGTGTAATGGGAGCTTATATTATTCGTTTTCCTAAAGCAGAAGTTATAGGTGTTGTACCTTTGGGTATATTTTTTCCTACTTTCCGAGTCCCAGCTTACTTCTTTTTGGGATTTTGGTTTATTCAACAAGCTTTTTATGGTGTTTCGAGTTTAGGAATGCCTACTAATATTGGTATGGAAAGTGGTGGAATTGCTTATTGGGCACATGCTGGTGGCTTTGTCGTTGGAGCAATCCTTGGTCCGCTGCTAGGTTTATTTAGCGATAAATCTCCAGATGAATCTTGGTAATTCGATTTTGGATTTTGCGGAAAGTTTGGGGTGTAGATTCACGAACCCCAAAACGCATCCTCGACGGATTTTGGATTAAGAGTTAGGAGTTAGGAGTTAGGAGTTAGGAGTTAGGAGTTAGGAGTTCGGAATTAGAAGTTAATAATTCATAATACTCTCACTCCGTATTAACTGTTGACTGTTCACTGTCTCTCACTCTCAACAATCATATGTCCGTTAAAACACTCTATGTTTAGCAACCTGTAAGCCCTACGCGTTATAGTGCAGTTGTTACTCCTTAATTAAAAACACCAGTGTTTCCTCTATACGACGAAAACCCAACGCGAATCACTCCTTATGTTACCTACGGTTTGATTGGCATGAATGTTTTAGTGTTTCTTCACCAATTGTCTTTGTCACCAGCACAATTAAATCAGTTTTTCCAATTGTATGCAGTTGTACCGCAACAGTTAACTGCTAGCTTTGCTGGTGGAACAATCCAACAACCAGTCGCAGAATGGGTAACTTTATTTTCATCGCAATTCTTACATGGGAGTTGGTGGCACCTAATTGGTAATATGGTGTACCTATGGGTTTTTGGTAACAATATTGAAGACCGTTTGGGTCATTTTAAATATATAATTTTCTATTTAGCTTGTGGTGCTTTAGCTGCTTTATGTCAGTGGTTTATTGGTATGGATTCTGCTATACCTTCACTGGGAGCTTCTGGCGCAATTTCAGGAATTTTAGGCGCTTATCTCATTCGCTTTCCCCAAGCTTTAGTTAATACTTTTGTCTTTTTGGGTATTTTTATAACTACTCTAAAAGTTCGAGCATGGATACTAATAGGTTTTTACATCGTCCAAAATGTAGTTTCTGGTCTTGTTGACTTGCAAAGAGCCGCAAATATGACCATGGAAACAGGTGGAGTCGCTTATTGGGCACATATTGGCGGTTTTGTATTTGGATTAATTTTAGGACCTTTGCTTGGTTTGTTTAATGACGATTAACATTCAAAAGTTAGGAGTTAGGAATTATGAATAAATAGGGCTTGCTGAATAAAATTATAAGTCTTGCCAGATAAGACTTTCAGAGATTTTTATCCTTTTCCTGTGCAAGTTTATGTGATGGACTTGCTCAAAACCCTTGCACTTTTTTCTAAAATTATTGCGATTATTTAAAATTCAAGC
>ERZ1740070.1883-NODE-1883-length-12617-cov-6.425012_pt1 | contig 12617 bp, 17 predicted proteins | sample MGYA00581734_ERZ1740070 | MGnify/ENA primary metagenome ERZ1740070 (study PRJEB43018, sample SAMN04849744) | marine metagenome | isolation source: floating plastic debris | place: Pacific Ocean | collected 2008-09-01 | study: EMG produced TPA metagenomics...
CCACGCCCAGGGCCAAACCCACACGCACACGCATACGCACACCCACACGCACGGGCAAACCCATACACATTCGCAAACGCACTCCACGGCGCCCGGTCAGGTACTTAGCACCGCCAGCCTAGGCTTTGCGTTCGCGCTTGAAGACGATAGCTATCGCGGCGCGGTGCACCGCAGCATGTACCATTTTGAGGACCTGCTATGGGGCGGCGCGGACCGCCACAGCGACAGCGTGGAGGCCGGTCAGCCCGCGGACAAGTATTGCCTGTTGCCGGACCCCGTCCACGATGGGCCTGAGCGGCGGCGTGAGTTGCAAGAGCTGCTTGATAAGCAAGAAACCTTGCGCAGAGAGCTCGGCGGCCCCAGCGGCGACTTGGCCGAAGAGATCCGCCGGCAGGTCACGGACATCAGTTCGCCCTTCCTGGACACGTTCCGAAATGAGGCCGGCGTTCCCACCAGTCTGCTGCGGATGCTGGCCATCGTGGAGCAGTCTGGGCTTATCATTTCCGCTCACTTCAAGAACCACTATCGGCGCGTGCGACCGCACATCGCTGAGGCGCGCTTGGAGCCTTTGATCACGACCCCGAACCATTCGTCGTACCCATCCGGGCATGCAACCCAAGCCTACCTGTTGGCCCATGCGATGACAGAGATCATGGGGGACCGTAGCGGTCATGTGGCCGCGTTCTTCGACATCGCTCAGCGTATCGCGATCAATCGGGAATGGGCAGGCATGCATTATGCAAGTGACAGCCGCGCCGGTCAGATCATCGCGCAGACCTGTTGGCCCGTTTTGAAGGTGCTGATCGATCCGCTCATCACGCAAGTGGTGCACGATATGAACGTGAACTCTGAAGAGCTGTGCGAGTTTGGGAACCCTCAGACGCCCGGGCTCAGGTCCGGCGCTGCATCGGAGGCATGGCATCTGAAGGCGGTGGGGCTCACCGACGTGGACCTAACGTTCGGCGGTCAGCAAGTCACGATTGGGCTATTTGATACTGCGGTGGATTTGTTTCACCCGGCCTACGGTCTGGGCGCTGCAGACCCCGCCTTCGAGGCTTCGAGCCCTGAGAAGACAACATGGTTCAATCTGGACTATCCGGCGCCCCGCTTTGACACCTCTGCTTTTCAGTCACGCGGCGACGGACACGGAACGGCGATGGCTGGTATCATGGTTGGGCTCCCGTCTGCCGACTACCCGCTGACCGGTGTTGCGCCCGAAGCAAACCTTTTCCCGGTCCGCTTGGGCACCTATGTTAGCGACAGCCATTCGAACCGGATGGCGATTGCGGTCGCGCTTTTGGAGGCGGTGTTTACGCTTGAAAAGAGAGCAAATGTTGTCTTGCTTGGACCTGTTTTTGAACGCCCGCTCGAAGATTATGCGCAAGCCTATGGCGAGGGTTTGGTCGATCCTCTGATCCTTGCAATTTTGATTGCGCAGACCCGTGCCGTCATCGTCCTACCAGCGGGCAACAATGGCTCTGACACTGAACTGAGCTACCCCAGCGATCCCGCTGACTACGGCCATGTTTTCCGTGCAATCGCGACGGAGGACGGCCTAACCGCCGCGCTCGATATGCTGTTCAGCGGGCTGTCAGACGATATCGATCCGGACGAGATCAAGGCTCTGAAGTCCGGGTATTTCGCGCCTGGTACGACGGACCTCCTCGTGCCGGGGATAAGACAACTCTTTGAAAGCAACATTTGGATTGCGGCTCAACGCGGTCTTGCTGTTCAGCTAGACGACGCGCTTGCACAGGCAGCTGCGGCGAGCGACGAAGAGCTCGACACTGCTGATCAAGCGTTCGAGAACTTTGGGCTTGCGTCATATGCTCTGGATCGTAGCCACGCCCCGCAGAACGCGATGGATCCCTTCGCGGGTACTGGGATCATCAACGTTGGTGCGGCGAAAGTTCGGCGCGGTGACCTGGATCAGACCGAAAGGGCGGCCTATTCGCAAAGCGGTTGGGGGGTTACTTTGCTGGCGCCGAGTGCCGCCGAGTATCAGCCGTATGAACGCTGCTCGGACGAGCTGCCAATCTGGCACACATCCGTACCTACGGCCGATACCTTCGGCGCTGGCGGCTATTCTGCCGACCAGCATCAAACCCATTCGCATGACGTGCAGCGTTTCGGTTTCGGGGGCACATCCGCAGCGTCGGCCATTGTCGCAGGATTGCTGGCGCGGATCGCCGGTGAAGATGCAACCTTGAGGGGCCCCTCGCTGCGTAATGCGCTCCTTACGCAATACACACATGCCAATGTCGCAGACTACGACAACGCCGGTAGCGGGTACGGCTTCGCAAAAAAGAGAACGTGAGGTGAACAGTATGTCACGACTTCTGATCTGGTTACTTGGAGTCAGCCTCTTGGGCGTTTGCGTGCCGTCTACGCCCGCCAACGCGCAAGACGAGGCGCTGCAGCAGGTCCTCATGGACTACAAAGCCTATGCAGAGACCTTCGAGATCACCACAAATCCCATCGCTGGAGTTTTGACCGATCCCGCTGCCTGGGCGGCACAATTCAACGGCAGTATCGACTTTCTTGGGGCAGTAACCGAACAGGGCTTCGACGGCTCCCAATCCACAGGGATGCTGGCGTTCCAGAACGCGAAAGATAAGTCCATTCTGACGTTCAGCGACGGGCGACCGCTTCTTTACGCGCCGGTGATCGACCCAAAAAATCCGCACGGCTATTGTATGAGCGAGGCGCTCCGTCCTGTGAGAGAAGAACTCAGTGCGCTTGGTGCAACTGATCAAGCGGTGATGTCCAGCTTCATGTACGCCAATACGTCGGACCTGCTCGCGGGCCGCTCGGCCGTGAGGTCGTGTTTGTTCACGACGGGGCCCGGAATTGGAAACCATTGGAATGTTCCGACTGAAGACGGCGCGCCTGCCGTTCCGCTGATCTTGGCGAACTATCAGTTGGAAAGTACCGGCCAAGGTGTTGGTGTGCCGTTCGGATTGAAGATGCCAAACGTGAAGTCGTCCACCACCATCCTGGACATCAGCGCGCCCTTCGCCGAGCCGAACCAACTGCGAGGCTTCACCGGCTGGGGGACCGTGTCGCTATATGTTGAGGGCTTCCCCTTGTATGGCGCCGCAATCGGGACGACCGAAACTGGTGCAGACATCTATCCAAGATCGCCTGGAGCAACTCAATGTACGGGTGTTGTCATCTCCGAAAAGCACGTCCTAACGGCCGCCCATTGCGTCTGCAAAGACGGGAACACTCGGGAGCGTTTCTACAGTTTCGATGTCACAGGCGACAATAATACAGACAAAATCGCGGTGCACAGCCTTGGGAGGCTGAAACTCTTGGCAACCACTCAATCGGTAACCAATGAAGCGGGCGAGATGTTCCACTGCGGCCGCAGCGAAGATGCACCCGACTTCTATACGTTGCCGGATCTTGCGCTTTTCAAGCTGATCCGCGGGCGCTTCGAAGCCGACAGGATCCAGAAGATCCACATTCGGCCGCTTCCTCGCTCAATGCCGCTCCGGGCATCAGGATACGGTGAAAACCCGTATCGGACAGACGACGGCAGAGATATCTTGTCTGGCGTCAAGCAGTATGTAGATTTGGCGATCTTTTCGGACAAGTGCAGCTTGACGCCGAATGGTGGGCGACGAGTCTGCGATCCAAGATTTGAGCTGGCTTTGTCCTCCCCAAATCCGAGAACGCTGCAGCTTGCGAGCGCCAGCGGTGACTGGCCGGTCACGACCGGCTTTGATACTCTGACTGGTCTGCGGGAAGACACTTGTCCCGGTGACAGCGGAGGCCCGGTCCATGCCGAAGTTTTGAACGGTGACTGGCGGATCGCAGCGCTCACGTCGCGGTCGCTTTTGGTCAACGATACAGAGCAGAAATGTAGCGGCCAAGGAACGATCTACGTCAGTCTTGGCGCGCCAGATGCTCGCGATTGGATGACCAAAGTGCTTGAGCACGCAGGCTGCGAAGCCCGTCATGAAGATGAAGGACGCGAGACCGCGTCCCTGAGCTTTGTTAGGTGCCGTTAATGGCAACCACGGGCATCTTAAGCAGCTGCTTCAGCGGCAGGGTCTACCATGACGCAGCGTCCGGGCCGAAAAAAGGTAGAGAGCCTATTGAACGAAAGCTCTCCGGCCATCCGAAACTTCGCTAGAGAAAAGCGAAGCCTCTGAGACCTGGGCGGCGCCCTTGCTATTTTTAGCTGCGGCGGCGAAGCACAGAAACAGGTCATACACAGTAAAGCTCGGAATGTCAGCTCAGTCCGCGTCGTTCCCGTCTATCCTCGTTGCGGAGAAAGTGCGGTGTCGGTTCGCGCGAAACCAATCACCGCCAACGACCGTAATGACGACATTCGCTGCGCTGCAACGACGCACGTGCGGTACATGCACGAGAATGCTGCGTCAGCAAAGCGTAAAAGACGAATGTAGGGTTTTTCCGCTTTGCTGGCACACGTTAATGAGCTTCGAATGGCCGTAATCGTCATAGTGGGTCCCATTATCGTTACCGCCCTGCCCGCTTACAAACTGCGCGTCTCGGGTAACGACTTGGCGCCGTTCTGGATGGTCAAAAGCGTATTCGGGAATTGGAGATCAGGTTTTACCAAATGACAAGCTATTATTGTAATTTTTAAGGGGACCAACGATATCTACACGCGGCGATAAATCGACATCGAAACTCCGTTCGCCAGCGCTTCGAGTTTGGCCAGCGACATATGCAGTTGCTCGCGGGTGTCCTCAACAAGCCGCTTTCCCGACCCCAGAAACACTGGGAACGTCCAGATGCGGTATTCATCAATGAGATCATGCGCCAGAAGCGTTTGAATTAGGTCGGCGCTCCCATGGACTTGAAGGAGATGCCCGTCTTCTTCCTTCAAGGCTCTTATCGCCGAGGCGATGTCGCCCGAAAGCAGTTTCGAGTTGGCCCAGTCCAGCTTTGGCGTTCCTCGGGAAGCGACGTACTTGCGAGCAGTATTCATCATGTCCGCAGCGGGATCATTTTGCACATTAGGCCAATGCGCCGCAAAGGCGTCGTACGTTCTACGACCGAAGACGATGTCGTATGGTTGTGACATGGCCTCACGTCCGACGTGGTCCATGACACCGGACCAAAATGGGGCGGCCCAGCCACCATGTTGGAACCCGCCCGACGGGTCTTCGTCTGGCATCGATGGCGATTGCACCACACCATCAACAGACTGAAACATCAGAATTGCGAGCTCTCTCATTGTCTTCCTTTCAATGCGGCTGAAAGCCCCGTTGAAGGCTTTTCAGCTGGCGAATCGTATGTTACTATCTGGTAAAGTAACCAATAGGTAAGATACATTGTCAACTGACCAATTGAGCCTTGCCTTATCCGCGCTGGCCCACCCAGTGCGCAGGGATATCTTGGCGAACCTGGTGTCAGGCGAGCGCACCGTCACCGAGCTTGCCGACCCTTTCGATATGACAGGCCCGGCCGTTACCAAGCATCTAAAAGTGCTTGAACGCGCCGGGCTCATCGAACGCTCTCGCGACGCGCAGCGGCGTCCATGCAAGTTACGCGCTGACCCGTTCAGGGACATCCAGGCTCTGCTAAAAGCGTATCAGCCGTTCTGGGACGAGAGTTTTGAGAGATTGGACATCCTTCTCGCCGAAGAGAGGCAACAGGTTGAAGAGTGACATTCCACTTATCGGTGCTGATGCGACACCGGAATTGGTTTTTGAGCGCTTGTTCAATGCGCCCGCCAAATCCGTGTTTCGGGCGTGGACCGATCCAATGCGTTTGGTCCAATGGTGGGGACCTCACGGATTTCGCACGACAGTTGAAAGTATGGATGTCCGCGTTGGTGGAACCTGGTCCTACGTATTGCATGGGCCTGACGGAACCCAGTATCCGAACACCGCTGTGTACGAAGTTTTGGAACCGCCACATCGGCTCGTGTTCCGCAACACTGGCGGACACGTTCGAGACAAGCACCTTACGTGCCGGATGGTCGTGACTTTTGTGGAAATACAGGAGCAAACGCAGGTCACGCTACGCATGCAGTTTCAATCGATTGACAGACTAGAAAGCGCCAAGCAGCAAGGTGCCGTTGAGGGCGGCAAGCAGTCGTTTGAAAAGCTCAACGCTGTGCTGCTGAGGAATTAAGAGCTCTATCATCTGGGGCCGCCCAGTCAGCATTTTGCAGTCAGAACCTATTCCCTTAATCATCATTGCTCTGACCACTTGCCTGTCCTTCCAGGATTTCCTGACGCTCCACATCCATCGCCTCGCGCCACCGGGCGCGCAAGATGTCCATGCGTTCCGGAATGCGGTCTTCTAGAACGTTCGCTTCTGCAATGCGTTCGGTCCGGAAGTACCGGAACCCCGCCCTCAACTCACACCACGCCGCAATGATCCGTCCGGCGTCTCGGTATCCCAACAGAATTGGCCAAATAACCCGCTGTGTCACTTCGTCCGATCCAGAACGATATGAGATCTGGATTTTCTGCCGTCGCCGAATGCACTGGCGTACATCTGCCGAGTTCAGCACCTCAGCAATCTCTTGAGCGGGGGCCACACTGGTGGTGGGTTCTACGAAGGAAAGGGCTGACTGCTCCGGAACGACTGCAGCGATTTTCGCCAACAGTCGCTGAGCCGCCGTTGCCAGTTCTGGCTCGGCCCGTGTCTGGACCCACTGGGCGCCAAGGAGTGCTGCTTCGATCTCGTCCTGTGTCAGCATCAAAGGGGGTAAGTGAAAGCCGGGTTCCAAAACGTATCCGACGCTTGGCTCTCCCCGGATCGGGACGCGCTGCCCGATAAGCGTCGCGACATCGCGATACACAGTTCTCTTTGAGACGCCTAACGCCTCGCCAATGCGCTCGGCAGAGATCGGTGCCTTCGCGCAACGCAAAACCTCAATAAGCTCAAACAGTCTGTCCCCGCGCCGCATGCGAACCTCCTAAACCTTCAAAGTAAGATACTGCCACTATGCTGCCAACACGCTGTCAGCATCAGTCGCGTAGCTTTCCCCAAATCACTGTCGAATGAGGAAGCTATGATCATCAATGGAAGCTGTTGTTGCGGTGCTGTCCGCTTTGCCATCACGGGCGCGCCCAGCACGATGGGAACGTGCCATTGTTCGCGGTGCCGCAAGTTGGGCGTGTCGACAATCGTTTTTGTCAAACGCGACCAGTTCCACCTCGAAACCGGTGCCGATGCCATCGAAACAGTGGAACCGACTGCGCCCTACAAGTACCACCGATCCTTCTGTCGACACTGCGGGACGTCCTTGGGAGAGCCGATGTCGCCAGATGAGAGCTTCCCAATCAACGCGCACTGCCTTGATGACGACCCGGGACTTCGCGTCAGTTTCGAAGAGTTTTTTGCAGATCGGCCGGACTGGGTCGCAGACACCATTGTCGGAAATGGACATCAAGGCACGCCTCAATCCTCGACGGGAGAGACGACATGAAATTGCTTCAGGTCCTCGCCATCGTGCTGGTCTTCGCATTGCCACCCGCTGCATCCGCGCAGAATGCCGAACCCAATCCAATTGTCGCCATGGGGGCTTATGTTGCATCGGACGACCTTCGTCGCTCCGAAACCTTCTACCAGGCATTGTTTGAAAGCGTCCCAGTCATTCGCTTAGATGACTTCGTTGCCTTCGATGTCGCGGGCGGCTGGTTCGCAATCGTGTCGAGAGACCGATATGCTACGGGATCGGTTTCTGGCTCGGGTGTTGTCCCATACATCCAATCAGACAACCTGGAAGAGTTGCAAGCTCGGGCGGCGGACGTATTGGGCGAACCTGCACCAGAGATACTTGTCGAGCCGGGCATTCGAATTTTGAAACTCGAAGACCCAAATGGCCAGTTGATCGAGTTTTTCTCACTGACGGGCCAATAGGGATGATGCCCCGTAATGACTGCGACGGGAATACCCGCACGTTTGACTGCGTTTTGCCACCTGCGCGGCCGGTGGGCCGCAACTTTGAAGCAACCGCAAACGTCTCCTGATTGGGTGCTGATCGACAGCACATGTCCATTAGGGAGAAGACGATGACGTTACGATGCAATTCACTTGGGGTGGCGGCCCTCCTTATCGCTTGGTGCACCTTGCCAGCGTCCGCGGATACGACGACATGGGGATGGGCTGCTGCACCGGACCTACAGGTAGCATCTCCGATCCTTAGTCGCGTTTGGCAAAACGTGGATGGATCAACAGGCAGCCACCTCATTATGCCTCCGGCCAGCTCATTTCTGTTTGAAACTGAGGGCCAGACCACCAAAGCAGTCGTCGTGGTTGGTGAGGTGAGTGCCGCGAACGCGACACTTGGAGAGCGCTCTTTTACGGTACTCCCAACACTGCCAAGTCATGATTTCGTTTGCGCCGCTGCGAGCGGCTGTCTTCTGTATCTCGAGCAAGAAGCCGAGGGTCCAGTGGACGATCTGATGGTCATCGCTGCAGATGACATCCCGTGGTTTGACGTACCCAACACCGGCGGTAGTGTCAGCTTGGCCTGGGTTTGGGGCGAAGCAGAAACACCGGCACCAAGCAGCTTCTTTCTAAGGTTTCAGCCGGGGTTCCCCGGATTTCAACACGCACATTCGCACAGCTATCGCGGCCTTGCGCTTCAGGGTGGTTATACACACTGGGAACCGGGTGATGGTGCACGAACGGCGTTGGAACCTGGTGCCACATTTTGGCAATCGGGGATCGCGGCACATGACGATGCATGTGATGGACAGACTGAGTGCATCGCGTACTTTCGTATTGAAAGCACGTTCGACATCTTTCCTGCGGAATAGTCTTCGGCCAGAGGTTCGGGCATCGATTTGCCCGAACCGCCAAACTCCATGGTGTGCCCGGCTATAGCCTGTGGAAGCACGCACTGTCGGAGATGTATCTTGCGAAATGAAAATCCCGAATGACAGCAACTTGCCCGTCCCGACAATCCAGCAGGATCAGGAATGGTGTCCCGCTGCCGTCATCGATTTGGAGAGCCGGTTTACCCTCAACCTGACCGACGCGCATCGACCAGTCGTTCAGACTTGCGTAGTTGCCAAAGTACTTCGCAACGCGGTCTTTGCCCTCGGCACGCACCTTGGCCACCAGATCAAGTCTTACATCATCGCGGAGCATCGACTGAATCCCGGCAATGTCTCGATTGCGAAAGCGCAATGCATAGGCCTCAAGCACCGCTTGGGTCTCGCGCTCCAAAGGCACGGGAACGTCGACTTCCACTTCTTTTGCCAGAGCCTTCAGGTTGTTGCGGGCTCTGAAAAGTGCTGTCTTCACCGACCCGGTACTCTGGTCAAGAAGTTCAGAAATCTCCGCCAAAGAGTAGTCTAGGACGTCCTTCAAAATGACGGTGCTGCGCTGCAAGGGCGTCAACTGCAGAAATACCGACAGTGCGAACCTCACTGTCTCGTTCGCGTCATACGACGCTGGTTCAGGGTCCGCGATATCGAAGCCGTCAATTGGCTCGGTTCGCTGGCGCTGCAACCTACGCAGGTGATCGATTGACTTGTTATGGGCAATCTTCATGAGCCAAGCCTCAGCATTGCGCACACCGTCTTTGGGCCATTTTTCATGAGCGATAACATACACCTCCTGGACGATATCCTCGGCATCGATTGCCGACCCGATCATGCGTGCACAGTACCGATGCAGCTTTGGCCGGAAGGTTTGGAGATCTTCGGTCGGCTGCGGTTCGCTGCTTGCAGGTGTGGGGCGCATCAGATGAGCTTTCTTGTCAACGGCCGGCTGCATCAAGGCGGCCGATCCTGTATGTGCCGACGATACGAGGTTGCGCGAATTCGGGTCCGTCTGGGCAGTACCTCTGCAAGCTATCTGACCACCGACGAAATGTCGCTAAACTATGCAAAGGGTGCTGATCGACAACGTCATCGACGACTGCCAGGTGCAGGAAGTCTTCCTCACTGACCTGAAGCGCGAGGTAGGAAAACGCGTCGGGGCACGTTTCCGCCAACTCCTTAAACACCTGCGAGAGAAGCTCTTTGTTCCGGTCGGATGCAGACCGGGGCAGCCGATAGCTTACCAGTCTTTTGTAGGGTGTTTCCAATTCTCTCACAGCATCTCTCCGCTGACCTGTTAACTGCTCCTCTTTTAAGACGATGGACGGTCTTAAAAGGTTTCGGGTTTGGCAGAGATTCCAGAACTTTCCTTGCCACCCGTATCTTTCGACGGAACCACGTCGTCTTCGAAGCGAGTAACCCAAGAAGCTTGGCCAGCGTGCAGGGGCGCAGGACCTCAGAACCAATGGAACGAACGCATTTATGACATTTGAAATCACACCGATCTTTGTTGCGATCTTTTTGATTTTCGGGATCGCAATCGCCTTCCCGATTGGCCCTCTCCGCGGCAAGGTCGACATCAACTTTTGGGGCGGTGAGCCGAAACTTGACAGGTTAGTCCGGGGCCACGGCAACTTCATCGAGTATGTCCCATTCGCTCTTATCGGCATGGCCACGGCCGAGCTTGTTGGCACACCGCCAAGCTTTCTGATCGGAGCGGGCGTCATTCTTTTGGTGGCCCGAGTCGTTCACTACTTCGGCCTTCAGGTCAGCGGCGTGGGGCCTGCACGGCTGATCGGAACGGTCGCGACCATGCTAATTACGCTATCGCTGGCTTGCGCGATCCTTTGGCGGTTCATCGCCTGAAGAGCGAGACGCGACCTCTAATACTCACCCCAACCCATTCGAGAGGTAACCCCATGATACTCCATGACAACGATGCATACGTCTTTGAAGAACTTGAGCAAGACCGTGCGCTACTCTTCAATTGGAAGCATGTTCCCGGCCTCGGCATCGAACTCTTCAAGGAGGCAATTCTCGAGTTCGCCGAGCTTTGTCAAAGGCACGAACCCGCGAAGGGCGTCATTGATGCACGCCAGTTGGACCAGTCCAGCCCCGCGGTCGCCTGGCTCAGAGGTCAAGCGTCCGAAGAAGCCGAACAATACGACGAGTGGTGGGCTCGAGAAGTTCTGCCAAAATACATCTCGGCAAACCTTGGCCAACTCGCCGTGGCAACCGGTGACCCTAGCGCACCCGGCGAAGTCCCAAAGCCGCAGCAGGATGCGGCACTTAGGATGGGCTACTTCCCTGACATGGACGCAGCGCGCGAGTGGTAAGCGTCGGGCAGAAGCAATGCACTCTTTGTTTTGGACACTATACCTGGCTGGCAATTTCAGAGTTGAGCTGCAAAACAGACAACAACATCAGTGTTCGGGGCGTCGGCAGGGGTACCCCCACCAGCTCACTATAGTTCCAACTAGCATCGTTACCGCGAGAAAAAGCCAATCCTAGTCGAAATGTCGACGATTGAGACACGAACACGGAGATACGTGACATGAAACCCAGGATCAGCGAGGTTGCGCTTGCCGTTGAGGACCTCGGCCGTGCAAAAGACTTCTACGCCGAGGTTTAGGATCGCCGGAAGTCAACTCGCCCCCAGGGGTTGCCTTCTTCGAGTTGAATGGGACCTGGTTGGGTTTGAGCGAACGACATCAATTGGCCCAAGACGCTGGCTTCGATCCTACTGGCAAAGGTTACTCAGGGTTCAACCTGGTTCACAATGTTGAGTCAGACAGCGAAGTCGACGAACTCATCGCCTCCGCTGTTTCAGCTGGTGGACGCGTTGTAAAAGAGCCCCAACGCGCAGATTGGGGCGGATATCATGGATACTTTTGTGACCCGGATGGCCACCTCTGGGAAATAGCCCACAATCCGTTTGCATGGATTGGTCCAGCCGACGAGTAACTCGGGCCGCTGCAAAACGCACATCTACTTAGTTGTGGTGCTGCTGGATGCCGAAAAGTAGCGGGACAATCGATGTGGTATGACCGTCTCAAAACCGCGCGGAGATGTTCGGATGGGCCACGTTGGATAAGCCTCTATTCAGAAATCGCAGTCGACGCTGAAACTGATCGTTAGGGGCGACTGTCTGTCTCGAGAACCATAATTGACCGAGGGCGTCCAATTTAGTTGCGATGCTCGCGGCCAACTTTCCGAGTGCTCTCGGCAACAGCATGTCTCGCAGTGGACTTTGCCACCACGTGGAGCCCTGTGATAGGTATAGCACATGAGCATTCTTCACCTATCTATCAGCGCCGACGCTCCAGAGGATGTGGCAACATTTCTCGCGCATGTCATGGGTGGCGAAGCCATGCCCTTTCCGCCGTTTCCAAGCTGCTGGATCGCCTTTGCAAGACAAGACGATGGCACGGCAGTTGAAGTCTACCCGACGACGCATGTTCTGGAGGCGGGGCCAAAACAAGTATCTTGTGAAGTAAAGGAGCGTGACGCGAAGCCAACATTTGCACACGTAGCACTTTGCACGACGCTCAATCGATCAGAGATCATCTCTTCCGCCGATGAACGCGGCTGGCGTGCACGTATCTGCAATCGTGGTCCGTTTGAATGCGTGGAAGTTTGGCTGGAAAACAGACTATTGGTCGAGCTGCTCGACGCCGAAATGCAGAGGGACTATCGCAACGGAATGACCGTTGAGAATTGGGCGTCAATGTTTGGATTGGTTCGGATGCCGTAGCCAGAACAAAATCTAGTGAATACGACCTGAATTTCATGTTGCAGACGGCCCATACCGGCCATTGGTTGGTACCTGCTTCCACTGCGACGCGGCCCGCC
>ERZ1740070.1884-NODE-1884-length-12610-cov-9.245082_pt1 | contig 12610 bp, 4 predicted proteins | sample MGYA00581734_ERZ1740070 | MGnify/ENA primary metagenome ERZ1740070 (study PRJEB43018, sample SAMN04849744) | marine metagenome | isolation source: floating plastic debris | place: Pacific Ocean | collected 2008-09-01 | study: EMG produced TPA metagenomics...
GAAGGAAACGCTTTGTTAAAAATCGTACTACCAATGCTGCAAACATAATAAGGATTTAAAAAAAAACAAAATGCTATTGTTCTGCGGTCAATAGTAGACGGGGTCGACAATGTCTAAGCGCTCAGACTGGCTATCTAGTTGCTCCTTGTGACTAGCTAAACTGAATGAGAAATTTTATTGGACATCCATAGAACACTGGTGTTCAGGGAGGTCATAGACTACAAACTAAAACTAAGACCTTCGGCCTAGTGATAACATATCAGTATTGAATGATATAAAGTTACATACCTGTCTTTCCCACATTTTCTGTGCCAACAACTAGAAGGGTACAGGATAATTTATCTGTTGATGAGCGGTTGGAGGGCGTGAGAGAGGAGTCACTAAGATTTAATCTAATTCTGGATGATGGCCGTCGGTGTATTATATTCTTGAAGACTGACATCCTGACAACAACATACACCTTCAACTGGTGGTAGAAAAAACGAACATGATATTCATCATTCCCACCAATATAAAAAATACAATAATATGGGATAATATTAATAGTGTGTCAAATGGAGGCATCAACCACTATCAATTAAGATTAGTCAGTGTGGGGTTTAAAATGCCTGTGTACCACAGTAGACCCATTCACTGCATGCTCATTCTAGTATGTTGGCTATGTTTAATTTGTACATTAATAGTGATAGAAAATTCAAGCCATTGAAATCACATTTAAAATCATATTAAATATTCATACTACCAATATTTATGGCGGAATCGAGAATCCCGTTCAGCAGATGACCATGTTAGGTATAATAATTCAAGGTACTCATCTTACTTTATATACTGCAGGGATCTGAGATTACTGACGCTGATCACTCCCACACTGGATATATTTTTAGTAGCTCCACTGTGAACACTGGACGCTAATCAGCAGCAGCAGTGTCTACTGCTGACTGGTAGTGTTTCTCACAATACACTGACCAGCTTTCAAACATTATCACTTCTTTTTACAAATTATGACGACAAACGAGAGAGGAGTTATGAGTGTCTGTAAATACTGTTATCAGCACTTGAAAGTTTAGCTCATGTAAGCGTCTGTAAAGGCGGCTTTGTTAATTGACTTGCTCAACCTCCTGCGTCTTTGGGACTAACCATTAAACCTGTGTCAAATTCAAATGTTGGTACGAAACATCTAGTCATGATTATGCCCTTATACATTGCACATTGATAAACCTCACATTTGGAGCATGCGGAATATCCTAACCTGTGATAATAAAGAAATTAAGAAGATAAGCAAATTGCCCTTCGATATCTAAATACAAATAAGTCTTATATTGAACAAGGATGTAACTTATAAATTCTCTTGAGATCTGGGTTCACAAAGTTATGACGAGGAATGCAAAATATTAATAAAAATTTAACAGAAAGTCAACATCAACAAGCAAAAACAATAATCATGACAAAAAAGGCCTCCTCAATTCAGCCATTTCTTGATCGTAGATATTTGTAGGTTTTGGCTGTTTTTCTATGGGCAAAAATGTTCTCATTGGTCCACTTTGAGGACGTATTGAGTACATATTAGGGCATTCTATAGCGGTAGTGTTTTCTTTGGCTTCGAGCAGGCTCTCACTAGGATCACATACATCTTGTTCCTGTGGCTGAGGTATGTTTATGTTGGTCTGTACAGTGTCAGAGTGAGAGTTATATAATCTATCAGGAGCAAGCCTGTGTTTTACTGTATTATCAGTACTGTGTTCTATCAGAGTATCAGAGCTAGGAGAGTTATAATCTGAGACTGGGTGTAGAGCCGTCACATAATGTATACGAGGAGGGGGACGACGACTAACATGATGAGGGGGAGACACTTTACTAAACGCTGATGATTCATTCAGTGTACTCATACTGCTGTCCCCATGCGGCAGCATCTCTATAGCGCTGTCTGAAGCTGAGTCGTGATTAACACGACACATAGCCTGCTGATACGAGGGTATTATATGTAACTGTTGGTCAGCTTCCGGACTGGAGTTAAGTTTTGCGTCTGATGAGTGACTAGGCGACGCATCACACTGAAGCTCGTCAGTGTCAGGTTTTGGTATGGATGTGATATTATTTGGCATTTCATCATCTTCTGAGCATGTAGAGCTGTGATTTCCACATGAGCACTGAGAATCACTGCACTCAGAGTTATCATCTCCTGACATAGCTGGCTTCTTCAATATGCCTACAATATGTAGATGTGCAGATGAAATTGAGTGAAATTTACACACAAAATTATGCAATATATGAGCCAAAGTGTGGCACCAAGTTAACCCTAACAAGGTTTACGATGTATGTTGGTATCAATGCCTAATTATATAATGGTGCACTTAAACTATAGTCAAAGCAATAAATTGGCCAAGATAAGGGAGCAGCTGACATTTTAATGTGCGTCATTGAGTTCAAAATTATACTATTACTCATAAAACAGCGGATCGAGTTGTTGTTGAATATGCATGAGCCACATTTCAGTCATACAGAATATTAAATTTAACATTATTTTCGATCAAAAATACCAGTTCTATTGCATCAACTAACAACTAGTATTGAAAATAAGCCATCAACTTTTTTTCATGCGGGTGGGCCAGCTCATTAACGATGTTGAAAACAGAGTCATTTCTCACATGATTTGACTGATCAAGGAACTCTGCAAACAAATTATGGTTTTATTGCACCCCTTTTTCCATCATGATCAGAACCGAAAAAAGAGTAGATAGAACCGTTGACATTGCAACTGGTCTTGTTGGTATTATGGCCCCTTAAAAAAGGATCCTGGCTATCAGCATTCTTAGACCACAAACTTCACACTGTGAATTTCTTAGCCATAAGTGAAAACTACAATCCGGGTCATGAGTTTACCTTTTGGTAGATTATGCTGCACAGGGACGTCGTATATTACACATGGCAGCTCTGATTGATCACCATCATCACTACTACTGCTGCCTTCACTTGATGATGAGTGATGCCTACGTCGTCGTCTTCTCCTACGACGACCTCCTGAACCTCCTGCTGCTGACCTGCTGCCTCTTATCTCAACACTGAGTAACAACGAAATAACACAATATAGCGACTGCTAGCATACGTGTATGAACAGTTTCTCTGTCTTGAGGACAGTATCAGCCATGTTAAATAATACAAGAGTGTTTAACTTTTTTCCTACGGTTTAAAGAAATAGATTCTGTGCTGACTACAAATATTATAATACAACATAAAAAAATTGTTCTCCAGTACATGTTTGTACCGTACAGCATTTGAATGCATAACAGTGATTCAGTGGTGGTGTGTTCCAATGTGTTGAAAATAGGAAGATCATTTGAAGTCAACGTGCTCTACTCTATCTACCACAATGCCCACTGTACACACCTCGTGAATTCAGCGGGATATGCGATATCATATGACACAATGCTTCCATTTCTGCTGTCCACGGCAGGACTATCCTTCATACTTGGTGATTTACGGCTTTTCAGTTTGTCAAAGCAACCGACCCTCCTTCTATAAAATCAAATATACTGTGGTCACATTCGCAGTATTTTGGTATGATTCACCACTGGTACAACGCATGATAAAAAAATTTAATGTCAGGAGTAAAATGATATAAAGTACAAATGATGAATTATGATCATACATCCTTTCATGGGCATATTACATGAGCAACTTTTACAAAACCTTAAAACTCTGTCATTTCATTTGACTATACTATACATAATTATTCAGTCTCAAAACCCTATTATACTGACCTGTAGAGAAAGACCGTGGATATAATAACAGTGATAAGCAGGAGCGTAGTGATGAGAATTCCTGATATCACCCCTGTAGATATGCCCCCTTGGTTCTGTTGTTTCTCAGTAGAGGGTGCAGGGAATGTAACAGACGGCAGCGCAGGAGGCAGACTAATGATGACATCACACAGTCTACCTGTATATCCAACATCACAGGAACACTGCATGCTAGTCGTACATCTCTACAACAATTACCATAAAATTCATGCATTGCAAAAGAACAAATTCGATCAATAAACGATGTTCACTTGCTTTATTTGGGAGTTATCCTCTCATATGACAAGTGGAGGCAACTCGTCCTTCTACGCAACATTGTATCATGAGATTTTTTATGTTGTTGTTGATGAAAATTATGTTTGAGGTTTCTGCTATGGTTTTATGTAGCTTTGGACTTGAACTTAAATGACGATCATAAATTCGTTTGCCTAGCTTTATGTGCAAACCAAGGTTAGGGTTAGTTAAAACACCACAATAATATACCAAGCAACCACTCATACTTATACAAAAAACTCATATTCATTTATAGTCTCAATACCCTGTGAAACTCTGTGAGAAACCTTGGTGTTTGATGTTTTGTTTTTATTTCAAGTATGAGTATAGGTCTACGGACTTGTACACTATTGTGGCACAGGAGCATTTGAGGTCGGATGCCCTTCCGGTAATCAAACACAGGACCTCTTGTTTGAAAGACCCATGTCCTACCCATTGCACCACGCCCACTCCCTACTCATACTTATACAGGTGGCACATAAAAACTCACCCCATTTCCAGAGCATGATGTATTAGTGATGGGAGATACAGGACATCCTCTAGCATACAGAGTACTGACATGCACACAACTGTATCCCATACACAAGTGATTCTCTGCACACTTAGTGCCATCTGATACCAATCCTTTATTAAACTGATGAGATCCAGCAACACTGTTTATAGTTCTGTAAGAAGTACACAACATCAACAACATCATAATTCATTAGACTAGACAGAAGACGGAAAGCTGGAAACATTTATTTAGTACAGTATTTGGATTACGTCATCTACATGTAAATTTCCAAATTTAAATATAGATTACGCAATTTAAGTATTCTATTACACTTCACAGTCCAATATACCAGTTTATTTTTATTTTTGTTTTATTTCCAATCACCACAGATTTTTTAGTTTCAGGTTTAATAAAATAAACCTTTTGCCATCATTACAGTCTCTTTTCTAACCTATTGAATCAGTTTGCCTGATTATCATGTATGTGAAATTACTTCAAAGCTTTCAGAGACTGTTAAGCGTATATATCACAATACTTACTTGCATGTAATCTCGTCTTGGCTGTCCACATTAGTAGTGGTCATGCTATGCTTGACATCAGGTATGATTGGAGAATTTTCACCTCCTTCACATTGTAATAATCCGCAAGCAGCATTTCTAAAAGAATGAAATACGTACAGAATAAAATAATATAGTTTTACTATGTAAAGTCATAGAAATTTTTTTTTGATTTTTTAAATGCGCGGGCAAACATGTATCAATATTTGAAACAAGTTTATGACCAGGTTGTCTCTCCATTTTTGATTCACAACAAAACTGACTGATTTATGCTACAAGCAAGGAATTTAATCCCAAGAAATCCCAAATGAGTTTGTGCTGTTGGTATGAGTTTGACAGAGACTATACTGGCTGATACTCACTGTGGAGAGCATCGTTGGTAGTAACCATCAGTTGTCTGTCCACAGTGTCCGTACACACTGCCTAACAGGTTATTAGTATTGTAACATGTATCTTTAGAAGATTCTGCGTTGTCCCCCCATAATAGCTGACATTGTTTAGTTCTTGTGGGACAATGTCCATGATAACATATGCCCTCACCCCCATCACAGGGTTCACCATTTTGTATCGCTTCATCAACTGGACACTACAAAGCATAAAGAACATGAATACTGTAAAAGATCACGAATAACTGTTTTTGTGAAAAAAAACACCTGTTTTACACAAAGAATAGCCAGTGCATGACCCTACTTTAAACGTTCACTTTGTTTGTCATTGATCATAGCAGCGCACATTCATGCTTTCCACCTATGTAATTCCAAATCGTGCCCTCCTCCACAAAAAATAGGATAAACTGAGCACACATAAAATCATTCAATGGTTGAAATAGGGGAAGGGAGCTAAAATAATCATGACAAGGATAATCTTTCCACGTTTGGGGAGCAGAAAACTCCTAAAAAATAACAATTTTGCTCTGTTCAAGGTAACTCCTTGGTTCAAGTTTCAAAGTTTCAAACAAATACAAATATAAGCTTGAGTATTTGCAAATAGAATAGAGTCAAATGATTACAAACCTCTCCACTGACTCCGTTACAGAACTCAGGAGCGTCACAGTCATTCCTGGCAGCTCTACACTGACTCTGAGTAGATTTAGGTAAGCAGTCCTCACAGCATTCACCAGATCTACATGTCGCCCACGACTTCAACAAGCAGGTCGTCGCATTACAACAGGGATCCAATTGTCCACATGTCTGATGAAAAATAAAACAACATCTTATAATGAAAAGTAACAACTGAGTAAACAAAACAAAACAAAGACATATACTATAAAGATCAAAACTTGGTTTAGAAAATTGATCCCTCATCTATGCACATTTCCACACGACCAAGAGATCTATCAAAGTTTTCCCCTAGGTCGGCTGTTCTGTTTAATCCCTCGTTTATTCGCTCACCCCGATAGGACCACAGTCGCACTGCTCGCCACGTTCTATGATTCCGTTACCACATATTTGAGCGTAGTGTGAGGAGTCAGGCTGAGAACTGAGACATTGCCCCAGCTTCACGCGTGTCAGCATCTCAAATCTCTCCATACTACATGATGAGAATCTGTAAGATGGCCCATCTCCCCTGTAAACAAGCATGCATCACATGGAAATCGAATTCAGTGAGAGTGATGCTACATACATTGAACTTGAATTCTAATCAGTGGTGAATGCAATCATGTACAAAATGAGGATCAGAGCACAAATTTTCTGTTAACACTGCTGTCTAAAAAAAGTTATCCTGACTATATGCTCAGTCATCATGTCCTATCTAAGACAATGGCAATCAAAACTAGGTGGTTCAAAACCTGCATACTGTCACTGTAACATTGTAGACTGGTGCTTGTCATCAAAAGCATGAGGTGAAAATACTTACATCATATCACTCATTATGCATATTCCGTTACCATCCACACATTGACATCCTACAAAATAACGCAGTCATGTTGTATGTACACATACACTTAATATACAAGACAATTCCTCTCACAGTGTAAGACTAATTGAGCATCAGCCTGGCACGATAGCATGTTGTAGTGTATAAAATGGCTTTGCTCAGCAATGGAAAAGATCAGGGAAAATTACCTCTCATTACGCTACCTGGTCCACTTTCTACCGACTGTGTTAGCTGTACATATGTACACAAGAGTCATCAATATCTGGGACCTAACACTAGACACTACAGTATAGTGCATAAAGCCGCAAATGATTATGTACTTCAACAATGCTGTTGGGCAGTGAGTTTACCTTGTGTATCGTGTTCTAAGCCTATGTTATGTCCGATCATATGCGCGATGGTTGAAGCTAGCTTCTCCTGATTAGATAGCAGAGATTGTACAGATATAACAGACAAGGCTCTGTCTGTACATATCGAGTCTGGTATAGAAAGTCCCGATGAGCCGTCTTCAAACTCGATACCGCTACAAAACACAATCAAGAGTTTACTTACTTGGTTAATGATAATGTGCTTTCCTGTTTTATCTGCTCATATCCCTACATTGAATTGTCTCTGGAGTTTAAACACACAACTGGTTAAACAATTTTAAATCACTACTTGATTTATGTAATGCTTTTAAATTTTTGAACTAATTCTGTATTGAACGTTTAAGCTGCGAAATTTCAAACAGGATTTAGAAATCAAATCCCAGATTATGGTCGGCGGCGATACTTTGATCAGATGGCGTGAAAATAACCAAGTCCGACTCAAGTTTATACTCAAATACCACTCCTGCCCATCTCATTCTGCCAAATTGGCATCCATTTCATGAGTGTGCTATGTATTGAAGGCAGAGAAGCCAAACTGTGAATACTAAATTGCTTAGTTGAAAGCCAATTTTTGATAACAGCTATCTAGTACCTTATAATTAAAAACTGCACCATGCAGCGCTCACAGCTACTTGAGTTGGAATCTCATGAATGTAATCACCACCTTGACAAACACTTGAGGGATTTAGTGGCGTTAGGCTACTTACTAATCAGAGCAATACCAGCCTTTGTGGCTCTGTGCCAGCATATATCATACTAACAATGTACTGTACTTCCTTGGTTAGCTGTCCTTGTCTGATATACATTGCCAAACAAACATATACAAATTTTTATCATATTCCAAAGCTAGTTATTTATTTCATCTGGTATTAAAGCATACCAGCAATGTGAAGTATTATAAGCATACCTGAGTAGATGGAGAGAGTCTACAGACTGAGTAGAGAACACAGATTCGGAGTATATCAGGAAATTTTGTAGTGTCTCTTTAGTTCTTTGTGTGAGAATAATCTCATTAGCAGAAGTCCAGAGTTTCAGATATACCAGACCCACTCGGACATTTAATCGCTGGTAATACTAAAACAAAGAACATTATAAAATCATCAGTGCACAAAACTCACAACTCTGTATTATATTCTATACATGTATAACATGATCAAATGGCCTCAAATATTGAGTTAGGGATGGTCTCTTAATTCCTGAACTTAAGGGTACAAAGATTCTTTACCAGCAAGTTGAAATTTAAATAGAGAAGAAATGTATGAACTTTCCATACTTCAGCAAAGCAAATAATGCCTGGAAATGTGAATAATATGAGCAAAGGAATACTAAATACCTATCTAATCCTGATTATAAATTCCACAATGTGCCTCTTATAAATGAGTAATTGTGCCACAATATAATAGATATTACTAAAGAAATATATCATCACCATCAAGTGTTTAGCATCTTTGTAACCACTATGGACAAAAAGCTTTAAATTGAAAATTCAAAGGTGCTAAAACTGTAATATTTGCACAATTTTACTCACTAGATCTATGAGATTAGTGACATCTAGCAGATAGTCTCTTATTCTCTCCCCATTGTGGTCAAATAATTCACTCTGTAAAATCACAAATCAACTGTCAAAATCACTAATGGAAATATTTACTCAGGGCCTGATAAGATTTTAACAATTGTACAAACCAGGCAGGAATACGACAATGAAACACAGATAATGGCTGCAACAAATAACTAAATATTTCACACTACACTATAAATAGCCGATAACGTAAGAAATATAAAAAAGCAAGCTGAGCCACAGATTCAACCACGGCTGTCCCTATCAAAATCCGACCTAAATCAACAAATTATCCAACAGAGTTCAAGATTATCAATATTTATTAATTTACAGCTGTGTAGATATAAGAGATTAGGTAGCTCAGTGTTTGACCCTTCAAAAATCTCAGGACTACACTGGTGTTAGCAGCAAAGGTATGTTGTGTAAGTACAATCGTCAGCATATCATTGTTTTTATGGGCTACATCATATCGTACAAGCTTCAGCACTCACCATTTTCTGGTCAACTACCAATCCAAGTGCCAGGTGTTTAGATTCAAGATTCCTCTTTACCTGAAATAATAATTGGTGACAGTCACTCTATCTCCAAAATAAATAATACTGTATTATTGTCAGATATATTTATGCTATCACTATTGATACTGGTGTGCCACACTTCACACTTACATCAAACAGACTGATAAGTTGTACTCATCATCACATGATCAGTTTCGTTGCATCGAAAAAAATTTAGTTTGGTAAAGGTTAGTCGGAGCACTTAGACCTTGTCAGCTCCTGTGAGCCCCAAAATCAATTGATTTCAGCAAATTATGATATTCTCAGATATTTCAATATCTGTTTCTCAATTGGTATCCGACGTAAAACCAGAGCAAAGCATTACAAAACACAGCACTGAATTATGGTACATGCACCTCACAGGAATATTACATAAAATCAGGATCACCGATGCCAACAAAAAAGGATCATACAAGTCAAACAGAAGCTGAGCTACAGCTAGAAGTGTGCTCACTGGTATAAGACATGCAAGTATAAAATAAGCAGGAAGGTAAAATTCATTGCTTCGGATTATGACATGCAATGAGCATCAGCCTTACCCATGAATCCTCTCTGTTTAACACCTGTTTGATGGTCAAAAGGTTGCTGTGACGGCAATTGCTTAGTTTGAAAATAAATCAATTTGAAGCTTACTAATTTCACATTTTGTAAATAAAATTAAAATGATACATAATTGAGCCAGCTGTTAATGCTAATGGACATCAATAAAGGCAACATGTATATCACCTCAGGGAATGTTTTGAACAGTTTACCTTAGTTTGAGAGCCTGAATTGGAAAGCTGTTTGTGATATTCAGTGCTGTGTAGTTTTGTAAAGGAAGTCCACTGTGATGTTGCGTCATTCTCACATCTTCCTGATGTAGAGGTGGTTTCTAGTTTGGATATCTCATGAGCCAGGCACAACTGAAAAGTTAAAAGACACATATAACATCATCCCTTGCAAGCGGCAAAACATCAAACGGATAATCCACACAATACTGACCATAATTCTTCCATGAATAATCTCTAAATTACGAGCTTATGTCATTTCACAGTTTCAGAGCAAAGTCAATAATCATCAACATGTGAGAGGTCTTTATTCCTTCGGTCAAATTTGATGATAGACATATCAAATAGAGAATACATTGGGCCACCAAACTATTATAAAAAAAATTCACACAAAGAACAACAGAAGCTGTTTGCCGCATGGTTGCCCCTCATACACAATGGACACAAATTCAAGCTGAACGAAGCCATAGAAATGATCACAGTGCGGATGTTTGCTTATGTAGTTGCTACTCACTTGCGGTTTATTTGGTAGCATCAGCGGTTTGATTGAAAAAGCCTCTCCATTGAAATGTACTATGCCTCTACAAAAGGAGCAAAAACAAAGGGGATAAAAGTCGGAGCTAGTAACTATAACAGGGCTGCAGGTGTAGTGTCGCACATAGCTATGTAAACACACTCCTATACACTGATGCCTGTATCAGTGACTTAACTCAAACAATACACCTGTAGTAATGGATCGATATAAATCTACTAGAGTAATTATCTACCCTCGATTACTACCATTGTGCTGTCCCCACATCAAATTAAAATCTAATATCACTCTTCTCACACTAGAATTATTGTGCCAAGCTAATTTACACCTTAACAATGGAGAGAAGAAACATACAACGATAAGCTAGAAACAGAATAACACTGCACAGTAAACGTTCCATAGCCTGTAAGTAACTGCCATGTGAATCCTCAAAGAATGATTTGACATCACCTCCCATCATTATCACAATATAGAGTATTTACATACCTTATGCCGTTACATGTGGAGACAGTGGCAAAATCCTCAACATGCAAAGAGTTCTGTACAAATCCCTGGTAATAACAATTTTCTAATTCCTGTCAAAATAAGGAAAATTAATGATTAGCAATGAGATCAATAAAAAAACTATTGTCATGTTGTGTAACGCTTTGAAAATAAATATTTGGACGATTGACTTTTTAGCCTGACATAACATGAGCCAATCAACATTCAGCCGCCCATTAGCTCAATTACCTGTCAAGCACATGATAAAACAGAGGACAGGTACAATGTATAGTACACCAATTTGACACACACTGGATTTTAACCAACATGAATATTGATGAAATCGCACTTTTAAACATCAAGCATATCGTATCCCATGTTGACAGAGTGGAGTGGATTGCTTGATCAAGATGCTTTGAAGTACAGATAAGGATAAAGTTAGACGACATAGGATATTCTATAACCAGAGTATTGAAATCCAGATCTCAAAATAAAGGGCACAGAGTATCAAACTAAACAGATTGTATGTTATTTATAATTCCTGAGGGTATTCTAGCAGTGAAATTCATTGAGCTGAATAAGCTGTTATTGTTAAATCATGTGGAATCTAATTCTTCATCTCCAAAATCAATGTCCGCAAAGCCTTCCAGTTGCCAACATAAATAATACAGATAAACAAAATATCATATCAATACAGATGATGAGCCACTAAGATGCATAACCTATTTGGATTTTCAGATCCTATACAACATCCCCCAGTCACTGATAAATTTATGGTGAAACAATACAAGTACATGCACAATAACCATTTCTGCTGCACAAAATTCGAGCAAAGGTGCCGGATGAATATGTTAAAGATGTAAATTTGGTGTTCAGGGCCACAGCTGATTTATTTAAACCATTTGTATAACTATGAATTACTAGATGCTGGTGATGTAGCTGCAACTCTAAATAGATTGACGTACCTTATCTGTGGCTTTGTGTGTATTGAGAAGTAAACCGCTATCTTTATAAGGTCTCGCTGACATAATATTGCTGTAAAGAGAAGCCATACATTTCCATAATATAGTATTACTACTATTACGACAAAGTACTCAAAATGTTAACTGCCAGTGGCTGAACTAGTGGCCAACAAACATGTATGCTCATATTAATAGTTGAGTGACACAAATAAAATAACCAAACAATTGTGGTTGGTTTGTCCCATCAATAATGCAAATGAGGCAATGGAAAATCGCCATTCTGACATAAACACTGTATTCTGTATCCTGTTTTAAAACCATTCAGCGCAGGCTCCAAGATGAAATAAAACACCATAACAATGACCATAAGCATTAACTATTACCTGTT
>ERZ1740070.1885-NODE-1885-length-12597-cov-7.362303_pt1 | contig 12597 bp, 17 predicted proteins | sample MGYA00581734_ERZ1740070 | MGnify/ENA primary metagenome ERZ1740070 (study PRJEB43018, sample SAMN04849744) | marine metagenome | isolation source: floating plastic debris | place: Pacific Ocean | collected 2008-09-01 | study: EMG produced TPA metagenomics...
ACGGTTTGATGCGACGTCTGATATCGGAACAAAGCCTTCAGCCCCGGCGTTTATTTCTTGAATCATACTGGTTGTAGGAGATGACATGCTTACCGGGTCAGGCTTTGCGCCGCTCCCCAATGCGACAACGGAAGGCGGGCATGCCCGTAAAATCGGCGTCGAAGTCGAATTTTCCGGCCTCACCGTCGCGGATACTGTTAACGTCGTTGAAAAGGGATTGAGTGGCACGCCGGAAGGTGATGATCAGTTTTTGCGCCATGTGAAAGGTACACGAGTTGGAGACATCAAGGTCGAACTCGACACTGTTGCCAAAGCGGCCTCTGACGTTGACCTTGTACGCCACGGCTTGGACGCAGCGCGCGCAGTCGTTCCCATTGAAATCATCACAGACCCGCTGGACCTATTTCAACTTCAAGAGTTTTCCGACTTTTTAGGCGACCTGCGCGATGCGGGTGCTCAAGGGTCTCGGTCAGGTGTGCTGCTCGGATTTGGCGTGCACCTTAATCCGGAAGTGGTGGGATTGACGCACTCTCACACAGTAGAGACCATTCGCGCATACGGATTACTTGAAGCGCACCTGAGACGGGTTGAACGGCTAAATCTCACACGTCGTGTCCTACCGTTTGTTGCACCTTGGCCTGAGGCCTTTGTCACGGCGCTGTTGGACAAAAACGTAACATCATTGAACGATGTTTTGCAGCTGGCCATCACGCATCTATCGTCACGCAATCATGGATTGGATCTTTTACAGATGCTCAAGTAAGCCGCGCCTGAACAATTTGAAGATGGATTTACTGACACTCTAACGTCCGGTCGTCCCACATTTCACTTCCGTTTGCCGGATTGCCGGATTGACGAAACGGGATGGGATCTCACGCAGCCGTGGGCGCTGTGGCATTGCGTCGAAATGGTCGCCGCTGATCCATCGCTTATGCGCAAACTGAATGCCGCTTGGCACAACCGTGAAACGGGTCTGTTTGAGACGAAAGCCTGGGCCGATGACGTGTCCAGTATTTTGCAACTTTCAACTTCAGGAGAATTCGCATGAGCCGTCCTCTGATCGGCGTCAGCGTGTCAAAACGCACGGGCTGGCGCGTCTTTCCTTTGATCGCCTTCAACATCTGGATCACCGGAGGCCGCGCGGTCCGTTGGGATTCCACGCGCGATTACGATCTTGATGTTGTAGACGGTGTGATTATCGGTGGCGGCGATGACGTTGGGCCAGAGCTGTATGGCGGGCAACTTGGCGTCTCTGCGCGTCTTGACCCTGCCAGGGACCGTTTCGAATTGGCCGTCGCTGAGCATGCTCTTGAAGACAACATCCCAGTTCTGGGGATTTGTCGCGGTTCCCAGATGCTTAACGTGGCGCTGGGCGGTACGCTCGATCAGGATGCGTGGACCACTTTTGCAGCAGCGCGCAAGATCACGACCATCCTGCCGAAACGAGAGGTCTGCATTGAGCCAGGGTCGCGGTTGGAAATGCTCTCTGGGGCAGAGCCAATGAAGGTGAATGCGCTTCATTCGCAAGCCGTCGAAAAGCTGGGCCGGGGTTTAAGGGTATCAGCCTATGACACTTACGGTATGGTCCAGGCGATTGAGCGGGTTCGTGACCCTTATGCGCTTGGTGTGCAGTGGCATCCGGAACATCTGTTCTATGCACACCGTCAACGAGCGATCTTTCGGGCTCTGGTGAATGCTGCCCGCGCCTATAGTGAAAAGCGCGAGCAGGTTCAGGCGGCTTGCCGAGATGCAGCTTACGCGTGAACCGGGTTGAGCCCGGTTCGCCGCGCACACCACCAGGCACCACCAACCGCAAATACATTCGCAGCGATGGCCGCCGCTAGGATGCCAGGATAGCCAAAGGTGATGAGCCCGATCCACGCCAGCGGGACATAAACCACGAAGATCCGCGCAAGGCTAAGACCAACAGAGTATCCGGCTTTTGAGCGTGCGTTCATCGCCGCATTCGCAGTCACAAGGATGCCGTAACCAAACAGGCTCCAACCGACGATCATCAGGTATTGCGCGGCGTATCCGCGGGCCTCCTCGCTTTCGATGAACAGCCCGGCCAGTGGCTCTGCAAATGCTGTCAGAGCGACTGCAATGAGAACACCGTATCCACCGCAGAACACCCAGGCATCGCGCATCCCGGCACGAGCGCGAGATCGCTTATCGGCCCCCCAGTTTTGCCCGACGACGGGGCCGATCCCTGATGAAAGCGCAAACAGCGGCACCAACGCGACAGACTGGACCCGGGTCGCCGCGCCAAATCCCGCGACAGCGGCGTCGCCGAGAGTGGCGACTGCAGCTGTGACCAAAGACATGCCCGCCGGGTTGATTGCGTTCGAAAAAGCAGCAGGAACTCCTACAGTCAGCACTTGTTTGAAGGACGATATCAATCCGGACAGTGCGTTTGGACAGCGGGTCAGCACGCCAGTGTGGTAGGCATAAGCCACTGCGGCAACTGCGCCAAACGCACGCCCAATAGCGGTCGCAATGGCCGCCCCTTGGGTGCCAAGTTCAAAGGTAAAGATCAAAAGGGGATTGAGCGCGATGTTGATCACCGCGGCTAGAACCATGATCGCAGCCGACGTCGCGCCGTCGCCATGCGCACGGAACGCCGCGTTTGTTACCATCATCAACACTAGAAATGGAAACGACAGCGCCCAGAAAGGCGCGTAGGATTTTGCCTCGGTCAATGCAGCATCGCCCGCTCCCATGAGCGAGAAGATCGCGCCCGCTAAAGACCAAAATGCCAACGCCACCAAGATCGCGAGGGCAAGGCCCAACCCCAAAGCGTGCAACGCAAGGCGGGCAGGAGCCTCATCGTCAGAGCCTTTGCCGATGGTCTGGCTGATTGCCGCATTCGCCCCGGCAGATAAGCCAATGGCAAGGGATGTGATGGCCGTGGTGACCGGATAGACAAACCCGATCGCGGCAAGGGGTGCCTGGCCAAGCTGGCCCAGAAAGTAGGCGTCCGCCAGACCCACGCTGAGAACGGCGAGAATACCAAACGACATAGGAGCAGAGACACGCGCAAGCGCGCGCCAGACGGGGCCTTGGGTCAAATCCTGCTGAGCCACAATTGTCCTTTCAATTTAGTGAAATGCAAAAAGGGGTCGCCCGAGGGCGACCCCATGGTCCGGAGTAGCGTCGAATTACGAGGTAAAATTCGGCATCTCTTCCAGATCTTCCTTGGTCACGTCGACATAGACACGTGTCTCGTCACCATCTTCAGCTTGCTTGAATTTCAAGCTGTCGAAGGACACGAGAACATCGTTCTTGCTCATGTCGCTGAACCCGCCGTCGCGTAGAACTGCGCCTTCGAGCGTTCTGATGTTGGATGTTGCGACGGTGTCGACCTCACCAATCCAGTTGTCGCTGGCATCGTCTTGCAGGATGACAATGATCTCTTCGGTGGAGATTTCGGTGTCAGTCTCGGACCCCGCTATTTCAAAAGCCTTTTCCACCTTCGTCGGGTCAGCGTTCAAAGAGCCAACTTCGGCAGAGGCTGTCATCTCGCCGTTTGTTTTTGCGGTCATGGTCGCGTTAGCTGCCTCCATGTTTGTAACGGCCCAAACAGCAGTGGTCGTTGCCACGGCCAACGCAGCTATTTGCGCCAGAAACAGCCTCATACTGCCCTCCTGATGTGACGAATACGGTTTGAAATAAGCCACTTAGTTGCTTGCAAACGTATGAGTGGCGGCTTGGTTCCCACAAAAATTCAAATTGTTTTTCGGAACGTTTGATACGGCCCAGCGGTTTGTCAGATGAACAATGAAAGGACGACCCAATGTCTGCAGAGACAACGAATGTGAAAAAGCAAACCAAGCAACATCGCCCGGCGCTTTGGGGCATGGGGATCGCTGTATCTGCTGTCGCTGTGCTGTTCCTGATGTTCCTATTCGCCGTCACCGATGGCGAAGGCGACGACGTGCAACAACTTCTTTCAACCGAACAAGCTGGGAGCTAACTGATGGATTTCTTTTTCCTCTTACCGACGCTGTTTCTTATGACGGTGGGCGGAGTCATCATCTTCGCATTGTGGAGCAAGCATCGCACCGAAGCCCGGATGGCGGATGATAGTGCTCCGAAAAGCACCCTAGCTGCTGATGGACCAGATACACGCTGATGGTGCTGTCTTAACTCAGCGTGGCAGGCGAATGCCTGTTTGAGCCACTGCGGTGTTGGTCCTCCGCAGTGGCCTTTTTGTTTTGGAAGGAGGTAAAAATGTACCGTTTCGTAACTGCTTTACTCATTGCGTCCGCAACACCCGTATTCGCGTCGCCACTGATTGATGACCGGCTAGAGCAAAAGCTGGAGGAGCACTTTGAAGACGTTGATATGGCTGCGTTGCCAACCACCGCTCGACAGCGCGCAACTGAGGTGCTTCAGTCCTCAGCCGATCAGACAGAGCAATTTCTCGCATTGCACAGCATCCTGTCGCGGCACAATGCGATTGTTCACATCGACATACATGGCATGACCGACACGCAAGTGGCAGGTGGCATTTAGAGGTTGTTTTCCACCTCTGGTTTGATTTGTGCCCAAGCAAGAATGGTGAATATTGCCGTGCCACCTACAACGTTGCCGAGAAGAACTGGCAGAAAGAACCCAAATGTCGCTTGTGGAAAGCTGATCAGGCCCTGCACGGCAAGGAACGCCATTTCAACTGATCCGGCTACAATATGCGTGAAATCGCCAAGTGCGATCAGCCATGTGAAGAGCACGATTATTGCAACCTGATTATGCTCGCTGCCTGGCATCATCCAGACCAGAGCGGCGATCAACACACCGGCCGGAATACCGCGCAAGAACCCCTCCATCGCAGGCATACCCGTCGCGTGATACGACAGATCGGTGAACGCTTGCCTCACATCGTCTGCCAGCACTGGGCCGTAGGCCAGGAAGGTAGCGACCGCAAACGCGCCGACGACATTGGCCGCCAAAACAATGCTCCATAACCTGCCAGTGCGTCCAAACGAGGATGCGTTTGGGTTGATGAGCGTGGGCACGACAGTTGTGATCGTGTTTTCTGTGAAAAGCTGCATCCGTCCAAGAATCACGAGCAGAAATCCAAAGGTATAACCAGCGTTTTCAATGATATACCGCCATTCGGTGTCTGGCAGCTTGGCGCGCAGAATGGCTTCACCGATGACGGAGAACGATATGAGAATGCCTGCGGCGATGCCCGAGTACCAAAGCGTGCGCGAGGGGCGTTCCAGCTCTTCCTCGCCATTGCGCCGAATGGCTTCAAAGATCAGTTTCGGCGATAGCTCAGCCGCTTGTTCCAAAGCCTCTTCTTCTTTGCGTTTTTCTGTAAGTGCGGGGCTACGCGCGTCGGACATTCTGACCTCCAAGTCATGCCGGACTATAATGCGGTGAGGAAATAAAAAGTTCCTTCGCGCGGAACCATTCCTCGCCAAACGCGTTGGCGCAGCATGCATTACATCACCCGTTGTCTCGCCGTCTTGTTTCCCGAAACCATGTTTGGGCGGATAAACGGAACGTGGCCCGAGCTGCTTGCCGCATTCCCACGTTTAATCACTCCGGCGCGGGTATTGATTACGATGATTATAAGTGTCTTGCTGGCTCCACTAACTGTAGCGAAGTTTGCCAAACGTGCATCTTCCCCGCAGCACATGATCACCGCGTTTCCGCGTTTAAACGGCATGATTCTGCGTTTGCCGGAAAAGCTGAGTGCGCTGGCAATTTTTTCACCAAAGGTCACGTGCGTTCGAAACAGCGTTCTTCTTTTGCTGCGCGACCCTTTTACGCTTGGCGGTCAGGTCGTCGTCGCTGTGAAGCCCGCACTTGATCAGGCGCGTTCTGATATCTCCGTCCCGTGCCGGACCCTTTCAATCAACGACGCGGTGCCTATGCGCACCGTCCGAGAAAGCGTCTGACAGATGGTCACGACGCCCGCCTCGGGCCAAGGATACGACGCGGTACTGCTCGTCGCTCGGCCCAAAGCGGTCAGCATTGCTCTTGCCAAGCATGGCGGTTTGACCGTTCTGTTGTTCGGTCCACCGCTTGTATGGTCAGTTATTAATGGCGCACAGGACCTCATTTTGCCGTTGGCCGTAGGCACACTCATTGGGCTTGTGCCAATGGTGGCGACATGGCGGCAGCCCTTGCCAAGGGACCTTCGGCAGGGCGAGGCTATGGTGTCATTCGCCTTGCTGTTTCTTATGGCTGCGCTGCTGTCGGTCCCCGCGTTCATGAGCCTTGGCATGCCACCTGTCGCCGCGCTGTTTGAAGGTATGAGCGCGATCACAACGACAGGTCTATCTGTAGCGTCAAATCCCGATGATTGGCCATTTGCAGCCCATGTTCTCAGAGCGTGGATGCAGTGGTGTGGAGGGTTGGCGATGGCAACAGCGGTTTTGGCACTGGTGCTGGGCCCTGGGCCTGCATCGCGCCGCCTTGGACAGGCAGGCATTGATCAGGGCGACCGGATCGCCTCAACCCGGGCGAAGGCCCGTCAGCTTTTGACGGCCTATATTGGATTGAGCTTCGTGGGAGGCGCTGTTCTCTCCATGACGGCACCGACATGGTCGGAAGGCTTGGTGCTGTCCCTGTCTGCCGTATCAACCGGGGGCTTTTCGCCTCGATCTGACTCCCTGGCCAGTTACGACATCATCACGCAGACACTGGTTATCTTGCTGTCTGTCCTTGGTGCCATGTCACTTCTTGTGCTGGCGCTCGCCTCAAAGGGCGATTTCAAAGGTGCTTGGGGCCTCGGATCGCTGCAACGCGTGTTTCTGTTCAGCGCAGCCACGGCAACAGTCTATGCAGTTGCGCTCTGGTGGGCAGGCAGCGACGCGATTTGGCTCAAAATCTTCGATTTGCTGAGCGGCCTGAGCACCGCCGGGTTTTCGACTGGCGCGATGCCTATCGCTGGCCCTGCGCTCGCATTGTTTCTGCTTGTGATGATCATGGGAGGTGACGAAGGTTCCACCGCCGGAGGGCTGAAACTGGCGCGCATTACCCTGATCGCCAGAGCCGCGCGTCATGCTTTGGCACTTCCGCGCTTGCCAGACAAAGCGGTGGCCCCGCTGCGCATGTACGGCCGCCCAGTCAGCGACCGCCGTGTTGTGGCGCTGGTGGCTCTGATTGCGCTCTACGCAGCGACGGCCTTAGTCGTCTGGACATGGATGCTGGCCCATGGCTACCCGCCGGGGCCGGCCATATTCGACACGATCTCGGCGCTTTCGACTGTGGGTCTTTCGACCAGCGTGGTCAGTGCCGACATGCCCCATGACCTGATGGTCGCCCTCACTTTTGCAATGTGGTTGGGCCGCCTGGAATTCATTGCGGTGCTGCTGCTTGTGCTGCCGCGCACCTGGTATCATCCGAAAAGGACTTAACTCATGCGAATTGTCATCATCGGCGGGTCGAAATTCGGAACAGCTACGGCCGAGCGCCTGATTGAACAGGGCCATGAGGTGGTCATTATCGACCGAGATCGCGCACGTCTCGAACGATTAGCCGAAACGCTGGATTGCGGCATGGTTGAAGGTGATGGCACTTCACCTTCAGTGCTGCGAGAGGCTCGCGGCAGTGAAGACGATGTTCTCATCGCGCTCACCAATGCGTCTGATGATAACATCCTTGCCGCCCTTGTGGGGCGGTCGGTCGGATTTGCGCGCGTCATTCCACAGATTATCTCGCCGGAGCTTATGGAAGTGTGCACGGAATTGGAGCTTACCGATACCATCACGCCACACGCCACAGTCGCCCGCAGTCTGTGCCGCGCTTTGGAAGATCACGCAGAAGTCTCTGAAACCTTGAACCTTTCCAACGAATTGCGCCTTAAGCGCATTGTGATGCCAGAAGGGTGGGAGACGACAGACCTCGCCTCCCTCGAGCTTCCTAAAAACTGTCGACCGATTGCGCGCATCCGAGAGGAGGTCGAGACGCTTGCCACCTCGGACGCTGAACTGCGGGCGGGTGATCAGTTGCTCGTTGCTTTGGCCACTGACTCCATCGAAGCGCTCGAAAACCTCTTTACGTGATGGAACTTTCCAAGCCGCGCCGCGTTTTTTCGGTGGAAAGGAGCGTGTCATGGCAAAAGATCACGGCCCGAGCATCAAGAATGATGCCGCTTACGAAGCGATGCGCGATGAAGGCTATGGCAAAGCCAAAGCTGCCAGTATCGCGAACGCGCAAGCAAACAATGCGCAAAATCCGTCTGAGAAAGGCGGCAAGGCCCAGCACTACGAGGAGTGGTCGAAAGACGACCTTTATGAACGCGCGCAAGAGCTCGACGTCGAAGGTCGGTCAGACATGACCAAAGACGAACTTATCACCGCATTGAGGTCGCATTGATGAGCATTCAAACCGGCGACACAGTGCAGTGGGATTGGGGCAATGGCACCGGCACCGGCAAAGTCACCCAAATCTACACGCAGAAAATCACCAAAACGATCAAAGGCACCGACGTCACGCGCGACGCGGACGACCAAGAACCCGCTTTCCTAATTGAACAGGATGATGGTGACCAAGTGCTGAAAAGCTGCACGGAAGTGCAGAAGGCTTAAGATTTTGAAAAGGAGAGGCTCATGGATATCGAAGTTGCAGGGATAGGCGGGCTCATTGTGCTCGTATTGAATGTTTGGGCATTTGTTTCGATCCTTGGCTCAAGCGCATCCACTGGTGCAAAAGTTGTCTGGTCCTTGCTGGTTTTAATCCTACCGGTGATCGGATTCATCATCTGGCTTTTTGCAGGCCCACGGTCGGCCTCGGCATCTGCCTAAGAGCGGCCGTTTCAAGCCGAATATCATGGGTTGCGCGGAGATTTCTCGGCGCAACTCATGGTACATGTCCAAGTCATGAGTTGCGTGTAAATTCGATTATATTCGCACTCGCAGGCCGCAAGTGTCGCTACAAGATTTTCTACACCCCTCATTATCACCCTCGCAGACTACGCTTCCTTTTTCCCACGATGTTGGTTTTTCACTGGGGCTTGAGAGCGATCGTGTCGGGAACCTGCTTGCTGGGCAAAGTGGTGTTTACAGGTGAAAAGAACTTAATAAGGTTTGTGCAGTCCGCATGCGCTGCGTCAAAGGGTGCCTGTGGCGAATATAGGCATACACAGCCAAGCCACTTGAGACATTCGGTCTTGCGACAGGCTGAGAAAGCCATTCCAGATTATCTTAAGAACACGAAAACTCTTATCAGATTTGCCCGGTTTATGCCTCTGAGGTGCGATAATAGCTTCTGTTCAGACGAACAATGCACCCAATCTGGAACACATCATGACACAGAGTTCACTTGCCCTTGCGCGTGATATCACGCGCCTGACCCGCGAAGCGATGTTGCAGCGCGCGCCTTCGGTTCAGCATTTCTGGAACGACAACACCAACCTTTTTGAGAACGCCTGGAAAGAATGGGAACAGACAGTAGACCTCAACGAATTCACGCTCGACGAGACCATTTTCGCCCCCGCACTTCGGGCGGCAGTTGACGCCGCGTGGAACGACCCAACTGATGATGCTGCTGTCAAAGACCTTTGGGAAGAAGTGTTTCCCGGCGTGTACAAGGCGCAGTTCTTTGATCCTGAGAAACTGCGCATTTTGCGCGGATATATGGACAAAGCTGCGAACGCCAATACTCCGCTTCGCCCGCCATACGGCATTTCTCTGAACCGCGCTGGCGCGATGCTGGATCCGCGGTCCGAAGGTTACCTTGGCGCACCGGGTTTTCAGGCGTTCTACCACGGTCTGATGAATCGCTACATGCGGCCCATCTCGCGCCTCTTGTTCCCGGATGTGGCTGGTTACGATAGCCAGAGTTTCGGGTTTTCGATCCAGTGGAAGGCTGACACCGACACGTCCTTGCGTCCGCATTCAGATGCCTCGTCGGTGACGCTGAACATCAATCTGAACCTGCCGGGCGAAGGCTTTTCAGGGTCGGGTGTCAGCTTTATCGATCCCGAAGCCCGTCGGGTCGAAAGCCTCAAGTTTGATCCGGGCGTCGCGTTGATCCACCATGGCAGCGTCCCACACGCTTCAGAGCCGATCACCGAAGGATCGCGTTCGAACTTCGTTCTTTGGCTCTACGGTCAGCACGGTCAGGTTGCGCGCGGTGAGGCTGAGGTTCCGGCACTCGCTCCAGAAGACCGCTGGACAGTACCGAACGTGCCGTCAGACGGTTTCGCACCATTCTAAGGGACAGAGACTTAATTCATCCGGGCACCTTTCGCCCGGATGAACCTCTTCGAACAAACGGCTGCCTGTTTCTGTCAAATCGATGATCGCAGTGGCAAAAACGTTGTTTTCCTAGACCTCCGTGGTCTTGGAAAAGACGTCGCACCCCCTGATCTTTTCCAGCAGATAATCCATGAAAACGCGAACCTTGGGCGACAGGATGTTTGTCTTTGGGTAAACCAACCAAAGCGCCGTATCCGCGTCGAGCCGGAAGCCCGGCAAGACCCGTAGCAACCGACCGTCACACAGCTCCTCGTGCACGTTCCAAAGGGAGTTGATGGAAATTCCAGCCCCGGCAAGGGTGGCGGCTTTTTGCGCCATGCCGTCATCTGTCATAATCTGGCTTTGCGCACGCTGAGGGTCGAACAACCCGGTTTGGCCATCTGGGCCGACAAGCGGTCGAACCGAAAGGTCTTTGAACGCGATCAGTTTATGACGGTTCAGATCCTCGGGCTGTAACGGTTGCCCATGTTGACGTACGTAATCTGGCGACGCGCACAGGATGCGGATGTCTTTGGCCAGCTTACGGCCCTTCAAGCTGGTATCCTCCAGTGCTGCGTTGCGGATCGCCAAATCAAAACTGCCATCGATGAGGTCGTATTGTGTGTCCGATAGACGTAGATCAAGTTTGATCCTTGGATGTTGGTCTATGAACTCGGGCAAGAAGGGCGCGACGTAGCGCTGGGCGAAAGTGCTGGGCGCGGTGAACCGAATGGTACCGGTGATATCGAGGCTCTTATGCCCCAACGCTGCAAGAGCGGCATCTTCCTGAGCGATGATCTCGCGCGCGAATGGTAGGAATTCTGACCCTTCAAGCGATACCGACACCTTGCGCGTGGACCGGTGTAGAAGGTCCGCGCCCACTGATTTTTCGAGCTTTGCCAAGCGCGCACTTGCAACCGCAGGCACCATGCCAAGCTCGCGACCAGCCGCGCTGATATTCAGCTTTTCGGCCGCCAAAACAAAAAGGCGCAGGCTATCAGTATCCATCATTATGCTCGAAACGCGAATTCTGTAATTTGTTTAGTCCGGTTTTTTCGGAAAAACAAAAGTGTAAATGCAATCGCATGAACAATCCGGAACAGACCACACCTCTGTACCGCTCGCACAGCCGGGGCAGGAGCGCGCCTGTTACGAAGTCGCCAGCGCCGCCAACCTTACCCGTCCCGCTTGTGCGCGATACTGACAAAACGAAAGGCTGATCAATGCTGCGACATGGATATGTCAATTACCACGTTCACAAGCCTGAACAACAGGCCTTCCATATTGATGCCGGTGGTGTTGTCGGCAATCTGGTGTCACCTGAACTACAGCGAACACAGATCGAGGTCCGTGATGTCCGCGCACCTGACGTCTCGGTCGATTTCGCAACCGATAGCGTTTGCTTTGCCGTGTTTCCCACAGCCGTCTTGGACTTTTCCAACACTTCGGAGTGGCAAACCACCTATGATGCCGAAGTGACCGCGCTTTTGTCGGACAGGCTTGGCGCGAAAGACGTGATCATCTTCGATCACACCGTTCGGACGGACGATCCGAATGCAGATCGCAAACCGGCCCGCAACGTGCATAGCGATTACAGTGAAGAGGGTGCAAAGCAGCGGTTGATCGACATACTTGGCGCGGACGACGCTGCGGTTTGGAGCCAGGACCATTACGCCTTTGTAAACGTATGGCGGCCCGTAGGGCATCCGATCAATTCGGCGCCTCTCGGCTTCCTGCGCCCATCCAGCGTACCGCTGGAAGACTGGCTGCTGCTTGATCTGATTTATCCCGACCGGAAGGGGCAGATCATGGGCATTGTCGGTGGGCCGACACATGAATGGATTTACCAATCCAAAATGACGCCCGACGAAGTCGCCGTCTTCAACATCTACGACAACCATGGCCTTCCTTCGATTGCCCATAGCGCGATTGATCTTATTGAAGATGAGAGCATCACCACGATCCGCAAAAGCATCGAGACCCGGACACTCGTTCGCTACTAAACCGCCTTTATGAGCCGAAAGCACATGGTCAACGCGCCGTTTTGCAAAGGGCCTCTAAACAATTCTGATGGAGTTTCAGATGACTAAAACAATTCTCATCACAGGTGCCACCGATGGCATTGGCCTTCTAACTGCCCAAAAACTCGCAGCCGCTGGTCACACCATCCTGTTGCACGGGCGCAGCCCGGACAAGCTTGCACGCGCGGCGGACGACATTGGCGGAACAACCGAAACATATGTTGCCGATCTGTCCGATCTTGAACAAACAGCCGCGTTTGCGGATGAGGTTCTGGCAAAGCACGATCGCCTGGATGCGCTGATCAACAACGCCGGTGTGCTGCGGTTACCAAACCCAGTCACGTCGTCCGGGATTGATGCGCGCTTTGTCGTCAACACGCTTG